>Ga0209536_100001982_pt1 | contig 33498 bp, 30 predicted proteins | sample DeeMarSeWOR28_12_FD_187461 | JGI IMG/M metagenome (GOLD analysis project Ga0209536, IMG submission 187461) | Marine sediment microbial communities from White Oak River estuary, North Carolina - WOR-2-8_12 (SPAdes) (version 2) | ecosystem: Environmental > Aquatic > Marine > Intertidal zone >... | reverse complement strand
AAACTCAAGAAGCTCGGCATTGATTCGAAGTGAACGCACATAACACATTATCTGACAATCTCTGAAAATGTACGTGGCCATAAGTTGGCCATAGCAAGATTCAACACAACTTGTTCGTTCTCTACCACTAGTGGATGCCTAGTATTTTTTAAAAATTGGCATGTGCTACTTTAGTTTTGTAGATCCTGCTCTTCCTCTTCTATCTCTCTCACATATATATTAACTTTAGAACCAAGGTTTACCAGTCGTTGCTGTAATTTTTCCGCAGCGGATTTACTTCTAAATACTGTTACAACACTATGTTTGCGCTGTGCTATGTTAACAATTTCTCTCAGCCCCTTTTGGGTGGCATATCGTATCTCACGGACCAAACGAATCGTTTCCGGGCCGGGATCCACAAGGATAAGATCGAACAGTTCTGCTCTGGGTGCTGCGACGGTGCTGGCCAACAAAAAGTCGTTTCGATCTCTATCGGTTATGTTGTCCTTTCTCAAAATTTTGTTTTTTATATTATCCAACTGCTGTTGTAGCGCTTCGTTGTTCTCCATGTCGCAATGTTGTTCAAGCTTGGCGATGATTTTAAGGGCAAGGTCATCGTCAAGATTTAAGCAGGCTTGCATGAGTTCATCACTCAACTGCACTATGGTTGCGCTTCTTACCGCGCTTTTTATCTTTTCGTTTACGCCGGATGTTTGTGTGTCATCGTGCGTATAATTTAATGTGAGTACGATTTCGTGGTCGTGGGTGGTTTTTTCGCCGTATGAATAGGTATCGTATTGGAGTCTAACTCGTATTAACGCTTGCTCACCCACATCAGCGTTGTCCGCTTCGAGTTTCAGCAATATTTCATGGATTCTATTATCTCCAATGTTGCCAAGTCGAAGTTCTACGGCGTCGTCAATGTTATTGAGATCGGCAGAATCATACATAGCCCTTTCAGGACTGATTTTAAATGCTTGTTTAAGGTGAATACATTCATCGAAAGCCAGACTCAGCTTTACATTGGTGGCAATGATTCGGTCGACACGATGCATGATGTCGTAAAATATTTCCGTTATTTTGCTTTCCTGGCTGTCTCCATAGACAGCACCGTTGGACGGGGATACCAGACGGAGCAGTTGATTTGCATTGTATGAGTCTCCTATTCCCACGGCAAATAATTGAACCCCTGCTTCGCTGACGGTATTAGCTTGCTCTTGCGTCTCGTCTGTAGAGTCCGGCATACCATCTGAAAGTATTACCATGATATTGACGTCAGCATTGCCCTCTGAAAGCACATCCATGGCGCGGCTAATGCCGGCCGCCATATTGGTTGTGCCTCCCAAATGGGACTTAAGCCTATTAATCAGTTTTTTAATGGATTCCTTTTCACTTTCTGCTGGCACTGCGTTTCTTATGACAACACTGCTATTGTCGTTAAACGCGATTAGCGATAACTTGTGCCGCTCATGCAATACATCGACGATCATTTTGGCGGTATTTAACGCAAGATTAAATTTCGTGCCCATCATGGAATAACTGCAATCAAATACCAGGCAAATACCGGCGGATGACGCCAGTTCGCCTTCGTCGCTTGTTGCAATATTGGGCGCAATATTGACGAGACAGTTTAGTTCCGATTTTGACAGATCTGCCGGTAACTCGTATCGATCCAGACTCGCCGATAATTTCAGTACCTTATCAGTCATGGGCAGCATTCACCGTTTATCGTTACCTGTTGATATTGTCATATTCACTGACGAAAATAACGCGAAAAAATCAGGAAGAAGCCTTTTCGTGGATACTACATATGCGGATATATTTTCGTATCGTGCGCATACCATGCTTTTATTCAAGAACTGCAAATGCTGCCTCTAGCACATCAATTAATGTGTTTATTTGTTCTTCGGTATGGTTGGCTGAGATACTGATCCGTAGTAAAGACTCACCCTCCGGTGTGTTTGGATAACATAAACCACTCACTAGAATATTGTTACCAAATAAATATTCGACCATTTTTTGGGCGTTCAATGTACTACCCACATTGATACTCACCCATGGTGAATCATTTCTTTTCAGTTTCCAGTCTTTTTTCCGAATTACGTCTTTTATGTATTTTGCATTGGCGTGATAGCGACGCAAAGCAGAATCATCTTCTTCCAGGATTTCAATAGCGCTAATTACAATGGCGGCATTAACGGGTGATAAAGGCTCGGACAGAATGTAAGGCCTTGAGGTGTGCCTTAGCCATTTAATCAAGTCTTTGTCGCCAGAGATAAAACCACCACCAACATTACCCAGGGCATAGGCAAAAGTGCCGGTGATTAACTCTGCCTTTTTCTCCAACTGCAAATGATTAAAAATTCCCTTGCCGCGATTGCCAAGAATACCCACACCATAACTGTCATCGACAAGAGTAATTGCATCATAATTTTTTGCTAGTTTGTTTATATGCTCTAAGTCAGCCAGGTAACCATCCGTATTAAAAAGACTATCTGTCACAATAATTCTGAAACGGGAATTTTGAGAACACTTTAAATGATATTCTAAGTCATCGTAATCCTGGTACCGAAAAGCAATAACGTTGGCTTGTGACAAACGTGCGCCATCATATAATCCCGGATTGCACATTTCATCAATAAAAATGGTGTCCCTTTTGTTGGTCAATGGCTCAAAAACGCCAATGTTTGCCAAGTAATGTGAGGGAAACACCATGGCGTCATCAACCTCTAGAAAGCTGGACAGCGTTTCCTCCAGATGTTGAATAATATCCAGAGTACCAATAGAAATGCGGGACGACGTGTTTCCGGCGCCAAATTGGGCTAGGGCTTCCTGGGCGATTTCGCGAATGTCTTCATTGGAACTCCAACCTAAGAGGTCGTTACCCATAAAGTTCAGATAACTTTGCTCGCCATTAATGAGCACTTCCATGTCAGCCGTTTGCACTACTGCTGTCTCTGCCCTTAGCAGGCCGGCAGCTTCCATGTTCTGCATTTCTCGAGACAATGTCTTTTTTATTTTTAATGTCATAATCCGTATCGGCACACTAATCTTGTTTTGATGTTCCAATAAACCTTCATTTTGAGGTTCCAATAAACCACAGCGAAGCACTCGTACAATATTGCCAGGACAAACTCTTTGAATTTGTATAATCCAGGCAGAATTGATCCAGGCCTGAGGCAAGACACTTGAGATCGTCTTTTTTACATTCCGACCATGGGGTGAGAGAAAATTGTGTGACCAATTTTCCATATTTCTGTTGCAAGCGGTTAGTCAGTGCGGTTCGAAAATCGTCGCTGCTTTTACGCGTCACGCGATACCTTTCTGAACGATTTATAAATACGCTTTCACTCAATTTGTTCACAATGATAATATCCGAATATAGTTCGCAATTATCTCTTAACTTCGCACCACCAGCCGCACTACAGTTATTTTTGGCAAAACTGAGCAGGCATTCGACTTTTAAGTCGGATAAAGCGGATCTACAATTATTCCTTTCGACCGCATTGATATAGCGGTAGGTATTAATAATATTCTGCAATTTCGTTTGTCTAAATGCCTGCAATACTTTTTCTATGTAGGCCACCCTATTCTCTTTCAAATAAGGTTCTTCCAAATACGGTTGAGCCGCTTGACTACAAAAGCTAGCAGTCACAAATGACAGCGCCACACATAGCTTTATGTATAAAGGCAGTTTACTCATAAACGTCCATGGCGCTCTTGGTACTTTTCACGAAATTTATTGACATAGTTTTGCAAATGAACGTGATAGGGATACACTTCCAGCAAGTCTTCTCGTTCCAACACCCAATTGTTTCCAAGAAAAATATCGACATTTTTTAATATATCCAGCCTGGTGAACAAATAGGTGGGCTCTTGCAGGAATTTTTCGTTATCAGCCGCTTCGTTGCTGACACCTACTATTTTCACATCGGAGCGACTTGTCAGTTGTGAATAATGAAACCTGTCTTCCAATACTTTCGAGAATTCGTTATACATAGCGATCTGCGATTCACCATCATTTTCCAATACGGGAAAATACCTTGTAGTTACCGTGAATTCTGAATCGTCAAATTTGAACTTGCTGACTTTTCTTTCTTGGTTGGGTTTGGTCGCCCTCATATAACACTGAAAGCTCACTAGTTCATTTTTTTTGCGAATCTGCTGTTTGCTTTTTGCAATTTTACTTTTAACATCTATTTGCGCTTTTTTATTCGTATTCGTTTTGCGCGACTCCGCTCCCTGTTCACTACCCGATGCATCCACTGTTGCGTCCTCGGGATTTCCTGTAACGTTTTCTATATCACGTATGTTTTCCTCCAGGGTTACCAATGCATTTGCAACGTTATGCCGGTGTAACACCAGCTCAACTTCGGGTAAAACATCTTCTTGCTGCAATACACCTTTAGGATTTGATGCTAATTTTTCACATATTTCAGACTCGGAATTCCAGTGAATCGTATACTCTTTGCAAAAACCGACGGTGCGTTTGCTTTTTGGATTAAATAGCAGCTGACCATAAACATGGTCTAGCAACTTGCTATCCTTTCGCTTATCACCTGTTTCCAAGGCTATGGTGTTGGTCTGTTTTTGATAACGTCCAAGGCAATAATTGGGATCCAGATACTCGCGATATTTTTGTATGATAACGTGCTGAGGATAAGGTAAATCCGTAAAGATATGATGGGAAGCCCGTGGCGCAGCACTTATGGCGTAGGCCTGATAATCTCTTAGCGTTTCTAGATTGGCTACCTGTAATTCAAACTTGTCTTTTACTTTTTGTATTTGTTCGCGATCAAATAATGTTTTTTGTTCTTCGATCGAATTAAACAAAAGTCGTGACATATAGTGCAAATAAGGCTCGTCGGAGCGTCTTTTTTGGCACACCTGCATCTTTTCGGGATCAATTTTTTTTGGTTCACAAGCCCCAAGATCTTTCGCATAGCCAAGCTTGTGCGCCCTGACAATCAACTCACACCCTTCTGATATGGTGGCACTATCCAAGCTCTCGTCTTCTTCGGGGCAAAATTCGGATTCCGATGGCGCGAATGCGGATGGCAATGTTTTTATTTTTTCAAATCCGCTGTTATCTAATGTGACAAGCGCAATGTTGAATAGAATAAGCACACAGATAATCTTGCGAACCATGGCGGGAAATTCAATGGTATTCACATTGGCCTGGTAGCCAACACCAAAAGCATACCCTTTGTAGTTAAATAAAATAATGGTATCTTTCGGTGCAATTGGTGTTGTTGCAACGTGAAGGTAATAAGCGCTTCTTTCGCCCAAGCGCCAATAATGAAAAAAGCTGATACCAAAAATAATGGAAAACAAGCCAATGAAAAACGACAAATCGGTATCTAGCCCTTTTAGATAGCTCCAGTGCAAATAGTCGGATTCAAAAGCGATGATTATGCTAATGCACAGAATAATGAACAGACTAATACTGTTTGCCCCTAAGTGAAGACGAGCGGAATCATCATAATCTTCACCGTAGCCATTAATATTATTTTCGAATCTTGTTCTCATTTCAGATTACTGTCATATCAGCTTACTTTAGTATCTAAGCACTGCCATTTTACTCTGCTTCAAAACTGTTAATAATTTTATCCTCAATAGTAATTCTTCTGTTTTTGGATTTAGTCAGTTTTAATGTTTCCCGCTGCGCCTTAGATATCTCACCTTCAAACTTGGGAACCTCCAGTTGCGGTGAGTTGTCCGCATACGAGCATATGGCGACATGATCAGCAAGCTCGGCGTTGTATTTTTTGGCTTCTTTATACGCTGCAAAGGCTCGTCTAAAACCCAGCTCCAGGTTATTTTCCTTTTCACCATCACCGTCTGTATGTCCGTTAATCACTAACAATCTTTTGGTTAAACCACTGGATTGAAAGTTAAGCACCTGACCGGTTTCATCATAAAAAATCTGATTAAAAACCGATTTACCTTCACCAGAAAGTCCAAATTTACCCGGTGGAAATAACACATCACCTGGCAAACTGATGGTTCTGGAACTTACATCACCAATCGTTTCGCTAATACCTATATCTTTACCCTGGTTTGTAGACCAGAGAATGACAAAAAACACCATAATGATTGTCATTAGATCGGTGTAAATTATCTGCCAGGGTTCGCCACGGCGTTTTGTTTTAGTAGGGCCATTCAAGCGTTTCATTTAAATACCTCAGTTATGAGTAACCTCAATTGTATTTTTGTTTTCAACGATGACCTGCAACGCTCTTAACAATATGTCGTAGTCATAATCCAAATCGACCATTCTACGTTCAAATCGAGTACCGATAATTTTGTAAAACGAGGAAAAAATGGCCCCGTATAATGTGGTCTTCAATGCTAAAGCCAGCTGTGGAGACAGTGACTCAACGGTTACATCAGAGCCAAGGCTATCGAACATGGCAAGCAGGCCGATAATGGTTCCTATCAAGCCAAACAGCGGCATGGTTGCCGACACAAAATCAAAGTTTGAGTTCGAAGATTCGTACAGTTCATGACATTCCGCATAGTAGGAATGCGCGACAAACTCTGCATAGTCTATGCTTTTCCCGACTGAAACCAGTTCCTGAATATCCCGACTCAAGGAATTGTCCGGCAACTGTATTGCTATATCCCTGTCTATCGGTCCTACCGCGATACTACCGTCACGCCCTCTTCTTATGTTCAAGATATTTTGTAATGCGACGATCGTTTCCTGCATGGATGTCGCTCGCGTGGTTAGATGTTTGGATGAAAAGAAAATGATGAAAGTTGAAAACCCCAATACCACAAGATCCATTCCGGTAACATATATAAACAATCCTATGGAAATGGTGAACATGGAAACAAAGTAATTCTCCGTTAAAAAAAACACCGACGAGATCGCCAGCATTACACCAAAACCTATTAAGCCAACAAAACCCGCCCCGGCAGTGGATTGCCTTACCGCCATGGTGCTTTTGTTAAAGAAAGGAAAAAATCCTTTTTTTCGGTCTGAACTTTTTTCCTGATCCTGTTCCTGTTCTCGTTCCAGGTTGTCGTTTTCTGTATCTGTCATAACTCCTTCCGCTCTCTCTCTTTTTCAGCCTCGATTGCCTCAGTGATCTTCTGTTTTTCCTTTTCGATGATCGCCAGGTATTTTGGATGATAGTTATAGGAATTCAGCACTGCCATTACTATGAAAACCATTACACCCAATGAAACCGACCATTTTACTATTCGCTCCGCCACAACATTTGATCGCATTGGATGTTCAATAGGGTCCTGACTGAACCTGGAAAGCCAGATTATGCGATCTAGCTCATCTGTTTGAATCGTCTCAGCTTGTCTTTCATCAATAAGCTCTTTGGTTCTCGTTAGAATTTTGTCCTGACTTTTTAGCATCCCGCTGGTGACCCCTTTTATTGTTAAATACGAGGTATCACCGGTCGCCTGATAGTACAAATGCTGAATTAAATGATTCAGGCCAAAGTTAAGCACCACAAAAGTATCGGCGACAATGGAAAAATACTTCGAAAACCAAAAATTGTAGGGTCGCCTTTTTTCTCCTGCTTTAAAGAAAAAGCACAGATAAATAGTTGAGAATATTTCTTCGTGGCGTATCAACCCGCCAAATTTGTGCAATAGCGTACCGAACAGAAAATCCTTATTCTGTTCACTGGAATCGTCTACTTCCGCGTCCTCATCATAAGGACTCGCTCTTAAGGAGTTCAACAAGGCTTCCACGACACGCATATCATCATAGTTCTCTGACATTAAGGAAGGGAAGTTATCCGCCCCATCCAGATGAGGGAACACTACGCCTTGCATGATGTTCTCTATTTTTTTACGGCGTCGACCAATAGGTAATGTTAAATCCCGCTGTAAATATTGTTGCGTGTTTTCAAGATTTTTTATTCTCTTATTGTCATGCTTGGATTTAGAAGCGCTTTTTGTTGTACCGGTTGATGCACTCTCGGTAGACCAATTCGCTGTAAGCTGGAAAATACTGTGTTGCCTTCGAACCGGCTCGGTAACTTTTTTGGTAAATAATGCTGTATCCACGGGCTCAAAGTCATCGATGTCGCCAAGCGCAAATTTAATCAACTCCCTGTTAACAGTAATTCTGGGACTGTAGAATCCCCCGCCATAACAGAGCACTCCCTGGTTATCCCCCGCCAGAAACACAGTGTTGTTTATCAGGCGTTTATTCAGTGTCACGCCATTTCTTTTCAGGTAACCGATAAAGTAATTACGTGTTTTTAAATTCCACACACTCTTTAGATCCAGCTTTTCACCACACAACTTAACGTCAATGCTCATGGAGAGTACATCCAGCATAAGCGCTGTCCAGTATAGGAAGTACAATCCTGCTAATGGCAATAGCAATAATAGGATGACTTCATGATTCACGAAGAATAGCTTCCCAGCATAATAAGTTGCGTAGAAAAGGCCGGAATAGACAACAGCGGCAAGCAAGGTCTTTATCACAATAGTGACAAAATAAGATTGTAAAAACGCAACGAGATTGTTGGGTCGAATACGTTCTATGCCTTGCAGGCGGGGAATAACGATTTTGAAGTTTATAATTAAAAAATATCCCCACAGCATTCCGCCCAGGCCCGTTAACACCCAATGGTAGCCGTCGAGATGCGCGAATAAGTTATTCAGTATATTGCCGCCGCCCCGATCCACTAACATGAATTGATAGGCGATAACCGACAAACTGATGATCAGAAAAGGCAAAAACCATCGCAAAACTATCTTTAATCGTGCAGGGTGTTTTCGTGGCTTGCCAATGAATGCCAGCAAAAAGGGGATACTGGTAAATACCGCCAGAAATATTAATAAGCTATTTTGTAACGTAACGTTTGAATTAGTTTGCACCCTATGATCGATGTGCTCGTTGATTTCCTCATCTGCTAACGCATTATATTTACGTTTTTCCAGTATGCCACCTTTTTCCAAAAATGGTTTAAAGGCGTTAAATGCACCCATGCGCAGTTTTAGTAAACTGGATCCACTGCCAATATCAATAGAACCCGTTTTTACCAGGAACTTATTTTGAATATCATAAATCTCATAGTCTATTTCCGAATCATCAACCACCCCTAACATCAGCGCATCTGCATTAAAATTCTTGTAAATATTAACTATGCAATCTACTCGGCGTTTTTCACACTTTTTCTCATTCGTTAGATCTTTTTTTACGGGCACTACTTTTTCATACCCCGATAAATCGTTATAAATATTTTGTTCCAACGCATTTACAACCCATTCCTTTTGATTGCCTTGCGCAATTAAGCTGACTACAAATTTTCCAGTAATCGTTTTTTCTTCCGCATAAAGCCCCTCTCCCGTAAGAAGCAATAGCAGATGGAGAACAACTATTTGAATTAGCCGATTCAACGTTTAGAAAATGTTTTCTGTTGGGGTTTAAGAGAATATCTGACTGAACCAGGTAATAAACACAAAACTATGCTACTTGCTTCCATTTCCACTGTCTATTTTTCAGCAATGAAAAATAGAATTAGGAACGTCAAATATTTACCGAGATAGCCAGCTAGCCAGTCAGGCATACACCTAAAACTGCCCTAAGATTGAGCGCGATATTACCTCGAAAATCCTAAGCAATAACTGAACCAAGAATTGAATAGACATATACGGATAACATTATTGTTGCATTTTATAATCGCAATTCAGGCCAAGGCACCCTTGTCCACCCTTAGAAACAGGCTTTTACGTACCTACGTTATCATCTCGACGTAGGGCGTTACGGACACCCTAGTTAGGTTAAAGCCCAACAAACTGCATTTTCGTTTCATAGAAAATACGGATTTTTTATAAAATACAATAGGATATACCCATTTCTATTTCTCAATTTTTTCCAGTTTTTGACCAGATTTTGGGAAACATGTAATTGTGTATAAATTTTAGCCTGCAATTGACTCGTCGCTAAGGGCGAAATAAAGATTAATGCTACTCAGGTTTTTTGCTAATTACCGCTTTCAACCCCCATTGCAGGCACTTATTTTAGTTTTAGCTATTCTCAGACCGGCTACGCGACGAATTTTCTTCCCCCACACCCGCCTCAGTTTCAGTTCGTGCACGAAGCGCTATTCGAAAAACTACTTATACTGAGAGTTTGTGGTAGTTCTGCAAACTTGGAATCAAATTGTTTTCTTGAAGAAAATCAATAAACAGAACAGGCCAGTGGTAGTAAAGTAGTTTGCCACTGGTTATTTTCACTTGAGCAATCAAATAAGCCGCGGTTGAACATCGCCTTTTCAACCACCAACTTGGCAGCTTTTCGGGCTGCGTCCGGTAATTAGGAAATCTTACTAAATATTATTCTATGTTTTAAAGTAAGAGCTGGCCAATTAATGGTGAAGGGCAGACTACTGTTATTATAAACCGCTTTCAATCATACCTGGTTAAAGGGGTTCTTTTTATTTATAGGTATTCAGAGAAATCATTCTTAGTCGGGCCAGATGCGACCACCTGATTGATATCCGCTTGCCTCGCTAGTGATCCGGCTTGAATATTTGCCAGGCGACGGTTGGATTGTGGTTTTTTTCGCCGGAGCGGATTTAGGCGCTGGTTTTGCTGGTGGTTTCGTTGCAGATTTTGCTGGCTCAGCTGCACTCTGGGAAGCCTGTTCCTGTTCTGTGCTTTGAGCGTTCGCAGACTCTTTAGTTTTGCGCATTGAATCCATTAATTTGGTTCTCGTCTTGTCACTAGTGCTCATTAAGTCATCACCTCTTCTAATAAATTATTGAGTTCATCTACCGCATCCGCTCCCCGCCGCCCCAAATCAAACACACTTTTACCTTCCAGAGCACTGGCACGGTAAATGGCGCGTCGTCGTATGCCCGTTTTCGCCACTGGTAATTCAATCTCTTCAGCCGCCTCGCGCACCAGTTTTGATAACGTTGTACGTGCTTCCAGTTGATTTAATATCAACATCGCTTTTAGATTCGGATTGACTTGGCGTGCTTCTTCGATAGCGCGTTCGGTATGCACGGTCGCCCACAGATCCACCGGTGAGGGCTGAACCGGAATCAACGCCAGATCACATAGACGCAAAACGGTATTGGTTTGTGGGGCATGTACTGAAGGCGGGCAATCAATTATCAGGCATTCATATCGAGCTTTAAGCTCGTTAATCTGTGCAGACAAGTCACCGTTTGCCTCGTATACTTTCAGTGCATTTTCATCTACCGTAAACGCACGCCACTGCAACGAAGATCCCTGGGGATCAGCATCCAGCACGGCCGTAGTTCGATCCCGCGCTATACCTGCGGCGATATTCACTGACAAGGTAGTCTTGCCAGCTCCGCCCTTATTACCGACTAAAGCAATAACGGGCATAACAGTTCCTAGTGGGAGTTATCTAATAACGCGTCAAGCTGCTGAGCAAAACGGTGTTGCGCTTCACTAAGCGGCGTATCGCGATCATCAGAGTGAATGGTGACGTTGACATAATCCCGGCCAAATCCCATGTCGGGATAGAACCCTTCCTTCTCGGATAGATCAGCCGCGCGGTCCAGAAAATCACGCAGTGTTGCATAATCTGGAAATTCGTAACGTCGCTCAAGACGGTTTGGGCGATTACGCTCTTGCCATTGGCCGCTCATAGTTAATCTCCTTCAGAACGTTGCGCCTGACTGACTCACACTTTGGCCTTGAATTTCTTTGATCCACTTACCTAAATGCTCACCATGCGCAAGCTCTTCATTCAATAAAGTCTCAAAAAACAGGCGGTTATCATGATCCCCCAGTCGGGCACAATGACTGGCCGCGTTTCTGTACAGCTCTACCAACTCGTACTCAAAGGCATGATTATGCTGCAATAACTCTATCAAATTGTTGCCTAAACTGACAGGCCTGAGTTGTGATGCATTGGGCGCTACACCCAATGCAAGCATACGACTGATGATTCTTTCAGCATGCCCCAACTCCTCAGCGGCCTCGTTTTTGAATACCTTGGCCGCCTCGGGCAGTCCCCAGGCCCCCACAAGCTGGGCCTGGGTACTGTATTGCTGCACTGCGGTCAGTTCCAGGCTGAGAGCCCGACCGAGGTAGCCGAGGACACGCTGGTCTACTTGCATTGACAACATGACAAGCGTCAGTCGTTACAACCAGTCAGTTAACTACGTTGCGGACGATTACCGCTCAATTCAGCCAAAACTGGCTCAACTTCACGGTGCGGGCGAGCAATAATGTGCGCCGCAACCAGGCCATCACCAACCCGTTCGCAGGCATCCGCGCCAGCGCGTACGGCGGCATTAACTGCGCCGGTCTCACCGCGGACCAAAACGGTAACATAACCGCCGCCAACAAATTCGCGTCCGATTAAACGCACTTCTGCGGCTTTGGTCATGGCGTCTGCCGCTTCAATTGCGGGAACCAATCCACGTGTTTCGATCATGCCCAGTGCAATGCCATAACTTTCAGTGGCCATGGTTTTATCTCCTATAATTCAACTAAGTTGTTAACTCGAAATTAAGCCGCAGCAGGACCACCCGTCGGTAATACAGGCTCAACTTCACGATGAGGACGAGCGATGATGTGTGCAGCCACTAAGCCATCACCAACACGCTCACACGCATCAGCACCGGCACGAACTGCCGCATTAACCGCACCGGTTTCACCGCGAACCAAAACGGTGACATAACCGCCGCCAACAAATTCGCGACCAATTAAACGCACTTCGGCAGCTTTGGTCATGGCGTCGGCTGCTTCAATAGCAGGTACCAAACCACGAGTTTCAATCATACCTAATGCAATACCATAGTTTTCGTTTGCCATTTTCGTGTCTCCTTCTGACTCGGTTGTTAACTAAAAAAACTATCTTTTAAAAACTATTTTTTAAAAACTTTGCTTCCTGTTTTGGCAAAAGCATGTCGGTTCAGCCAACCTACTCTTCCCAGTTATCAATAATCCCGCAGATAGTGAGATCCGTAAGAATTCTAAAATCTCCCGCTGCATACCTTGCTGCTGATCCCATCGCAGTAAATACCATGTTCCCTTCGCGGGCACCGACCGGATCAACAGCAACTTGTCGTTTACCCGTTTTAGTATTACGCAACACCCGCAAACTGATGTCTCGCAATCCATCCACTCTTCGTGTACAAACCAAGGGGGCTTCTACCTGAAGAATTTCCATTATTTGTTCTCACCTTCTGGTGGCCATCGATCGATAATGCCGACAATGGTCAGATCACTTGGATACTCCTTACTACCGGCTGCCTCACGCGCAGCCGAACTGCCCACGCAGATCACCCAATCCCCGGGTATACACCCGACAGCATCCACTGCCACTGCATCGGTAGAACCATCACGCACAACCTGCAAGTGTTTGTGCTCCAAATTCGCAATACGATTTGTCGCTACCAGAGGTCGTATTACCTGACATATTTTCATCAGTGAGCCTCCTGTTTGGCTGGGTTTACAGACGATTCCAGCACTTCTATCTTTCCACCGGCATGACAGTCACGGATAGCCAGCAGTGTGTGTAATAAACCGTTGTGCGTCAGTTCTGCATAACGTGTAGCTAATGCCTCTTTTACACGTTGACAGTTCTGTATCGCACGTTCACGTCCACCGGGCACATGGCCGTGATAATCAAAGCGAACCACAATGGGTACCGGCAAACCATGATTGACATTCAGACCGGTAAAAATCTTAATACCAACATCGAGATCAGCCGCCGCCTCTTCGACTGTGTTCATGTAAGCGAAGTAGGTTAGATTACGCATTTGAATCTCTTCAAAACCGATACCCATACCAATAAAACGTTCCGCATGACCAATATCTGCATATTCACCGTTATGAAACTGACGCACGTATTCGATCTGTGAAAAATTATTCTTCAGTAAATAACTCACAAGCTGCTGCATGCCAGAAACCACTGTCGGTGCAAGAGCATTGATTCGATCTTCGATGGCCTGTTCAGCCTGTTGGGCATCCATTGAAACGGTTGCGTCATACAGCGCCTTGGCGTCAACAAAATTAGTTAAACTAATATTTGCTTCATGATCCGGTAAATGCACCCGGATTGCGTCGGTATCGGTATCCAAACCAATCAGTAATAAATCTATCGAAACCCCACAGCAGTATGTATTTTCCACGGCTTGCTGGAATGCTTTTAAACGATCCAAACCCGCTTGCGCGGCTTTCAGTGTATTTGAGCCATGCGCTGCGCACCCTTCGACATCAGGATTACCCGAACTGAAGTGATACACCACCGTCTTTAAATAACGTGTCGGTTGATCGGAGGTGTTCGGGCGCCCTTCACGGAAGCGAAACAGCTCGGTTTCCGTCCATTTATCCATGCTGTCTTGAATATCAAACATGGCACCAGCGTAGGACTTACGACGCACCTCACGATAAGGCAAACGCAACACATAACTGATCACATGCGCTAGACGACCATCCGCACAGGGCGAAATATCCAGAGTATGAAAACCACAATCCATCAGGAAACTCTGGAAACTCTTGTCACTGATCAGATAGTCGTTGCTAAAAAAGTCATCGCAAAAACGACGATAAGTTTCAAATACTGACCAGGCGAACAAGCGGCGCATGTCTAAATGATCCACCCAGGCATCAGCAATGATGTCCTGCGGCAATTCAAAACCGAGTTTGTCTCGCGCCACCATTTGTGCTTGCGCCTCAAACCCTTTGTCGTATTGCATTGCAGCGATACTTTTCAGGGTTGGCACAATGGCATCAAATGATTGCTTGACACGTTTTTCATAGTCAAACAATCGCGCATTATCCCGCGCGTTGGTCAACGGATGCTTTGCACTTTCAACCCTCATTGTGCGGGTTTGATCATCAACTCGCGCAGCGGAACGTGCCGCTGTAGGCGCGGGACGCTGCTGTGCTGTGCGGCCACGTGAATATGACCGCTGTCCAGCGCGTGATTGACGACGTGTGCTTAACATTGACCTGTTTAACCTTAGTCCTGTTTAACTTTAGTCCTGTTCTACCTTAACCTCGGGCTCCGCCAGAATAAGTGATCAAAGAACCTTTCTCGGTATTGCCACTACCGCCGGTAACACGGCTAACCGGCTCGGCAATCTCTACATTACGTTTCGTTTCTATCTGCTGCATGGCCATCGCTTGTCCACCACGACGGGTTGGATTACGACGGGTAGCGGACAAACCTTCTGTGCCAGTAACACGTTCATTGCGATCCCAGTCATCGCCGGTAATTCTTAATCCGGTATCCTGACCTTCACCGGTGATACGCGATGGCGCACGACCACCAACAAGTTCAGTTGTGGGCGGTACAGCAACGGCTGGTGTGTAACTTTTACCGTTGCCAAAACGCGCTTCTTCCGTACCGGTTACTTTGCCACCGGCCATGCCAAATGGACCTGTGATATGACCTTTCTCGTACTGGGTTCCGGTCACTGCACTATGTTCAGCAGCCGTTAGCGATGCATGGCTTGGACTTTGCACGCTAAAGTCAGTCCATGGCGCCGCACCACCTTGTAGAGGCTGTGGAAAATCCGGGCTGTTAGCTTCAGCCGGCACACTTGGGCAGGCCTGGGCAAATTGATCAGCGCCTACGTAAGGTGTGCCGGTCAAAGGTTTACAAGCCCCTTTTTGTGCGCCAGTCAATGTACCGTTGATACCCGGCTGTTGACCGGTCATCACCGAACCCGGGGTGGCGCGTTGCGGCCGTGTGCGCGCTCGTGCCATAGCGGCCGAATCAGTTGCGCAATAACCTTCGTATTGTTCTGCACCGGCGTAGGGTGTACCCGTTACGGCTTTACAGGTCCCCGGTTCATCACCGGTGACTTTTGAATCACGACCCGTCATGGTTCCGGTCACTGGTTTGCCTTTTAAAGTTTGGGAAACACCCACTTTAAAATCAGTGGCCTTTGGGCTGGTTTTGCAAAAGGTGGAATACTGTTCCTGTCCAATATAGTCATCGCCGGTAATATTACGGCAGCTACCGGGTTCATCGCCGGTCACACGCTGACTGCGGCCGACCATCGTACCGGTCACACTGCCACCGCGTAGCGTGGCGCTAGCACCCACTTTGACGGGCGCTTTACCGTTACCGGATTGCATCACGGAAGTACCGGTCAACTCGCGCCCTGCACCGGATTCATCACCGGTCACTTTGCTGGAACGGCCGACATTACTCCCCGTAACGGTTTTACCTTTACGGGTTTGCGCACTACTGATCTTGGACGGACCGGCTTCAATACTGGTGCCACAAAAGGCCTGCTCCTGTTGAGCACTGACGTATTGACTACCAGTGACGCGTTTGCAGGTTCCCGGTTCATCACCGGTGACCTTTGCGCTGCGACCTAATTCATTACCACTGACAACGTTGCCCGTTGCCGTAGAAGTGACGCGAACCTTACGCGGTGATTTCGGCGTATCGGTTTGACAGAATTCACGAAAAATATCTGCGCCCAAATATTCTGTACCGGTAATGGCGCGACAGGTGCTGGGTTCATCGCCCGTGACACTGGCACTGCGACCTACCATGGTACCGGTAACGGTTTGACCATGGCTGGTTTCACCGGCACCGACTTTCCAGGGTGCATCTTGCGCACCACCGGTGTCTTGTTGTTTGTTACGACGTGTTGGTCCACACGGCTTAGTCTTACATTTTGCGCCGGTTTTGCCTTGTTTACTGCGAATCTCACGAATCTGCTGCGCCAAATCTCGACTGGAAATATTTGGATTTGTCGCACGTGCTGTTTGCGCCTCGCTTGGGCCACCATTTTTAATTGCGGCTTTGCCCTTTGAAGACATGGCCTGACGACGCGCCAGCGATGCGGCCCGCGCAGTGCTCTGGCTCACACCGGATTTGACTTTAGTCGTTGGCAACGCAGATGGAACAGGCGTCTTCAGCTCGGTGGCGGGGCGCTTGCTTTTATCACCTTTGCAACCACAACTGCATTTGCGTTCGGTTTCACCCGCCGCAGGTGCTTGAGTCGTAGTAGCGACGGGAGCCACTGGCGCCTTACTGCCGGTACCAATCTCATCGGTGCGTGTACGATCGTTATTTGCAATTGCCGCTTTTCCGCCTTGCGACATGGCTTCGCGACGTGCTCGTGAAGCATCGCGGCTACTCTTTCCCGGACTCGAAGTGCTTGGCATCGGTGTCATTCTCGGTCTCGGCGCAGCTGAGCTCGCGCTGGTGGTTGAGCTCGCGGTCGCATTGCTAGAGCCAGAACCACCTCGGGTTCTGTCCTGAGCGCCACCGAGTTTATCGAGACCAGCCTTGCCGCCTGCATAGGACGCGCGACGGCGTGCCATAGCTACTTCTCGTGCACTGTTTTTTGCGATTTGTGCCATGCTGTTCTCCGCTACATCAAAGTCTTTGTTTGATCGATTCGTATCGGGTTAAAAGGAGTCCTGTCACAATGCGACAGGACCAATAACCTAAATTCAACCCAAGAGTTATTAGCGTGCTTCGAATACAACGAAACATGAACCCTGGCTTTGGGTATAGCTGTCATATCCAGTCAGTCTAACGTGATGATCGGGATATGAACGACGACATGCTTCTAACTCTTCTACTACTCGATTTAAGTTTTGTTCACCGAAAAACGGTAATTTCCACATGGTCCAGTAGTGATCAAAGGCATTGCTTGGATGCTCATGTTCGATCGCTGGTGTCCAACCTTGCGCAATGATGTAATTGATTTGCGCATAGATCTCGTCTTGCGAAAACTTTGGCAAGAAACTAAACGTTTCCAGTGTATTTAAAGTTTGGTAGTCACCCATTGTTTGGTGTGCCATTTGTCTATCCTCTTTAAAAGTTGTTTGAATTTAACCTTGGTAAATTGTTGTGCTTTATGCAACATCCAACTTATCAACGGTTTCAAATTCAAATTTGATTTCTTTCCAGGTTTCCATCGCAATGGCCAGTTCTGGACTGTTCTTGGCAGCTTCAGTCAGAATGTCTTTGGCTTCTTTCTCAATCTGGCGACCTTCGTTACGTGCCTTAACGGATGCTTCAAGAGCAACTCGGTTAGCAGCAGCGCCTGCAGCGTTACCCCATGGGTGACCCTGGGTACCACCACCGAACTGCAGCATGGAGTCATCGCCGAAGATAGTTACTAGCGCAGGCATGTGCCATACGTGGATACCACCGGATGCGACAGCCATAACGCCAGGCAGAGAACCCCAATCCTGGTCGAAGAACACACCACGTGAACGATCTTCCGGAACGAAAGACTCACGCAACTGGTCAACGAAGCCCAGTGTAGATTGACGGTCACCTTCGAGCTTACCTACAACGGTACCTGTGTGCAGGTGGTCACCACCAGACAGACGCAAACACTTGGCCAACACGCGGAAGTGAATACCATGTTTAGGATGACGGTCGATTACCGCGTGCATTGCACGGTGAATGTGCAACAACATGCCGTTTTCACGACACCAGTTAGCAAGACCCGTGTTAGCGGTAAAACCACCAGTCAGGAAGTCGTGCATGATGATTGGCGAACCAACTTCTTTAGCAAACTCAGCACGCTTATACATTTCTTCGGGAGTAGCTGCAGTAACGTTCAGGTAGTGACCTTTACGCTCACCCGTTTCCTGCTCTGCCTTCTGGATAGCTTCACCAACGAACTCGAAGCGATCACGCCAGCGCATAAATGGCTGAGAGTTAACGTTCTCGTCATCTTTGGTCATATCCAGACCACCACGTAAACATTCGTATACAGCACGGCCGTAGTTCTTGGCTGAAAGACCCAGCTTAGGCTTGATAGTCGCACCCAACATCGGACGACCATATTTAGCCAGTCGGTCACGCTCAAGAGAGATACCTGCTGGTGGACCACCACAAGTCTTGATGTAAGCAATTGGAAAACGGATGTCTTCGAGACGCAGATGCTTGAGCGCCTTGAAACCGAATACGTTACCAACCAGAGAGGTCAGTACGTTAACCACTGAACCTTCTTCGAAGAGATCAATTGGGTACGCGATAAATGCGTAGAAAGACTCGGAGTCACCGGGCACATCTTCGATTCGATAGGCACGACCCTTATAGAATTCAAGGTCGGTAAGCAGTTCGGACCAAACAGTACTCCAAGTACCGGTTGATGATTCAGCAGCAACAGCAGCTGCAACTTCTTCACGTGGCACGCCAGGCTGGCCGGTACACTTGAAGCACGCCAACAAATCAGTGTCCAATGGCACATAATCCGGGGTCCAATATTTATCGCGGTATTCTTTTACACCCGCTTCATAGGCTTTTGACATGGGCTTACTCCTAATCTGGTTATGAATTTAGGTCTTAATACAATCGCTCTGACGGATCAAAGCTTATGCAGAACAACACTTCTATACAAATAAATATTTTAATGCTTTTTAATAGATAAATATCTATATATTAATTTTCACTTCCATCCACTCGATGATTCTTGTCGCCACCGATACCACGGGAACGGACAATGTATCATCTCAAAAATACAATACGTTAAAATTGATCCTCCTCAAAACAAAGCATCCATTAAGCCGTATTCTTTTGGAGATCAATCTCCCTGTCTTTGGCCGACAGCACTTTTGTGGCCTGCCTGAGCGCCGCTTCGCGGTTGGTCAACAATCGTTCTTTAGGTATCAGTTTCTTCAAGCCAAGGTCAGCGAGTCGTTCCAGCGGCTGGCCTTTGGCCCCAACCAAATACACTTCGTGCTCAGCGCGTATTGTATCCATTACCACTTCCTCCAGCGCCAGGGCTGCAGATACTCCAATGTGATTCACTTCACTCAAGTCTATGATCAATACTCTGGCATGTTCTATCGCACTATGCTGCTGAGTAATCACACGCGATACACCAAAGATCAATGTGCCGCGCAAGTGTAACAGAAGAACTCGGCCGTTTGCGATCTCGAATAAATCCTTTTCATGTTGGTTCATTTCCAGATTGGTCTGCTCAGGATCCGAAACCAGCGTGACGTCTTCCGCATGCAACTCCGACAACCGTGTAATGGTAATAATGTTCGCCACAAACAAACCCAGACCCACCGCAACAATCAAATCGACGAACACCGTCAGGGCAATCACACCATAGGTAATCAAAGCCCCCTTAGGGGAGACGCGGTGTACGCGCTTTAGAAAGCCCCAATCGATAATATCCACACCCACTTTGAAGGCGATACCGGCGAGGACGGCCAATGGTATATAAGCCGTTAGACCACTGGCCCAAAACACCACAATCAACAGTACCGCCACCCTAACCAGGCCCGCTAGCGCCGTTCGGGAGCCGGCCTGAATGCCGACCACCGTGCCCATGGTCGCACCCGCACCCGGTAAACCGCCGAATAAACCCGAGGCCATATTACCCAGGCCCTGGCCTATCAATTCTTTATCAGATTGATGCCGGGTACGCGTGAGACTGTCGGCAATCACCGAGGTCAATAGCGCATCGATACACCCCAACATACCCAGCACCAAGGCATCGATGGTCATAATCATCAGCTCACTTGAGCTGAATGTCGGCAGGCGAAACTCCGGCAGGCCTGAGGGAATCTCGCCGATACGCCGAATATTGGGATCGCTCAATACCAGGATCGAAATCAGTACGCCGATCACCAGGGCAATCAATTGTGGCGGCACAATCTTCTTAATCTTGCCCGGCATTAAAAACAGAATCACCAGGGTGATGGCCGCTAGAATAAGTTCCTGGTTCTGTATGTTTGCAAACACGGCTGGCAGGCTTTGCAACTTATCCAACATGTCACCGCCAGGCGTGGGATGCCCCACGAGGGGGGCCAGCTGTAAAATAATTAATATGATGCCGATGCCCGACATGAAACCGGATACCACCGGGTAGGGCATCAGAGTAACGTATTTACCCAGACGCAATGTGCCGAAGATAATCTGGAATACGCCCGCCATCATGACCACAGTAAAGGCCATAGCCATACCGTTTTCCGGATTATCGGCCATCAACTTAACGATCACCGCGGTAAAGATCACCGTCATCGGACCGGTCGGCTCCGACATCAGCGTCGGCGTACCACCAAACAAAGCGGCAAACAATCCCACCAGAATGGCGCCATATAAACCGGCTTCGGCCCCGGCACCGGAAGCGACACCAAAGGCCAGTGCCATGGGTAACGCGATAACCGCCGCAGTCACACCGCCAAAAGCATCACCGCGTACATTGCCCAGGTTAATTTCGTTAAAGATACGCATGGCGATGGTTACCTTTAACGATGGGACGGATCATTATTGTTTTTCTGTTGCAGTTTTGGAGCATCTTCCTTCTGCAGCTCTGAGTGTTCGCTAGTTATACGTCCGCATACGGCGGGTCTTCTCCACCATACGATAGGTCGAACGATTGTTGTTAAACCGGGAAACCGCCATTAACGGCACCCACAAAACCTGATGCGACTCGTCATTGCCCGGTATAGGCAAACGGTCGTCAATCTCAACCAGAAATCGCACATCAATATGTTCATGCCGCGGGAAAGTATTTATCGGGGGAATCTCATGAATATCCAAGTCGAATATCTTTCCATCCAGGAGCCGGATTTGCGAGGATTCAAGACCGGTCTCTTCCGAAGTCTCCCGCAGTGCCACCCGTAAAATATCCGCATCCCCGTCGGCGTGTCCGCCGGGTTGAAACCATTGACTATGTTTTCGGTGATGCATCATTAAAACATGGGTTCTGGCGGGATTTACGACCCAAGTCGAACCCGTAACGTGTGCCGGTACCAGCTCACGGTTGAAACAATCGGGATTTTCGATAACGAATTGGTAGGCTCGTCGCGCATAAGCGGCTTCTTCCATAAACCGGGGATGGTAATCACGCAGTAGACTGAGGAGCTCCTGTCGATGCATGGCTAGGTACGGGATGGTCTCTCTACGGCGGCAATCGCGGCAGCGGCGGCTTCATCCACATCGGCTTCGCGACCCGAAAGCAGCAGGCGACCGTAAGCACCCACCGCACGCACATCAATCAGGTTGATGTTTGCGGCTTTTTCAGCCTGGTTTGCGGCGTACACGATGTACCCTGCGGGATCGGTTTCCAGAATAAACATGCTTTGTTCGGGCAGGATCATGGAGCCCATACGATTCTGGCGATTGATCAACACACAATGATCGGGCGTCATACCGCGGATGGTCTCAGTCCATGCGATCTTGCACTTCTGACGATCATCCACCTGGGCATTCATTCTGCTTAGCAGTGTCTGACCGGCGGAAATGACATCGCTTTGGTCGCGGTGATGGATTACCATCGAGCCGTATTCACGTTCCACAATCTTCTGGGTCAGATGGACCTGGGTCGCCTTCAGCGCGATGTCGGTGATGCGGTGAATAGCCATGCCGGGTGAAACTTCCACCCATAAACAGGCATCCCCTGGCACCGGTGGAAAACCCTGCGAGACAGTCGCCATATATTCAGCCAACTGTGGTTGCAGTGAATCGATGTAGACGTAAGTTCTGAGCTTTATCATGGCCTTATTTAAATGACACCGGCACGCGTACGCATCATGCCTGATTCGCAGGTAATCACTCTCTCATCCGGCCTTCGCCAGGTCGGACCGAAGAGACTGATACGGATCGTCGATTAATCAACTCGCTACTCATATTTCTAAAGGGGGAAGCTTAGGAGAGTTCGACCCTTTTATGCAAATAAATAATTTATTATTAATTAATAGATAATAATCTATATAAATTTAATGCGCATGAATCCTGGAACAATCTCGTGTCTACAAAAGGTTGTGTATTCACATTGAGCGGCCATCTGTATGGGACAATGCTCACCGATATCTGATTAAGGAAAATCCCGGGATATCATTTAGCTTGCCCCCAAATACACCAAACCACTGTATTGAGAAATTGTGTACCTCCCCGTTCAAAGTGGCGTCCCATTCAGATTGTTTTGTCACTTTTATGACACCACCTGGGAACAGCTTTTTAACTAAAAAGGTTAAAATTTACAAGGACAATTACAATTCAACGGAGGGGTAGGTGAAATATTTTGCACTTTTTTTGATTTCAGTCACACAAAGTACAAGTACCTGACGTGTTAAATATTAAGAAATGAAAAATAAAATAAGCTTTTGTGCCGTACAATTTCCAACGGATTAAGATTTCCTTTTACAACGAACCATATAATCACCCCCACTCACACTCAATAATCAATGTCAAAATTTGAACCATAGATCGGCCGTTGTCTTTGTCAGCCGTATCATTCTTGACGGTCGCGCTTACCGCATACAATAAGCTTAGAGAATTTAATAGCCTACGATTTAAGTCAGTAATTTTTCAAGGCGCGCTACGGAATTTATCAATCGCGCTTCGTCTTCATCGCAGACGGTGATATGCCCCAGCTTGCGACCGGGACGGGCTTGCTTATTATAGGCGTGGTAGACATAGGGCGAATCGATGTGAATGGCCGCGCGATCGGGCTCCTCGCCAATAATGTTCAACATGGCGCAGTTGGATTGTTTTTTACAGCTCCCCAGCGGTATGTCGGTGATCGCTCGCAGATGGTTTTCAAACTGACTGGTACTAGCCGCCTCAATGGTAATATGGCCCGAGTTGTGTACGCGGGGAGCAACCTCGTTGACCAGTAATTGACCGCCGACATCAAAGTATTCCACGCACAGCACCCCGACATAGTCCAGCTCCGCCATAATCCGTTCTGAAATGCTCTCTGCCTGTTGTTGCAACATCGGTTCATTAATCATGCGGGTACTGCGTAAGATACCGCTGCGGTGAATATTCTCATTCAGTGGGTAATGGCAAATGTCACCACCACGACCACGTGCACTGATAATGGAAACTTCCCGATCGAAACTCACCTTCTCCTCGGCCACTAGATTTTTACCACCCAGCTCATCCATAACCACTTCACTCTGATCGATTTCATTGAGTAGAGCCTGCCCCTTGCCGTCATAACCGTGCAACCTTGTTTTGACGATGTAGCTGCCTGGCCGGTCATGCAGCAAAGTTCGCAACATGGTGACATCATCTACAGCGGCATAAGCCGGTAGCGGGATATGGAGAGATTCGAGAAAGTTTTTTTCCTTTAACCGATCCTGGGAAATACCGACCGCACGGGATGAAGGATACAGAGACGTTTGTTTCTCCAGGGTCTCCAGCAATGACAGCGGAATGTGTTCAGATTCAACCGTAATGACATCAACCCGCTCAACCAACTGACGGATTTTACTTTGATCCTCAAAATCGCCGATGATGACTTCGCAGGCACTGGCCGCACAGGGATTGGTGTCCGGGCCGTAGCACAGACATTCCACCCCAATCGCACGCCCGGCTTCTGCCAGCATCATTCCCAGCTGACCTGAACCGAGGATACCGACTTTCATCACACGCCGCTCGGATCGGTATCGCCGAGCACCGTATCGGTCTGGTTCTTGCGATAGGCAATCAGAGCCTTGCGGATAGTCTCATCGCTGCCGGCCAGAATACTGGCTGCGAACAAGGCCGCGTTTTTGGCACCGGCGGCGCCAATGGCCAGGGTACCGACCGGCACACCACCGGGCATCTGTACGATGGACAACAGGGAATCCAGTCCATTGAGCGTACTGGTTTTGACCGGTACACCGAGCACCGGTAAATGGGTCTTGGCCGCCACCATGCCGGGAAGATGCGCGGCACCACCGGCACCGGCGATAATAACCCGCAGGCCGCGTGACTCGGCCGACTCGGCAAATTCATACAAGCGGTCCGGCGTACGATGTGCCGACACCACCGATTTTTCGTATTCAATGTTGAGTTGTTCCAGGATCTCGCAGGCATGTTGCATGGTCGCCCAATCAGACTTTGACCCCATGATGACTGCAACACGTGGTGATGCCATATCTGTTCACCCTTGATGTGGTTAGGTTATACTGACACGCGCCGGGCGCCCCAAAAGAAACGAAGGAGTATAGCATAAGCGACAAATTTGGCGTGTACTCTGGCGGTACAATTGGCGATGGCGGTGCCTACCGCTTTGCAGCCAATCCGAGGGATGTCAATGCATCATTAATAGCCAAATAGCACTGCTGTGATCGGCATTGGCCTTGCGGCGTTATTTCCGAAGCACATAGCTTTTATTCTCGGTGAATATCTAGCATTATTCACGCTTTTGATTCCTGACCTGTAAAAATTGAGAACCATATGGGAAGACAAGAAAAATACGTTGGTATCGATAAAGACGCTAATGGAGGTATGAACCCGATCGGCAAGATCATTCGTGATGCTTGGGTGTTTGAATTAATCCCGGAGAGCGAAACCTGCGAGGGGTGGCTGATCGGCGCCATCGATGCCCTGCACCACAAAGTCAATGCCGAGTGGGATAAATACGGCTGCCTGGTCAGTCAACTGCCCGATGAACTGCGCCAGCGGCATGAACGCATTTACAAGGATGCCATGGAAAAAGCCCGTGCGGCCGGCTGGGCGGGCGAACATGAACTTCATGATGATAAATAAGACAAGAACGAAACCGGCCTTTCCATAACATCACGCTGCGCCGATAGGCTCAGACCTAACATCTGATCCGGATGTTTTATTCACCAAGATTGAAGTGATGATTTACCATCGGCTTGTGTGGCCAGAAAGCAAAACAAGGCTGGCATAGCTCAGATACAATCGTTAATATTTACATAATTTATAATACATGATTCGTCGAGCCGATATACTTACAATCCCGGTTCGCGCTAAGCACTCATATAATAAAGTAAAAAGGCCAGCTGCCTGAGAGGGGTTGAATTAATAAGATGGAGCAGCTCATCATCGTGGTCGCGGTCCTGCCGCTGATATCCGCATTAATAATTCAGTTATTCGCCGGAAGTGTCGGCCGTAGCATTGCCCGAGTCAGCGTGGCGGCCACCACACTGAGTTTCCTGTTGGCCGCGCTGCTACTGTGGTGGGCGTTAACGGGGCACGGTCCGCAGACGCTACCGCTGGGCAATGCCACGGCCATCCTGTTATTTGATCCCCTGAGCACGTTGCTGGCTACGATTATCCTCGGCATCAGTTTGATCGTGCATTTGTACTCGGTGCGCTATATGGCCGAAGAAGCCGCCTACGGTCAGTTTTTCGTGTTACTCGATCTGATGACCGCTGCCCTGTTATTCATGGTTATCGCGGGTGACTTGATTACCCTGTTAATCGCTTGGTACCTGGTCGGGGTGTTGCTGTATTTTCTGCTAGGCCAGGACACGCGCAGTCAAACCGCGTACCGTTTTGCCTTTTGGACCCTCATCACGTATCGAATCGGTGATTTACCCTTAATTCTCGCCGCCGCTTTGCTGTATGACGCTTATGGCACCTGGTCATTGACGACCATCTTTACCGAGATCATGGCCGATCCAGAGGCCCACCAGGTGCTGGGCTTACCATTAACGGAAGTGGTGGCCAGCTTAATTGCGCTCGCCGCTTTCGCCCGTTCAGCTCAGTTTCTATTGCACACCTGGTTACCTTACACCATGGATGGTCCAACCCCGGTGTCGGCCTTGATGCATGCCGGTATCGTTAACGCGGGCGGATTTTTGATAAATCGGTTTGCTCCGGTGTTTGTCCATAGCGGTGACGTACTCCATGGCGTATTTATTGTCGGCTTGATCACCGCCGTTTTTGGCTCCCTGCTGATGTTAACCCAGAACGACATCAAAAAAGCACTGGGTTACTCCACCATGGGCCAGATGGGCTTCATGATCATGGAATGTGGTATCGGGGCTTTTTCATTGGCGATTTATCATTTGTTTGCACATGGTGTTTTCAAAGGCACCATGTTCCTCTCAGCCGGTGGGGTGATCAACGATTCACGCAAGGACGATGGCATTCCCAAAGATGAACTGTACACCTTTGCGGTGGAAAAACGCCCGCACAAAGAGCGCCAACCGTGGTTACTGATGGCGTCAATCACCCTAGCCGTGCCGCTGGTGATTTTGGTGTTTGCCCATTTGCTTATCGCCGAAGATTATTTCCAGAAACAGGGAGCGATTATTCTGTTGTTCTTTGGTTGGGTTACAGGCGCGCAATTGATCTTTGCCACTTACCGGATGCGCACTCAGAATATCTGGCGTCTGGTGGGATTGAGTGTGTTATCACTGGTGGTCGTGGTATTGGGCTATGCCGTAATCAGTCATGCTTTTGATCTGTTCTTGTATCCGGATCCGGCTTTCCGTGTGCAGCTTTACTCCGCCGCCACAATAGACCTGCTGAGCTTTAACGTTCTGGTCGTCATAGTCACATTGATTGTCGTTTCCGGTTGGATCGTGACTTACTACGCAGATCAAAACGTTTTTCGGCGACGCCAGCAGACCCAGCGGCTGTGGTTAAACTTTTATGCGCTGATATCACGGGAGTTTTACGTCAGTGATATCTATACCCGTTTAACGCGTATGCTGTTGGCGATTTCGGGTCGATTGAATGTCTGGTTGAGGTGGTTGTAACATGCCTGAGTCGCTGATCATACTGCTTGCCGGCATTTTCCTGCCACTGTTTCCCATGAGCATGGTATTCAATGCCATAGTCGATTACAGCAAACCTGCCTGGTTACGGGCATTCTTATTGGTAACATGGCCTCTAATCGGTTTATTCATACTACTCAATATCAACGTGACCCTTCCTGACTGGCTGTTGCCGCTGGCGTTGTTCACTTCGATCCTGTATGCCTTGCGCATATTGACCTTGCGCGAAGTGAATCAGTGGAGCGGATTTCTTGCCACGTCTTTATGGAGTTTGTTATGGCTGCCCGTGATGCAAGATACCACGGCGGTACTGCTGTATAGCTACGCACTGAGCATGAGTGTGCCGCTGATACTACTGGTATTGCTAAGCACGGGTTTGGAACAGCGTTTTGGTGCCGCTTATATCGGGTTGTACGGTGGTCTGGCGCGAACCATTCCCCGTTTCGCTGGCGTTTTGGTCATTGTCGTGGTGGCTGCTATTGCGACGCCGGTTTTCCCAACGTTTTTTATTATGCTCCATTTGGTCGTCGAAACCCTTGCCGCCAAACCGTTTGCTGCGATGGTCTTGTTGCTGATCTGGTTGCTATGGAGCTGGGCCGGCGCCAGATTAATTCAGGGTTTGATCGTGGGAAGGGCCAGTGATGTTAAGATTCCGGATATGGACATCTCCACCATCGGTTTCTATAGCATGGTATTGCTTGCGTTGGTGTTTGGTGGCATTTATTTGAGCGGGGTTATTTTATGACTTTATCAATCGGTCAAAGACTCAGTATCCGCTCCATGATCTATGTCGCAGGCGAACCGATTCCGTTCTTCTGGCCGATGCGCACCTTCATTCATCATAATCCTTTACACGGTCTGGAAGATCTGCCTTTTGAGCAGGCGGTACAGGAAGGCAAACGCTTATTACACGGGCGAGTGTTTTTGCGCCGGCCAATCTATCAACGCTATCTCGAACAAGGCGAGGTGGATCGCAATGATCTGAGCGCACAAGTTGCCGCCTTTGTGGCGGAGTGTGAAACCATCCCCGGTATTGACCTGCAGCAATGGTTGATGGCCTTGTTAACGCAAACCGAACAAAAAGTGGTGTTCAAGCACCACATCGCCACTGCCGCGGATATGCTGGCGGCGGTAAACAGCCAGCCCCTGCCACGGCAGGAAGCGTTTAGCCCTGACAATTTAGTGCAGAACTTACGTCACGAATTGCTCGGTGACCGGCCTGTGTATGATGCCGTAGACGCATTGTATGGCACGGAAATCGGCGCCGAACTCGATGACCTCGTCATTAAAAGTTGTTTGGACTTTTTTGATGAAGGGCAATCCGTCTGGTCTATGCCGGGACGCAAACGTGGATTCTTCCGGGCCTGGCGTGAAGTGGCCAATCGCAACATCCGGCTGTATTTGCGCGGCTTACATATTCAGGACATTCTCGCCGTGGACGACACGCCGGAAGGTGTGATTGCCCATGTAATGAAGACACTGGGAATTCCCGAGGACCGCTGGGTTCATTACTTCACACGCGAATTGGCGCAACTGCACGGGTGGACCGGTTTTATTCGCTGGCGCTGGAATGCCAAGAACTATTACTGGAGCAAACGTTATCCCGCTGATCTGATCGATCTGGTGGCCGTGCGGTTAACCTTTGCCCTTGCCCTGCTAAGCGAACGGCACAGTGAGCGGGATCGTAAAGATATCGCCACCACGGCATTCGCGATTGAAGAAGCGATCGAAAGCAAAACCATGGAAACGTATTTACGTTATGAGCTGTTTGGCAAACGCATTGTACCGGCCATGGCGAAACGCGTAGAACAGACATTAGCACGTGGGAATGCCGCGCAGATCGAAAAAGTCTTTCATGAATATGTTGAATTCAAACGCCAGCATGAAGCCAAGACCCAGGCCGATCGGCTGCACACGCTGGCCACCCGCGTCAACCAGGTTGACGCCCTGCGTTCATTGCCGGCAGAGCAACTTAACGATTTACTGTATTGCTTGCACATGTTTGAGCGCTGCGAGGGTCTGGTCTGGCTGCGCGCCATGGAAGCCCATGCCATTAAAAAATTACTGACCGGCGTGAATCTGACACCCCCTGCGCCACGCGACAAACGTCCCTTTGTACAGGCGATGTTCTGTATTGATACCCGTTCCGAACGTATTCGTCGTCATCTGGAAAATATCGGTGATTATCAAACCTATGGCATCGCCGGTTTCTTTGGTGTGCCGGTGAGTTTCATGGAACTGGGTAAAGGCAGTGAAATGCATCTTTGCCCGGTGCTGTTAACGCCGAAAAACCTGGTGTTGGAAATGACCGTCGCCGATGCCGAAGATGTGCATGCGGTCACCGCACTTGAAAAAGCCCTGCATGAATTGAAAGAATCCGTGTTCAGCCCCTTCGTGACGGTGGAAGCCATTGGCTTGCTGTTTGGCTTCGATATGGTGGGCAAGACCTTGATGCCGCAAACCTACAATCACTGGCGCAAGAGACTGTACCGAAAAAAACGTTCCACCCATTTATTAATCGACAAGCTGGATCGTGAGCAGGCGGATTCCATTTTAAGAACGGTACAACGCGCCGTGATTATCATGGCAATTGAGCAGGATTTAGGTCTGAAAGCCGAACGCATCAGTGATGATATGGTGCGAGAGTTGCGTGAAGCCGCCTTGGGCAGACACTCCGGCACAACAACACTGGCCACTACATTAAATTTAACTAAACAACAGGAACGCGAATTTATATTGCGTTTGCGCGATACCTATCGGATTGATGCCGCCTATACCCAACTACAGATGGAAAGACTGGCGCGCATCGGCTTCAGTCTGGATGAGCAAGTCGGATTTGTGAGCCAGGCGTTACGCTCCATTGGCCTAACCAAAGATTTTTCGCGTTTTATTTTGCTGGTCGGCCATGGCAGTACCTCGGAAAACAATCCCTATGAATCCGCACTGGATTGCGGCGCCTGCGGCGGTAACCATGGCCTGGTCAGTGCGCGGGTACTGGCCCAAATGGCCAATAAAAAAGAAGTGCGCCGTGCATTACGTGCCAAGGGCATCGATATCGCTGACGACGCCTGGTTTATCGCGGCGCTGCATAACACCACTACAGACGAATTAAAACTTTATGATCTCGATCATATCCCTTCCACTCACATCTTTTATATCGATCGGTTACGTAATGGTCTGTTAGCGGCCTCGCGTCTCTGTGCCCAGGAGCGCTTACCCAGTTTACAAATTAATCCCCAGACGCCGGTGGAACCAACAGTGGCTTATCGCGAAGTCGAGCGCAATGCCATGGACTGGTCGCAAGTACGGCCGGAATGGGGATTATCCCGCAACGCCTATTTTATTATTGGTCGTCGATGCTTAACCAAGGACATATCACTGGAAGGGCGTTCATTCCTGCACTCTTATGATTATCGAATTGATCCCAAACAACGCTTGTTGGAAAACATAATTACCGGTCCTTTGGTGGTGGCGCAGTGGATCAATATGGAACACTATTTTTCGACGGTTGATAATGAACGCTTTGGCAGTGGCAGCAAGGTCTACCATAACGTCGCCGGGCGGTTTGGCGTGATGACCGGCAGCCTCAGCGATCTGCGCACCGGCTTGCCTTCCCAGACCGTTCTGGATAAAGGTTTACCGTATCATGAGCCGTTGCGACTGATTACCGTGATCGAGGCACCTCTGGAACATGCCCGGCGCGCCGTGGATAGTGTCGTCACGGTCAAGAATTTGGTAGCCAATGATTGGATCCGTTTACTGGTCATCGATCCGGAGAAACACACTGTGTATACATACAACCATGGCCAATGGGATGCACAAACCCTATCTGATGCAAATGCATTATCCTTAGAGAAGGAGTCCAACACTCAATGAAAAACCTCAACTACAGCTCAGTGAAGAAACTCGAAATTATTCTCAGTGGCGAGCATCAGGCCTTTGCAACCGATCTGCTCGATAATGCCGGCGTAACCGGCTATACCATTATCAATAATCTTTCCGGTAAAGGACGCCACGGTTTTCATGAAGGCCACCTGATGTTCAACGAAGAGGACGTATTAATCATGATCATCGCAGCGGTACCCGAACAACTGGTCGCCCCAATCCTTGAGGGACTGGCACCGTTTTATAGCGAACACTCCGGCGTAGTGTTTGTATCGGACATTCAAGTAACCCGGCTTGTGAAATTCAGCGGTTGAGCAAAAATATTCGGGGTCAGAGTAGAATGGCACTTAGTTAACGGTTAAAAACAAAATATATTGAAATCCGATTGTCATTCCGGCATTGTTTTAGCCGGAATCTACATGACTGCAACACCTAGATTCCGGCTAAAAGCACGCCGGAATGACGGAAAAACCCTTAACTAAGTGCCATTAGGGTCAGAGTAAGAATCTATTTTTTCACGCTTTACCGCTGGCGGTGTCGCCCAATCGTCATAGGCACAAAGCGTCGATGGCATGCACCCTAATTCCAATTTTTTAACGAGAAGAAACCATTCGCAGCAAACTATGCATTTGCTGCGAATGATTATAATGGATTGAGTTGAAAATGAATTTTATGCGGCGTCGCAGATATTTGGATTTTTAGTGACAGACTCATAAGTCATATCGTAATGCTTTTCCAAGCCCCGACGTAAATACTCCGTATGAATCAAATCCAACACAACACTGGGGTCTAATTGATTTGCCAATGGCTGTTTTGAATGGAAATTATGGCATAGACACTGCTTAGTAAATTTTGTCAGTTCTTGCCGAGACATCCCTTCCAATTGCTCCTCCAACTCGCGTATGGTTTCCACGTTCATTTGCTGCCCTCGAAAGATAATACGTCAACCCATGCTTAAACCACATTCCCTATGCGCCAATACCTTATGCTTGTTTCATCGGCCGTGAAGCTATTTTCTTTATGGTTGAATATCCGACAATTAAAAAACGACTGCCATAAAAATTAGAAAACCACTATAAAAACTGGTGTTGCAAATCCAAGAATATCAGTCATAATCCTTTGGATTGCTGAACAACGTGCTCATGTAATTAAACAGTTTTTTTTAAAAATTGTTCCTTTGAGCAAGCACTCAGAATCACTTTTTTAAAAATCCAAGGGGGATGTTATGAAGATCAATACTATTCTGAGCAGTGCGGCACTGGCAACGACACTATTGGCAACCGGTTCTGTGTGGGCATGTGATGCTGCGGGAAAAAATACTCATATCGGCAGTTTAATGACCGTCAACGCTGAGCAAAGTACATTTACTATTAAAGACGCCCAATCCCGCAGCCCCATTACGTTTACGGCAAATAACGAAATTATCGAAGGCTTAAAAGACGCCAGTGGCAGTGTCATGGTAAATTATAAAGAGGACGGCGACACTCTAACGGCGATCGGTGTTACGTTCTAGTATTCAATTTCCCTACGTTAAAAAAAGGCGGTTTTTACCGCCTTTTTTATTGAATTTCAAAGCCTAAGGTTTGCCGATTTCCTGCCGATAAGTGATCGAAGATCGAAGATCCATAACCAAATCAATTACCAGAACAATCGAAGCATAAGGATGAATTATGAATTTATCGCGCCGGGAATTTTTGCAGTTGATCGCAGCAGCCTCAGCATTAGGGCTTGCCAGCCCGAGCGGCTTATTGGCTAAAACAAAAGCGGAAAAATCCAGCGAGTTATACGATATTAAACCGTTTGGTAACGTGTCCTTATTGCACTTCACCGATTGCCACGCACAACTGGTTCCCGCTTATTACCGCGAACCGGATATTCATTTGGGAATCGGCAAAGCCATGGAAAATCAAATTCCCCATTATGTAGGCAAGTTTTTACTGGATCGCTACGGTATTGACCATGGCAGCCATAAAGCCTACGCGCTTACCTATCTGGAATTCGCCGAGTTAGCTAAAACCTATGGTAAAACCGGTGGCTTCGCTCATATGGCAAACTTGATTAAGCAATTGCGCGCCTCGCGTCCGGGAAGCCTGTTATTGGATGGCGGTGACACCTGGCAAGGATCGGCCACGGCATTATGGACCAAAGCCCAAGACATGGTGGACGCCGCTTTATTGCTGGGTGTTGACGTGATGACCGGGCATTGGGAATTCACCTATGGCGAGGAACGCTTGCGGGAAGTTCTGG
>Ga0209536_100001981_pt1 | contig 33534 bp, 30 predicted proteins | sample DeeMarSeWOR28_12_FD_187461 | JGI IMG/M metagenome (GOLD analysis project Ga0209536, IMG submission 187461) | Marine sediment microbial communities from White Oak River estuary, North Carolina - WOR-2-8_12 (SPAdes) (version 2) | ecosystem: Environmental > Aquatic > Marine > Intertidal zone >... | reverse complement strand
GATGCCTCGAAAAACAGTGACCTCGACCGTCTCCGCCTTTCGACCACGACCAGCCTGTCAACGAGAAATGATTGTATAATAATCGCTTCGGTCTCGTGTATTTTCGGGCTTGGTTCACCCGAGGATTATAAAGCCAGTGTCGTAGCCATTCGAAAGGGCGACCGCTGTGACAGAAATGATCTGCTCGGCAGATTGGCGGACATCCAGTACAGCAGAAACGATATCGACTTTCAGAGAGGGACATTCAGGGTCCGTGGTGATGTAGTCGAGCTGCATCCTTCTTACGAATCCTTTGCTATTCGCATAGAATTCTTCGGCGATGAAATAGAGCAGATAAGTTATATAAATCCAGTCTCGACGGATGTTCTTGCCGTAGAAGATCAGGTTTTCATATATCCAGCCCAGCACTATGTTATGCCGGGTGAGAGAATAGAATCCGCGATTGATAGCATTCGAGCCGAACTCAACGAACAATTAGGGAAATTGCGAGGCGAAGGCAAACTTCTGGAAGCCCAGCGGTTGCAGGCCCGGACAATGTACGATCTCGAGATGATGCAGGAAATCGGCTATTGCAGCGGCATAGAAAATTACGCCAGGCATCTTGCCGGCCTGCAGCCCGGAGCGAGGCCATATACGCTGATTGATTACTTCCCGGAGGATTTCCTTTTATTTATCGACGAATCTCATGCTACGATTCCGCAGGTGCGGGCGATGTGGGCGGGCGACAGGCACCGAAAAGAGACCCTGATAGAGCACGGCTTCAGGTTGCCCAGTGCGCTGGATAACAGGCCGTTGCGTTTCGAGGAATTCCAAGAGAGCTGGTCGAAGGTAATTTTTGTATCTGCCACGCCGGCACCGTTCGAAATGGAGCTTTGTAATCATGAGGTTATCGAACAAGTTATAAGGCCGACGGGGCTTCTGGACCCGGAGATATTCGTATATCCGGCCGGTAATCAAATCCCACACCTGCTTGGTGAGATAGAAAAGCGGGTAGCGAACAAAGAGCGGATGCTCGTTACAACTCTGACGAAAAGGATGGCCGAAGACCTGTCGAGCTATATTACTAAGAAAGGATTCAAGTGCCGTTATCTGCACAGCGAGATTGATACTATCGAAAGAATTGAAATACTCCGGGACCTGCGGCACGGCAATTTTGATGTGCTGGTGGGTGTGAACCTGCTCCGGGAGGGCCTGGATTTGCCTGAAGTTTCTGCCGTTGCTATCCTTGATGCGGACAAGGAAGGATTCCTGAGAAGCCAGACTTCACTGATACAAACGATCGGCAGGACGGCACGAAATGTCAATGCGACCGTTTTTCTGTACGCCGATACGGTTACACCCTCGATGCAGAAAGCTATTGACGAAACGAACAGACGGCGTAGAATTCAGTTGGAATATAATAAAGAGTATAATATAACGCCCGAAACGATAAGAAAGGAAATCCGCCGGAGCCTGACGGACCAGATTAAAGCGCGGCAGACTGCCCGGCAGGCGGTTCGTTTCGGAGATTCGGAGTATGAGAAGGTCGAATTGGCCTCTCAGATTGAAAAGGAAATGCTCGAAGCAGCACAGAGTTTGGATTTTGAAAGGGCGGCTGTGTTGCGGGATCAACTGAGAGAGTTGAAAGAGCTGCCCGAGTTAGTTCTGGTCAACTCGAAAAAGAAAAAAAGTGAATTTTTGGCAACGAAAAAGCTCAAAAGATATAAAAAGAAAACTCCTTCGTCCGGGAATTCGAACTAAAGGAAGAATAGAACGATGAAAAAACTTAATCTGGCAAAGATACGGCCTCTTATTAAAATGGCAATTGAAGAAGATCTTGGAATAGGTGACAGAACGAGTGAGGTTCTGTTCAAAAATGACACTATAGCCAAAGCAACCATTATCTCGCGTGAAGAAATCGTTGTCTGTGGCATGGATCTTGCCAGAGAGATTCTCAAATGCTATGACGAAAAACTCGAATTGACTGTACGCATTAACGATGGTGAGTCCGCCCATGTCGGAAATAAACTCGGTACCATAGAAGGGCCTTTGCGTGCCATGTTGAGCGCCGAGCGTGTTATGCTTAATTTTCTCCAGCGGCTTAGCGGCATATCCACGACAACAAGTAAATATGTAAGAGCCATCCAGGGCACGAAAGCACGAATTTACGATACCCGTAAAACGATGCCGGGCTGGCGGTTGCTCGAAAAGTATGCCGTCCGCTGCGGCGGTGGATATAATCACAGACTCGGATTGTTTGATGGCATTCTGATTAAAGATAACCATCTGGCGGAATTAGGCCCGAGCTTCCAGCAGAAACTTAAAGAGATTATTACTGATGCCAGGAAGGTCAAAGGTGTTAAATTCATTGCCGTGGAAGTTGACCACGTTGATCACCAGCTAAACTATGTTTTAGAGATACCGGGTATCGACATAGTACTGCTTGACAACATGGGTCAGTGGCAGCTAAAACACGCCGTTGAGATGCGGGACGAAATGTGTGGTAAAAATAAAAAACCGCTGCTTGAGGCGTCGGGTAATATAACTTTAAGCAATGTTTCTGCTATAGCACAGTGTGGCATTGACAGAATAGCTGTAGGGGCGATAACACATTCGGCAAAAGCCGTTGATATTGGACTCGACAGATAACTGATGGCACATCAAAGAACCGACCTGCTGGATGTTGACAAGATAACGGGGAATCTGGGGACTGAACGCATAGGCGGAAAGCTCCTTATCTATGACAGCACGTCAAGCACAAATGACATTGCCGCCGAGTACGCAAAGATTAAGCAGAATGATGGCCTTGTTGTTTTTGCTGAAGAGCAGACTGCAGGCAGAGGCAGGGCGGGCAATAAATGGCTTAGCGGAAGGGGCGACAGCGTTCTTTGCTCAATTGTTCTGGTCGAAAACAAACTTAATGCCGAGCTGCTTTCTCTAACCTGTGCCGTAGCGGTCGCAGAAGCCATAGACAAACCGGGCAGAAGTCAGGCAAAAATCAAGTGGCCTAATGATATCATGTTGAACGGCAAAAAAGTTGCCGGTATCCTCCTTGAATCGAAATCAATGTCGATTGATGATTGCCAATTACCGATTTCCCAGTCGAAAATCGGAAATCGGAAATCGAAAATATACATTGTTGGTATCGGAATCAACTGTCACCAGATGAAAGAATCTTTTGCGGGAGAATTACAACAGATTGCAACGAGTATCGATGCGGAAAGTCATTCGATTTCGGATCGAAACTTGCTTGCAAAAAGACTGCTGGTCTCGGTGGGGCAATGGCTCAAAGTAGCTGCAAATAACAGCGAAAAAGTTATCGCCCGATGGAGCGAGCTAAGCATACAACTAGGTCACAGGGTATCGCTTATCTTCGACGGCTCTAAATTCACCGGTCACTGCATCGGCATCGATCCCGAAAAAGGTCTGATTCTCCAATTAGATACCGGCGGCGTCAGGATGTTCGACGCCACTCATACAACCATTGTCAAATAGTCAAGGTATGCTTGTTTTCGTTCCTTGATAAAAATATGATCCACGAGTTTCACATTCATCTTCGTTTTGATATAGTATTGCTTTATGCTAAGTATCAGGTATAAACAGAAAGGGTAAGAATATGTTGATAAACAGACGAAACAACTTCCTAAACGTTATCCCTATATTTGTAGTCATATGCTTCCTTGCTGTCTATTTAGTAAGTAGAGTTGATGCTGACAAAAGAACAGATGCTGCAGATTATCTTAACGCCAGTGATCAGGATATACAGAAGTGGCGCGATATGAAATTTGGCTTGTTTATCCACTGGGGGCCGGTTAGCTTAAAGGGCACTGAAATCGGCTGGTCTCGCGGCGGGGAGCGGCGAGGACGAAAGGACAAAAGCACCGGCTCTATTCCAGTCGAGATTTACGACAATCTCTATAAGCAGTTCAATCCCGTCAAATTCGATGCCGAGCAGTGGGTTCAGATGGCAAAAGATGCCGGCATGAAATATCTTGTCTTTACTAGCAAGCATCACGACGGCTTTTCCATGTTCGACAGCAAGCTGACCGATTACAAGATTACCAACTCACCTTTCGAACGGGACGTTGTCGGGGAACTTGCCGATGCATGTCACAAAGGCGACTTAAAGCTCGGATACTATTACTCGCCGGTCGATTGGTATCATCCTGACTATCGAACGGAAAATCATTCCCGCTATATCGAATTCCTTCACGGCCAGCTACGCGAGATTTGCTCAAATTACGGCAAAATAGATATCATCTGGTTCGACGGCCTGGGCGGCACAGCAAAGGATTGGGATTCGGAGAATATGTTTAGGATGATCCGAAGTTTGCAGCCTCATGTAATCATCAACAACCGAGCCGGTCTGCCCGCTGACCATGATACGCCGGAGCAGAGAATTGGAAAGTTTCAGAATGACCGCCCGTGGGAGACCTGCATGACAATCTGCCGGCAGTGGGCATGGAAACCCAATGACGATATGAAATCACTCAAACAATGTATCGATACACTCGTCCGCGTCGTCGGCGGTGACGGCAATCTGCTGTTCAACGTCGGCCCTATGCCGGATGGCCGAATCGAAACAAGACAGGTCGAAAGACTTAAGGAAATGGGCGACTGGCTTAAAGAATACGGACAAAGTATTTATAACACTCGCGGCGGCCCGTTTATTCCGGATTCCTGGGGTGCCAGCACGAACAAAGGCAATACCATCTACGTCCACGTTCTGGATTGGACAGATGAAAAACTAAGGTTACCCGGTATCCCGAAGAAAATCATCGCAAGCAAAATCCTGACCAGCGGCAACATCACCGTCACGCAAACGGGTGATTTTATCGAAATTTTTGTTCCGAAATCTTATCAACAGGAACTGGATACGATCATTGAACTCGAATTGGACGGTCCGGCCCATGAGATTCCACCTGTGAGCCTACCCTCGAAGTCTCTGGCATTCCACGAGAAAGCCAGGGCATCGAATGTATACCTGAACCTCCCGGTGCACGGCCCTGATAAGGCGGTTGATGACAATCCAACCACACGCTGGGCTACGGATTACGACGTCAAGAAAGCGTGGCTTGAAGTGGATATGGGAAAAGCGGTTAATTTCAACCGAGTCAAAATCAGCGAGGAGTATGACCGCATACAGAAGTTTGAGCTTCAGTGCAAAGACAATGGGCAATGGAAGACAATTATAGGCGGCACAAGAATCGGTGAAAACTATGTGAAAGATTTTGAGCCGGTAACCGCTAAGCAAGTACGTCTGAATATCCTCGATGCGACCGATGGGCCGACTATCTGGGAATTTCAGCTTCTCGCACCGAAGAAGTAGCGGACAATGTCATATTTCAATGAATGATTTTATCAGGGAGAATTTTATGAATCGGCGTTGTTTCTTAAAAGGATTAGGATTGGGAGCGGCTTCTCTAACTGTGCCGAACTGCATGGCCGGCCCTGCAACTAAGCTGCAGAAAAAGCCTAATATTGTTTTTGTTCTCATTGATGATATGGGATGGCCGGATGTTGCGTGTTACGGCAGCAAGTTCCATGAGACGCCGAACATCGACCGACTGGCGAGCCAGGGGATGAAGTTTACCGATGCATACGCGGCGTGCCCCGTTTGCTCACCCACGCGGGCCAGCATTATGGCAGGCCAGTACCCGGCACGCGTTGGTATCACTGATTTTATTCCGGGACACTGGCGACCTTACGAAAAGCTCATTGTCCCCGAAAACCGACTGCAATTACCTCTCGAATCCGTTACTATCGGAGAAGTGTTTAAGGAACAGGGCTATTCCACCTGCTATATCGGCAAGTGGCATCTTGGTGGCAAAGGCTTTTCCCCAGACAAGCAGGGTTTCGAAAAAGTCGTACTGGGTGTCAAAAACAGGAACGACAAGCAGGTATACGGTTTTACTGATCAGGCTATTAAGTTCATTGAAGAGAATAGGCAGGAACCGTTCTTTCTATATTTGTCACATCACACTGTGCATATCAAGCTTGAGGCGCCCGAGGAACTTGTTGAAAAATACAGGAATAAACAAAAACCGGCGACAGGAGTGAATAATCCAACTTATGCTGCAATGGTCGAACACCTTGACACTAATGTTGGACGGATTCTTAAGAAGCTCGAAGATATTGATCTTGCCGAAAACACAATTTTAATCTTCTTCTCGGACAACGGAGGGCTGCGCCAGGCCTACGGTGGTTACACCGGTGAAAGGGAGATTGTCTCGACCAATACACCGCTCCGTGAAGAAAAAGGTACGTTGTACGAAGGCGGAATTCGTGTGCCGTTGATTGTTCGATGGCCTGGTATTGTTAAAGCCGGAACTACGTGCAGCGAGCCGATCACGAGCGTCGATTTCTACCCAACTTTCCTTAAAATTCTTGGGACAAAGAGAGATTCGAGCCTGTTACTCGACGGCGAGGACATCCTGCCGCTGCTCACTCAGACCGGTACGTTAAAACGAGATGCGATTTACTGGCATTACCCGCATTATCATCATTCGAGGCCTGCCGGAGCTATTCGAGAGGGCGATTATAAGCTGATAGAATTTTTCGATGATGGGCAGTTGGAGCTTTACAATCTCAAACGTGACATAGGAGAGAAGAATAACCTTGCTAAAACCATGCCGGCCAAAGCGGCCGAACTGCAGCGGAAGCTGGCAAAGTGGCGTCAATCGGTCGGCGCTAAAATGCCAACGCCGAATCCCGATTACGACCCGGCCAGGGCGAACGAATGGAAATCCCGCCCAAGAAAGTAACCTCGATTATGAAAGTCCTAACATGACTGAGAGCAACTATCTACAAAGAAGGCAGTTTTTACAAACAGCAGGAATCGGTGCTGCTTCGATTCTGCTAAATCACAAGATTGCTGGTGCTGCGAACTCTTCACCAGCAGTATTGCAGAAAGCAGGTTCCAGCAAACCTAATGTTCTTGTGATTATGACGGATCAGCACCGAGCTGACTTAATGACTTGTGCCGGTAGAGACCTAGTTCCCACGCCCAATATCGACATGATCGCTTCCCGCGGCGTGCAGTTCACAAACGCCTATTGTCCCTATCCGGTGTGTGTCGCCTCGCGGATGGCTTTGCTAACCGGACTTTACGCTCACAGTACCGGCGCTATTACGAACAGAGACCGGCTCGATTGGCGCTATCGCACGATAGCGAATCATTTCGCCGAAAACGGCTATCTGACCGGCCTGATTGGTAAGATGCACTTTGTCGATGCTCACAACCACGGTTTCGAGTATTACATGTCTATCAACGACTGGTTGATGTACCTCGGACCGAAGGTGCAGCACTACGCAAACGAGATAGCCAATCACCCGTTAGGGCCGCACTTTTTTAAGACGGTTGACGACGGCGGCGCCGGCCTACCGGATGTCGATGGATTGTGGCTTAAGGGAAGTCCATGGGTGGGTAAAGTCAAGAAATTGAACTTTGAGAGCATGGCATCTCAGCTCGAACCTGAGGACCATCTCGATATGTTCCTGGCACGCGAAGCGGCGAAGTTCATCACCAGATATCGCGAGCAGCCGTTTTTTCTGGTTACCAGTTTTATGAAGCCGCACTCACCGTTCTATCCGCCGAGGCAGTGGGCCGATATTTATCCGGTCGATAAAATGGCGCTCCCGAAGGTAGGAGACATCTCGAAATATCCACTGCACATCCAGCGGCGAATTAAAAATATTGCCGCATTAGGTGAGAAGCGCCAGAAGGCCCACCGAGCGGGTTATTTGGGTAATCTCGCTTTTGTCGATACGTGTGTCGGTCATGTTTACAAAACGCTAGAACAGGAAGAGCTTCTGGATAATACGATTGTTGTCTATACATCCGATCATGGCGAAATGGAAGGCGACCACGGACTATTTCAGAAGTTCTGCATGTTCGAGCCTTCAGTACGGGTGCCACTGATTGTCAGTTATCCGAAGCATCTGCCCCAAAATAAAGTGACCGCCGCACTAACTGAGTACATAGGTTTGTATCCGACACTGAGCGAGCTGTCAGGACTCAAAACTCCTAGAAAGACAACGCTGCTCGACATTACCGGTGCGCCGGAACATATGGACGCGACAAGCTTTGCGGATATGCTGCGCTATCCAGATGCCGAAGGGCCAACAGCGGTATTCAGCGAGTATAACCTAAGGTCAAAAATATGTGAGTACATGATACGTACGAAGCGTTACAAGTATATCTACAATCACGGCTCAACTCATGAGCTTTACGATCACGAGGCTGACCCGGGTGAATTCGTGAACCGGATTAACGATCCCGGCCTGAAAAAAGTTCGAGATCAGTTACGCGATCAGCTCTTCGCGTGTTATAATCCTCAAAAGAATCCCTACCGCCAGGCATAGAAATCCTGTATAATCTGGAGAACCTATCATTACATTGCAAGGAGTTTTAATAATGGCAGAAAGTTATGATGTTGTAGTTATCGGCAGCGGACCCGGTGGTTATGCTGCTGCTATCAGATGTTCGCAAAAAGGTGCTTCGACGGCGGTTGTTGAAAAGAATTTCGTTGGCGGAACCTGTCTCAACTGTGGTTGTGTTCCGTCTAAAACACTGCTGGCTTCGGCCCATACGCTGCTTATGTTCAAAAATGCTAACTTGATGGGCATTGACGTTGGGGCACCAACTCCGAACTGGGCGAAGATTCAGGCCAGAAAGGATGCGATAGTTACTGCCTTCCGTAAGGGCGTGACAGGGTTGATTGGGAGCCACAAAGTAAAGATTATTCCCGGTCGGGCTGTTGTTACGGCGCCGGGCCGAATTAAAGTCGAATCAGAAGCCGGGCCTTCCGAGATTGAGGCCGGAAAAATAATTTTAGCGACAGGTTCGCATCGAATTGAGATTCCCGATATTCCATTTGACGGGCAAACCGTTATCAGCAGTAAGGAGGCTCTGGCCTTACAGCAAGTACCTCAATCGATGGTAATCGTTGGCGGCGGAGTCATCGGCTGTGAAATGGCTTGTGTTTATGCTACGATGGGCACGAAAGTAACAATCGTCGAAGCACTTACTCGATTGATTCCAATGGAGGACGAATGGGTCGGACGGCTGATAGAACGTGAATTCAAGAAGCTCGGCATTACTTCGCTGACGAGTCAAAAAGTCACATCGGTCGATAAGACCGGAACGCCGGCCAAGGTCGTTCTTGAAGGCGGCCAGACAATTGATGCTGAAAAAGTTCTCGTTTCAGTAGGCCGGCGTGCTTTTGTCGATGAAGAAACTGTCGAAGCTTTGAATCTAAAAATGAATGGCGCCGTGATTGCCATTAATAAGAAATTAGAAACGAACGCTCCCGGCGTGTATGCCATCGGTGACGCTGTGGGTACGACATATCTGGCACACGGGGCGTTTGCCGAAGCGGAAGTGGCCGCGACTAACGCTACAGGTGGCGATGAAGAAATTGCCGACTATTCGCTCGTGCCGCGGGCGGTTTATACGTTCCCGGAGATAGCATCGGTTGGCAAGACCGAAGAAGCATGCGCCGCCGAAGGGCTTGATGTTTCCGTAGGAAGGTCGTTCTTCAAAGCCAACGGACGAAGCAATGCACACAACGAAACAATCGGCGAAATTCGAGTCGTAAGAGACAATTCAACAGACAAAATCGTCGGCGTTGCAATGGTTGGCTCCATCGTCACCGAGCTTGTAGGGGCGGCTAGAGCACTAATCGGCAGCAGGGAAAAGATTACCGAAATCAGCTTCCCACACCCCACGGTCTCGGAAGTGCTCAAGGAAGCCGCAGAAGATGCCTTTGGACTGAGCCTACACAATCCACCTCGATAAAACTATTGAGCCCCCAGGCCTGTCCGGGGGCTTTTTTTCAATTTTTCTCAGTTTTTTGTAAGTTTTCATCAAGGAGTCGGTCTAATATTGTAGTCATGGCCGAGAAAAATGATGATGAACTACTGGTCGAACAGTTCCACCGGGGCGATGAATCTGCTTTCGAGAGAATTGTTAAGCAGTACTCGGCTGATATTGCGATATTAACTAATCGGCTGCTCGGTTGGCCTGGCGATGTCGAGGATGTTACGCAGGACATCTTTCTTGCCGCTTATCTCGGTCTGAAAAAATTTCGCTGTGAATGCAGCCTCAAAAGCTGGCTCTTTACCATAACAATAAATAAGTGCCGTAGCAGTCGATATAAACGACGGCTTCGGTTACGACGATTCTCACAGGAAATTAACAGGTTTTCTTTCTCATCGGACTCTGATGGGAAACATATAGATACAGACGAGTTCAGGCATGTTCGTCGTGCAGTGGCAGCTCTGCCGGCCAAATATCGAGAGCCAGTCGTGCTGCGGTATTTACAGGAGATTGGCACTGATGAAATCAGTCGAATCCTTGGCATAACCACCAACACGCTTAATGTACGATTAAGTCGAGCAAGAAAGCGTCTAAGAGATGACCTTGTGGAAATAATTGGGTTATAAATTATGACGGAAGACAAAATAAAAAATCTGCTTCAACAAGCGGATAAGGCAGGGGGGGGGATTGCTCCCGTTGAGGTGAATGTTTCCGCTATTCGTCGTCGGGCCAGGCGCAAAAATATTATAAATTTCATTGCTCCGCTAAGCGCAGCCGCTGTACTTATGGTTGCTCTAAGCATTTTGGGTGTTGTGTTTAGAACCACAGAACCAACACAGGAAGAGAGAAAGATTGCTTTGCTCGAAACTCAGATTAAGCAGCTTCAAATTAGAACCGACGCGGCCCTTAGTTTGATACAGGAAGTACTCGAAGATGAGCAAAAACAGCATCGGCTTGATGAACTCAAGGCCCAGCTTGCAAGTATTCCCGATCCCCTCGAAGAGGTCAGGCAACAAGTGGACAAGACAGCATTCATCCTCGTTTACGAGGCCGACCGCCTGTACAACGAGCTAAACCAGACGGATTCGGCCGTCGAAAATTATAATCGTGTTATAAAACTCTTCCCTGAAAATCGGTGGGCGAAAGTTGCCCGGCAGCGATTGTCTGAAATCGAAAAAAGAAAAACTAATCAAACAATTTAAAGGAGACTTAAAATGAAATCTACAAAACGTATCGTAATTCTGTTGATTTTGACTGTTTTTGTTATGAGCCCGGTTTTATCAGCACAAATCTCAAAGACCCGCACGGCGAGCTGCCTGGTCAAAGTGACGTGCGATCCGGCGATAATACCACTAAACTTAGAGACTATTGACTACCTGCTGCAAAGCTCCGGTGTTGGTGGAAAGGCCCGTCGTGAAGTGCTCGGCATCTCGCCGGATCAGAACTATGATTTATTTACGGTCGAGTACGTGCAGCCGATTGCTTCTGATGAGCTTGGTGGGATTGGTATACCACCTATGGGCTCACGAGCAGGACGGTCATCTATACATGGAGAGGGTATGGATGAATATGAATATGCGATGATGATGGAAGCAGAGATGGGGATGTCGATGTACAATGAATACAGGCCTTTGGATACAACGACATCCACAAGGTCCTCAAGGGGGCGTGGATCTTCTCGGAGCACTCGCAGAACTCCATCGACAGGCCGTACTGTTACAGCAACACCTGACATACCGGGGGATGGGAAGGCATATCTTTTCAGCCTGAACGTTCATTTGCCCGAGGATGTCAGGCCTTTGGCCAAAGAGTATATGAATGCTCTTGTTGACAACCTGCGTCAGGCACTAATGAATGCCTATGAAGAGTATGAGGAAAAACTGGAAAATATGCTTCAATTTGCTGAGTCACGGCGTGATCGTGCTCAATCGCGGCTTGCTAAGGCAATGGAGCAAACGAAAGCAATAAGGCCGGGACCTGTAATCGAACCAGATCCTGTTGATGTTGCTGTGCATGAGCGATTGGAGGAATTTGTCGATCTGTCGAACTTAACGCCATCAATGTCTTTCGCCGATGTGCTTGAGCTATTCAAGACTGCCGTAGATCCTCCTTTGCAGATACAACCAAACTGGAGGGATTTGCTTGAAAATGGGGAGGTCGAACAAACCACACCAGCCGGGATGGATCCGTTGACCGGTATCAAGCTCCGCAAAGCGCTTGAGATTTTATTAGACGGAGTTTCAGGTGATTTTACAGAACTCAAATACGTTGTGGATGATGGAGTGATACTGATAGCAACAGCGGATTCCCTTCCAAGAAAAATGGTTCCACTTGTATATGAAATCCCTGCCCTTGCTCACTCGGCTGGGGGAGCAAAAGATTTGATTGATACAATCCAAAATACCATCGATCCTGAAAGCTGGTTTGATACCGGTGATATGGGGGAAGCTACCATAACACCATACCCGAGTCAGCAGCCCAGAAGACTTGCTATTCTACAGACCTATGAGAATCATCAGAAAATCGAGAAATTTCTGAGATCCATTAAAATTGATATCCCCGCCGCCGCGCCTTTGGAAGTACCTGAGGAAGTGCTCTTAAATGAAAAGAGTAACCTACAGGCCGAAAAGCAGAATCTTGAGATGGAACTTGCTCGGCTTCAAAGCCGTATACCTGCGATTGAAGCACAAATCAAGCGAATTCAGATGGAAATCGACGAAAAGGTTAATGCTGACCAGATTAGCTTGGAATTGAGAAGCATACTTGCCATGCAAGTCAAGTATTTAGAAGGAGTAAAAAAAGTCGTAGATGCTGGTACAGTTAGTTCCAGTGAGCTTGTGGATGCGGAGGAAAAGCTTGCCAGAGCAAAAATAGAACTCGCGAGACGGCGCGAACAAATCGGCGCATCCGCTGGTGCCGATCAATTGGCAAAGTTCAGTAACGAGATGGCTACCCTGGCGATTGACATGGCAGAAAAAAAAGCAATGCTAGAAATCGTTAGTAATCAGCTTAATCGAACAGAACAGCAGCTAACGACTTCAACAATTTTAGATCCTAAAATCTCGCAAATACGCCAGGCTGTAAGGGCATTGGAAATTGCAGACCAGCACATTAATAAGTTGAATACTCTTGCTCTTAATTTGCATCCTCCAACGGTATCGGTACTTGGCGCCGAGAAATTTTAATTATAAAAAAACGGTGCCCACACGTCTTCTCGGTGGGTGCTGAATGAAAATCCAATATCGGTAAGTTCAACACTTATCTCGTATCATGTGATACGAAATCAATGCTTAAAATGTCGCTTGCCGGTGAAGACCATTGCTATTTTATGCTTGTCCGCCGCAGCGATGACTTCATCATCCTTCTTTGATCCACCCGGCTGAACTATGGCGGTCACGCCGGCTTTGGCGGCGTTTTCAACATTATCCGGGAACGGGAAGAAGGCGTCCGAAGCCATCGCACAACCTTTGGACTCGTCGCCGGCACGTTTGAAGGCGATCAGGCCGGATTCAACGCGATTCATCTGGCCTGCACCGACGCCCCATACTTTTTTGTTCTTAACCAACACAATAGTATTGCTCTTGGTATGCTTCGCGACAAGCCAGGCAATTCTTAAATCCTCAAGCTGTTTCTTCGAAGGCCTTGCTTTGGTCGGATAGGTCAGTGCATCGGGCTCCCAGCCGACAAGGTCTCGTTTCTGCAGGAGCATTCCGCCGACGATGCAGCGTACATCATATTCGCTGCAGTCAATGTTGGCCCTGTCGATGGGGCTTGTTTCGATAAGTCGAACCCGGCTGCCCCATGCCTTCAGTGTTCTTATTATCTCGACGGCTTCCTTATCGAATCCCGGCGCGATAATCACCTCGGCGAAGAATCCGCCGGCACCGAGCGCCTTGCCGAATCGGCTGTAAGATTCCATTATCGTCTGGGCCAGTTCGACATCTACATTTCGATTTAATGCGATAATGCCGCCGAACGCGCTCACTACATCGCCTTCATAAGCCTTTTGGTATGCCACACAGATGTCGTCATCTACAGCGCAACCGCATGGATTAAGATGCTTAACGACAACTGCTGCGGGTTCGGAAAATTCCTTCACAAGCTCGAATGCTGCGTTCGTATCCAGCAGGTTATTAAAGCTGATTCCAGTGCCACCCTCCAGCAAAGTGCCACTGCTGACCGAAGTTTCGCCACTCGCTGACAACTTATAGAATGCACCGGATTGATGAGGATTCTCGCCGTAACGTAGCAAGGCTTCTTTCTTGACTGCAATTGTGATTCTTTCCGGATACTCCACATCAACTTTGCTGTTTAAATATTTTGAGATTGCCGCATCGTAGGATGCTGTTAGGCCGAATGCTACCCGTGCGAAATCACTTCGCAGCTCTTCGCTTACAGTTCCATCGTTCGTTTCCATTTCTTCAAGGACCTTATCGAACTGGTCTGGTTGTGTCACGACTGTAACGAACTTATGGTTCTTTGCTGCTGAGCGAAGCATGCTGGGCCCGCCGATGTCGATATTCTCAATCGCCTCTGCTAATGTGCAGCCCGGTTTGGCAATTGTCTGTTCGAACGGGTAAAGATTCACACATACCAAATCAATTGGTTCAATCTCATGCTCTTTCATAGCTGCTGTATGTTCTTTTTTATCACGGAGTCCCAATAGAGCCCCGTGTATTTTAGGGTGAAGTGTTTTCACTCTTCCGTTCATCATCTCTGGAAATCCCGTCACCGACTCGATTCCAACTACATCTATTCCGGCATCGCTTAGTTTCTTTGCTGTTCCTCCAGTGCTGATTATCTTGACACCCATCTCGCTGAGTTTCTTGGCGAAATCGACAACGCCGCTTTTATCGGAAACACTAATCAATGCAGTTTTAATTTTCACTTCCATTTGTACTTTTTCTCCTTCCAAATTGAACAAATGCGATTGACTAACGACTACTCCTTATTCAACCGGTTGTAGACAAGCAATCCGGCCAAGATTATCGGCAATATATATTTTATCGTCTTTAATATTCGATACGTGTTTTGTAATTCCCGTAAGGTTAACTGTATATAGCATCTTCGCTCTAATGTTGTCCATTACGACCAATGTTCTGGTGTTTGTGATTACGTAGGCCTTGTTTGTTGTCTCTGTTAACAAATCAATACCGCCCGGTACCTGCCAAAAAGGTGATCCGGTATTTTTGTTTATAGCGGTCAAGCCCTTGCCCTTGACGTGCTGATAGACGATTCCTTGTGTCACAATAGGAGGATCTTCGAGTACTGCCGCCGTTTGATGCTTCCAGATAAGCCGCTTATTTTCAGGCGCGCCGACTATATCAACTCTGTAAACGTTTGTGTCCCTGCTGGCAAAAAACAGCGACAAACCATCTCTGATAACTGCTCCTGTGATGGCTTTTGAAGCGTCGAATTGCCACAGACGTTGAGGTCGATCAGGAGTGATGCAAATGATATTACCTGCAGCGGTAGCAAAAATTACTGAACTCTCATCTGCGGTGACTGATGTTATCGCTGACTCATTCTGGGCTGAAACTTCGAAAGCTTGGACCATATTGCCAGCGTTTATCGCATGAAGCCTTTTGTCTGTACCGGCTATATAAAAGAACGAACTATTACGGGCAACGGGACAACTGATGCTGATCCCGACATCGGTAGTTTTGAGTACATTTCCGGACTGGGCATTAACTTGAACTAGCTTACTTCTGCTACTTACATATGTAAGCTCATTGCCGTAAAGCTTCACTCCCGCAATCGGCAAACCAGCCGGTTCTATAGTCCTGCCAAATATAATCTTCCCATTATTCTGATTAAGAGAGACCACGAAATTGCGATCAGAAACGGCATAGACATAATTGTTGAATAGGAGTAATCGATCTAAATTCTCATTTTGTTTAATCGGCAGTTCGTTATCCCATAACATTTTCAGCCCGGTGTGCTTGAGGAGTTCCGGTGATATAAGCGGTTTAGAACTGCTTTGCCCGGTAAAACCGTTTTGCGTAATCCACAAAATCGGGAAACTAAACAGTAAAACAATTCTGAATCTGACCATTTTTAGCATTTTTGTTACTCCTCACAAAAAAATATTTCTTTTTCGTCACCCCGTTCCGTCATTCTCATGAAATGTATATTACAGAGGCGGAGTATGAATTCAATTGCTCTTATTCATCCCTATTCATGAAAGTTCAACATATTCAGCTAAATCAACTTTGTGCTGCTCTTCGAATTTTCGCATCTGTTCGATGCGCTCGATATCGTCTTTTATTCTATTAACCAGTTTGAAGATATACGGCTTACCTTCAAGGCGGTTTTGCAGATCATCGAGCATAGGCTCCCAAGTTCCACCGTATAATTGTGCCTTGAGAACGACAAGCATCCGATGCTCGTCACTTAAGCTGGCGACAAAACCACTTATCAGCATATCGGTGCTGGTTTTAACGCTCCTGTGGTTATTTTTGCTAGGCTCATCCATTGGCCATAACCTTGCCCATGTAGGGTGGGCAAATACCGTTTTTGCCCACGGAGAACGTTCGCATGTGCAACATGTTACACGCCCTTCTTGTTCATTTTAGGCGGATACTATACTCCTTTACCGGAAATTGCAACAAATTTTCCAAATTATGTTGTGGGGGTGGAGAAAAACTATTACTGGGACTCGATTATGTTCTGTTTAGGAACTCATGAAACGTTTTCAAGACTTTAAAATGAGAATTTGGCTGGTTTATTGATTGGAGGTCGTGTTTTCGTTTTGATCTCGTCCCTTCGGCCAGTCTGTAATATCTTCGAAAAATAGAGTTCTTTTTTGTTCGACACAAGCGTCGGCATATAGATACATCGCTGCCGACCAGCTTTGCCAGTCCTGACCCTGCGGAGTGCCGTCCTGAGCTCGATGCCACTCATTAAAACCGAATTCCACATCAGCAACCCGTGGCTGCTGCACGAGTTTTGCTAAAGAGAGCAGTTTTTTTTGTGCAAGGGAGTATTTTCTGGCGGTAATAAGGGCGGCGATATAAAATCCGCAAATAAACGGCCAGATTCCCCCGTTATGGTACTCACCGGGTTGGTTGTACTTCTGGTAACGAGGCATCCAGTCGGGATCCTCCGGTCTGACGTAAGGGAAGAAATTGGGCGGCAAATCAACAGCAAGATCTTCATTTTTCTGCATTTCCTTGCACTCAGTTTCAATCCATGTGATTAGGTGATTTGCCCTGGAGACCGATGCGATTCCGGACAGAATTGCTAGGCTGTTGCCTAATAAATCAAAACGTTCGCTTCTGTAAACTTTGTATGACCATAAGGCATAATAGGGTTTGGCCCTAAGGACCAGACCTTCGTGGACGTGGCGATTCTGTCTGTCGCTTTTGACCGTGAAGTGTCCCATATGATCTTTGAGTAACTGTGCTTGTTCATTCAGCCCGAATAAACGTAAATATATATGTACAAGCGTATTTACGAAAAGACCGTATCCCAGGACCCACTGCTCATCACGCCAGTCACTTGTGGGTAGTTGGCAGACCAGAATACGATTAGCCGGACTTCGGTATTCCATCCAGGTAAGGGCCTTTTGCGCTGCTTCTTCGAGAAAATCAGGTTCTTCCATCACCTTCCGCCATAATCCGACACCAATCAAAAAAAGCGGGGTACAATCGCTTGAGCCGCGATCCTGCGGGTCATGAACCAACGAAGAAATATGTCCCAGCGGGGATTGATTTTTAGCAAGTGTCTCCAGAACTCGCTTCAAAGACTTTATCAGCTTGTCATTTTTTGTAGTTAGAATTCCAAGTGAGCTGATTAATAAATCCCGCGTGTATGGCTCAGGATAACCCCAGCCTGCTGTCCTTGGCAATCCCCGGAACGGACCATGGTTGTTGTGCAGCAAAACTTCAAGTGCGGCTTTTTTCGCTTTTTCCAGCATTTTTCTGTTTTTATCTACCATTCTATGAAATACCAAGTCGCTTCGAGACGATTTCGACAAATTTTTTGGCAATGACTCTGTAATCAAAGTTTTCAACGACACGTTTTCTACCTTCTTTGCCCATTTGTTCTCTCAGTTGAGGATTTTTCATCAGGTCCATCAGATAGTTGGCGATATCATGTACGCTGGCCCTGTAATCGACGGTGCGGGGCCTCTTGAAAACGTATTTATGCCCGGCTTCATAGCCTGATTCGTCACCAAGGATTGTTTCTCTCAGTTTTATTTCCTGGGCCACATCAGCAAGGTAAGCTGTCTTGCCGTGTACCAAAGTATCAAGCATGCCCATGGCTTTAATACCCACGACCGGCTTTTCACAGGCGTTTGCTTCAACCTGTATCATTCCGAATCCCTCCAGGCGGGAAGGGGCTGCGTAAATATCACAGGCGGCGAGTAGATACGGCATGAAATTACGAGATATTCGACTGGTCGTATAAACTACATTTTTTTCGATTCCCAAGTGCGTTGCTAACTGCATATCTGACAGGTTTTGCTGCTCGGTCCGGGGCTGCGGCCAAACCTTGCAGACATACTTCCAGTCTGGAGCCTCGGGATCATTGATTGCCAGTGCCTGCATCACCTCCTGAGCACCTTTTGATGCGGCGTCTCCGCCAACAGTCAAGATCATAATCTGTTCATCTGATACCCCTAAAGCTTCACGGACGGTGGAAATCTTAGGATCTTTTTTGTCTCGTCGTTTAAAAGAATCGGTATCACATCCCACGTGCAGGACTTCTATGTTCTTGCCGCTAAGGCCATCCCGCATATAGACTTTCTTTACCCAGTTGGAAGTTACAAGAATAAGGGGCAGGTCTTCAAGTATTTCCTGATAGTTTGCCATATAGCCGTCGGCAACAAGCCAGGGGATTGGAGTAATCCCATACCGTTTCGGGTGTAAAACCAAATGCGAAGCGTGCCCCCAATAGCCAACTCCCACAACTACATCCGGCTCAAACCATCTATAATACCATTCCTTCTCTTGCGCAGATTCGAAGTTTACAGAGAATACTTCAATTCCCATTTCCTCAAGCCCTCTATGGAGCAGTTGACCCTGAGTAGCAAGGCCGCCCGGGGAAGGGGGATAATCATATAGTACGAGCACTTTCATTAATTCAACTCCTTTATTGAAAGAATCTTAACGCTTTTGTGACGATTTGAAACACCAAAAGGCTTCTTCACGCGGCGTAGTCCTTGCCTCGAAGCTGTCAGTCTTAAAGCCGTAAATGTTTGTAATAATATCATATTTTTTTTGCCATATTTCGTCCGGCAATACTATATGCAAATCTGCGTCTTGAATGGCACGAGGAAGGTGTTTTCGACCGTCGTCTTCGTACGCGAATCTCCATATTTGTCCTGCGAACAATCTGTCGCTTTTCCATAATGCCATCACTGCCTTAGCTGTTTCTTCATGCCTCAGATGGCGTGTGTACTCTCCATTTAGACCATGGGTGATGATAAGGTCATATCTGTCAGAAGGTAGGTTTTGGAGAATCTCATGTTGCACTTGCCGGTTTTTGAGTGGATGTTGTTCCGGGCCGTCATCGATATCGCCCATTGCCCCAGTGGCCATTAATTTCTTAATAACCTGAAAAAATTTGGGCGCCCGATCCGGGTCGCTCTTCCTGCACAGGGTTACTATAGTCCATTCGCTATCTGGGTGCATCAGTATGGTTCCGCCTGCCCAAAGCGTCTCATCATCCGGATGAGCTACAATAACAGCACATTTTCTGAAAGTCCACATTTGCTATAACTTAAATTCTCAACTTTCGTGCAATTTCAACGGAGACCTTTTTATCCGGTTAAAAGTCGCGTATCTTAATACTTGATACTCAGTCGATGAAGGCTTTTCAACTACTCCTGTTACTCTACTTCCGGCTCCGGAATCTCCTCTTGCTCCACTTCTTGGGGTTGTTCCTCAATAGCTATTTGCTCCTGTACAATCTTTTCCAATGCAGCGATGGTCTCTTCCTGTTCAGTGATAACTTTTTGTTGCTCGGCTATGGTCGCCTGCTGTTCGGCAATTGTTATCTGCTGGTTCTCGATGAGAGTATTTTGTTCGTTTAATTCTTTTTCGAGCGCGCTTAGATTTTCGGGCAATTCACTAAGCTGGGCGGTTAAGTCGTTAATTTTTTGCTCTGCTGTCTCAGCTGCTTTTAGAGCTTTATCCCGCTCAGCGATGATTCTTGCTACCTGTATATCAAGTTCATCTCGGGTGCCCTTAACCGCTTCCAGCTCTTCTCTCAAATCGGTCAATTGCCTTTTTGCTTTAGTTAAGTCGGATTTAAGTTTAGACAGAGATGTCGCAGCTTCGTTTTCTTGTTCGCCGGCAGATTGATGACTCTTGTGCCGGCAACCTGTCAGCATCAATGAACATAACAGGATAATTAGAAATATATATCTGAATACACTTTTTGTCATATTTGTCCTCCTTTTCGTAAATCTTTCTTTTTCGCTTTAATCTCTGAATTTGTAGCTGAGCAATTTATAAATAAGTTTCGCTGCTAAAAAATCCGGTGCTTTGTTCCTTTCGTCCGGGCACATCTCAACTACATCAAATCCCACGACGTTCTTGTTTTCGAAAACGGTTCTCAGTAATCCCAGCACATCATACCACAATAAGCCGCCGGGCTCCGGGGTTCCTGTCGATGGCATAATCGACGGATCAAAAACATCAAGATCGATTGTCAAGTACACGTTTTGAGACAGTTTTGACAATACATTCATTATCCACTTTTTGTTCGTGGAAATTTCTCTGGCAAACGTGACACGATTCTTATCAAGCGCCTGCTTTTCGGAAGAGTCCATACTTCTAATCCCAACCTGAACAATGGGGCACAATTCCTTGACCCTTGCCATTATACAGGCGTGATTGTATCTCGAGCCTTCGTATTCATCCCTAAGGTCGGAATGAGCATCGAGCTGGAGGACTGTAATGTCGGCGTCTTTCTCGACATGGGCCCTAACCGGTCCAAGACTCACTGAATGTTCGCCTCCCAAAACCACGATGAATTTATTGTCCTGAAGATAGTGCCGGACCTGTTCCGCTGCACTCTTAACCATGTCCTCTGGAAGTTCCTGGCCATCTACCGGTCCGGCCGTGAATATACCTTTTTTATAGACCTCCGAATCAGTCTCGATATCATAAAGCTCCATGTGGGTGGATGCTTCGATGATTGCTGCCGGGCCCTTGTCCGCACCTTTAATCCATGTACTTGTATGGTCGTAGGGGATGGGAATTACAACTATCCTTGCGCTGTCCAGAGCGGAATATTCCTCGGGCATGTCTCCAAAATTTGCTGTTTGTCCCATATCAGACGCCTATTGAAAAATTCATCAGTTCAATCGTATAGACATCCCTAATCAAACAAAAACACAGCAAGCGCAACCGTTGTAGTCCACAAATCCTCTTGCCCGCGAGCTGTCTGTGTGATGTTGGTAGTTCTGATTATCAGACCGCTGGATTTGTAGACCTGTTCTTTTTCCGACCATGCCTGGTTCGGATCGACCTCGAATCCGAGTGTTGTTCCCAGCATCCCGGCAGCCAAATCTTCGGCCATATCTGCAGCAGACCGCTGATTCATTCCATGCCCGTGAACCTCACTGAGGTATCCCCACTGGCTCCGATCTCGTGGAACGGCAACGCCTACTGAGGAAGCCACTAATCTGCCGTGCTCGTTTGTATCGGATCGGGCCATAACACAATAGCAAATCTCGCCGGGAGTCAATTCTTCCAGTCCGCGTTCTCTGCTGATCATTTTGCATTTCGGCGGTAGAATTGAAGATACCTGAACCAGATTCTGTTGGGCTATTCCAGCTTTTCTGAGTGCTTCCTCGAAGGACTTTAACTGGTACTTATGCCGGCCAAGTCCTTTCGTAAGGAATACTTTTGTGGGTACAAGATTGCTCATCTTTACTCCGTTGTATTACAAATACATCATGGTTAAATTAATCAAATACGAATTTTTGCCAGAAGATTATATACTCTGATCATAGAGCCACAACGATAATTCTTAGAATGTCAGGAATTTTTTCGCTTTTTCCAACCTGATTCCTGTTTTTCCCACTTCTTCAATTGACTTGATTCGACTTTTTTTCCGCTGCTGAAGAATCCTTTTTACCATTACAGGCCCGAGCCCGGGTACTCTTAAGAGAGAAAGCTTCGATGCTTGATTAATGTTCAGAGGGAAAAATTCCGGATGCCTGAGCGCCCATGCCTCTTTGGGATCTGTTGTTAAGGAGAGGTTCCCATCCTTATCGAAGATAATATCCGATTCGGCAAAGGCGTATTTGCGAAGCAGAAAATCCACCTGATATAGCCGATGTTCCCGCATCAGGATATCCGCCTTGTTTTGGGGATTAACTTGTTCTGTGGTGATAGACGAATCCCCCAATCCCCGCTGATAAGCACTAAAATATACTCGGTGCATCTTTAATCGCTTGTAAAGGCCGTACATGTATTTGACGATTTGTGCATCTTGTTCATCAGCGGCCCCCACGATGAACTGTGTTGTTTGCTTTACTCTTTCGTATCTTGAACCGCGTTCGGTTAACCTGCTTATAAGCTTGATCGGTTCAATAATATCCTGGATGTATCTTTTTTTCTGCGATAGCTTTGCCAGATTCTTTTCACCCGGCGTCTCAATATTCAGCGATACGGCGCTGGCCAATGAAACAGCCTCTTCTACGGCCGCATCGCTCGCCCCGGGAATAATTTTCAGGTGAATATAACCTTTAAAGCCGTGCCTTCTTCGCAGCAATCGCGCTACACCGTTGAGTCTTTCCATTGTCATATCTGGAGTGCCGAGGACACCAGAACTGAGGAACAGGCCGAAAACTTTTCGCTGATTCAGGTAGTCCAGAAAAACCTTCACCGTCTCCTCCGGCGCCAAACTGACCCTGCGAACATCCATTTGCTCTCTAAGAGGACAGTATTTACAGTCGTTTGTGCAAACATTTGAAGTGAGCGTCTTGAAAAGTACCCTTTTGCCCCCATTTGGAAGCGTGACCGGATATATCCATTTGCCGTCTGCGGTTCGCTGGCGGTGCTCGTCTTTACTTGTGCTGCAGGCGCAGGCGAGATCGTATTGCGCATCAGTACTGAGTATCTCGAGTTTCTCCTGTGTACCGGGCTTCGATATGATACCGACCATTTTTCTTTACCTTAGCAGTCTAATCCCTGACTTGCTGTGCTTGTTCTCTGGTTTGGTGTTATTTTACCACTTTAGCCAGTAATGCAAAGACTACAAGCCAGATAACAAAAAGTAAAGGCACATTATCCCAAAGAATCCCCAGAAAAAGAAAAATTATTGTGAGCACAGCAACAACCGTTACCGAGAAGAGTAATGGCCCGGCGAGTTTTTTGGTTGTTGTTTCGATTTCCGACTGACGAGTCTTGTCCCATTTTCTAAGAACTGATTTGGCTCCTGCTGCCTCATCTCTTGGTACTGTAACACTGATTAAGTAAGTTCCTCCACTTCGAACTGGGGCTAAGCCATGATTCTCTAACGTTGTCGGATTAAATCCTTCCTTGCGTAGAAGTCCGAGCACGGTCTGCACCGACTCGGGATTAGCTTTGTAAACAATCACCATATCCATAGTTTCGAGCTATGCTTAATGACTAACTGTTGCAGCCGTGATTGTTGGCATGATACAGGCCACCATAACAGCCGCCTGAATGGCCTGGATGGCTTCTTTCGCGGCCTTTCCGGTTATTTCTCCGTTGACAATTTGCTCAATGCGAGCTTTGCGGCCTTTAAGCATCTTTTTATCGAATACGATATTCAAAAGACCCGTACTGTTGGCCAATGACAGAAGGACAACAGTACGGGGATCGATATCTCTTGTTTCATTGAAGATGGCATGTTCCAGCCGTCTATTCAATTCTCTTTCCGGTCCCGGATTAACTTCCGGGTAGATTTTGCGCGTGAATAGCAACAATACCTTGTCTTCATCAGCCCTAAGGATGCCACGTCTGCACAGTTGCTGAGCCACGCGGTGTTTAAGGTTCTTTATACTGGCAAAGCGTGATACCCATGTTTGGAGCACGGCACGTCTTTTCGCATTGGTGACCTTTCCGAGACATTCATCAATCAATGGTTCGCCAAGAGGAATCGTGCTGACAAGATTGACCAGCTTTTTCTTGCCGGACTGATCAACTTCAATGCGCTTGCTCAACAACAGCTCGGCAAGCAATGCCGCCCCGATTGCATACTGATACATCGTCCCGGAAGCAATAGTGCCTTCCTCATCCCGCAGGGCCAGCAATAATATCTCTTCATGTAGAAAAAGCGTGTTCTGCATTATTATCCTATTTCTACTGGGCCCGATTCTCCCGTGCCGTGTTTTATCACTGACGATGCTGCCTTAATCATGCCTGCTATGTCGGAAAGATTCGACGGTATAATAATCGAGTTGTTTGTCTTTGCGAGTTTGCCGAATTCGTCCAAATATTGTTCCGCGATACGCAAGTTGACTGCATTGACTCCGCCTTTTTCGTTTATGGCTTTGGCGATTTCCCGTATTCCGTTTGCCGTTGCCTCGGCGACTTTCAGAATTTCGACAGCCCGGCCTTCGGCCTCGTTGATTCGTTTCTGCTTTTCACCTTCCGAACGGGCAATCATCTCCTGCCTGTCGCCCTCGGCCCGGTTGATCTTCGCCTGTCGGTCACCTTCCGATTCGGCAATAGTCGCTCTTTTCTCTCGCTCGGCACGCATCTGCTTTTCCATCGCATCTTTGATGCTCTGAGGCGGCAGAATATTCTTGACCTCATATCGCGTAACCTTAACTCCCCACGGGTCCGAGGCCTTATCCACAGCATCGACAATCGCGCTGTTTATCGTCTCCCTTTCCTCAAAAGTCTTGTCCAGCTCGAGCTTACCCATTACACTTCTCATAGTTGTCTGGGCCAATTGTGCCGATGCGAACTGGTAATTGTTGATTCCGTACGAGGCTTTCTTCGGATCTACAACCTGCATGTACAGAATGCCGTCGACTTCAACTGCGATGTTGTCCTTTGTGATACACGCCTGCGGTGTAACATCAACAGCCTGCTCTTTCAAGGTGTGTTTGTATGCAACCCTGTCAACGAACGGCATTAGTGTGTGGAATCCTGCCTCAAGCGTTCTTGAATACTTACCGAGTCGTTCGATGATGTATGCCTGTTTCTGCGGCACTATCCTTATGATCTTGATTAAAATGATCAACGCGAAGAGAATTATCCCTACAAGAATGATTGTTAAAACGGCTCCTGATGGTAGTGAATCTGCTGCCAACATGATTATCTCCTTTCCTATTAAAATGGTTTATATTTTGTTCTTTCTGCTATTGTAACTGCTACTAATGACCGGTCGTTTTTTCTACTATCACAATACTTTGACCTTCAGGGTCAGGTTGTCTTTCGCGATTATCTCAACGACAGTTTCCTCTGCGATTTCTTCATCTGCTTCGGCGACCCAGTTTGTGCCGTGAAGCTCTACCTTGCCACTGGCCTTTGGTGTAATTTTCTCTTTGACGACTGCTCGTTCTCCGATGAATTCTTTCATGTCTTCAGTCAGGTCCTGTTTTGACTTGGTATGTCCAATGAACATCCCCTTGAGCCATTTGCGAAGCAGTAAGAGTGACAACACCGAAGCGATAATGAATATGATTAACTGAGTGTTTAGTGATTCGGTGACATAAGAACTGAACAGGCAGACAATCGCTACAATCCACGCGCCTACGCCAAAGAAGCCGATAATCAGCCCCGGCATGATAAATTCAAGTACCAGCAGCACAAGCCCAATCAGGAACCATATCAGCTCCGGTTTTAAAAATTCTTTAATCGCATCCATTTGGTTTCCTTTCGTAATAAAACTATGAGAAACAGCAATAGCTGACGAAAAATTACTCTACAACAACGGCGGTGCCGTAAGCTAAAATCTCGGATGCTCCTCCCATTATCATCTGGGAAGAAAAATCTATGCTTACAATAGCGTTAGCACCAAGTTTTTGAGCGTCTTCTATCATTCTGTCGATAGCCTGCTCGCGGGATTCGGCCATCATCTTGGTATAATCGGTTATTTCACCGCCGATTATATGACGGATTATCGCCATGATGTCTCTGCCGATATGACGGGCCCTGATCGTATTACCCCGAACGAGCCCGAGGTGCTTTATAATTTTCTTGCCGTGTATCGTTTCAGTTGTGGACAAAAGCATTGCTTTATCTCCTTACATTCCTGTATCGGTCTTTACTCCAGAAATAAATTCTTTCACGCAACACTGAGACAAACAATATAGCCAGCCCTACGATAAGAGCAATCAGGCCGATCTTTAAGAGCATTCCCGCCGTTGAATCTGAGATTATTTCCTCTATCAGCTTGAATCCACCGTAGATTGCCAGAAGGATGGCTGAAACTGAAAATATTATCCACCCGATGTCACGCTCGATGCGGTTATAAATACCTGTCCAGTAGTCCTGCCATATCTGGTCCTCGGGCTCGACCAGAGTAACCTCGTCGGTTATAGCTTTGAGTTTCTGGAATTCTCTGAGTTCGCCGGTACATTCGGGGCAACCGGCCAAATGTTCTTCGAACCGTTTTTTCTGCTCGTCGCTCAGTTCGTTGTCCATGTAGCCCATCATTAAATCTTTATAATCATGACATGTCATTGATAAAACCTCCTTTTCCCGTGCCTAATAATTCTTCAAGTCTTTTGCGGGCGTAATACAGCCTACTCGTCACGGTGCCCTTATTACAAAAAAGGGCTTCTGCGATCTGGTCATAAGACATATTTTGAAAGTGTCGCAATATAATCACTTCTCTATGTTTATTGTCCAGCTTGCCGATTGCCTGCCAGACCTTGTCTTTTATCTCGTTTCTTTTTGCTACTTCCTCGGGCGAAAAGCAGTCGTCCGTGGATGCTACTTCCGGACTGTCCTCCGAATCCAGAGAGCTGGCCTGCCGATACCGCCGTTTTCTCAGATGGCTCACGCACAGGTTTTTCAGTATTTGATAGAACCAGGGGAAAAACTTCCGGCCGGGCTTGACATCTTTGATATGTCGATATGCTCGAACAAATGCCTCCTGCGACAGGTCCATCGCATCTTCGCGATTTCCCACAAGGCCCAGAGCAATAAAATACGCATCTTTCATATATCTGTTTACTAAAACTTCGAAAGCCTCTGGCGAACCCCGCTGGCAACGTTGCAAAACGATTGTTTCTTCCTGGCACACGCTTGTCACTCTCTTAGGCCCCAAAATCAGAGTCTTTCGGTTCAAACGCAATTTCTTAACTTTATTTCCACAATAATATACACTCTGACCACTGATTTTCTTCAAACTTTTTCTGTATTTTTTTACGCCCTATAATCGATCACATTTCGTAATGGTATTGTCTCGGTGTGATTTATTTGATGTGAGTGCATCAGGACTGCAGAAAAAAGAGGGTCTATACTGATATGTATCAGTATAGACCCTTAATTAACCTACATATTTGCTTTGCTTACAGCAAAAGCAACAATTACTCTTATGGAGCAGTTCTCGGTTGATATAGCCGGATATCGTCGAAGTACATTTTTCCCTTGCCGCCTGGAACAGTCATATTACCTCTCGTTCCAAGACCAATCGCAATTTTATCAACATTACTGAGGTTTAAACCCTGGTCGGCAAGAGTTTGTAATGGAATAATCCATTCGGTCCATGCGTCGATATTTGCCGCGGCCTGATCATCGTGAGTTACCACAACCGGATTTCCGGCGGTGTTTGAAATAGCCAGATAGAGCGGCTCAGTTTCGTTAGTGACAATGCCGATATCCTGGTCAGTCCATTGCGGACCTACATTGCCGGTAGTCGTAACGTTTGTGAAGACCGCCTCGCAAGCTAGAGCGGCATCATGGCTGGTTACCGCCAGACCTATATAAACCATCGCATTCATCTGTATGTTCTCGGTGCCGATTTGAGTCCATGTAGAGCCGTTGGCGGAATAAGATGCTCTGAAGTTGCCGGCCAGGTCTCGCTCGATCTTGACCCATTGCGGTGCCACGATACCTGCTGTAGTAGTGTCGGTGCTGGCACCATCTGCAGAGATGCGACGCTGGAAGGAAACACCTTGTGCGGGGGTTACCACCATCGAAGCGTGCTTCGAACCCGGTTCGAGCGTCTCACGAATCATTACGCCGGCCTTGGCCCAGGCATTGGTGTTCTCCACGCTCTGGACCCTTGCTACGATCGAGCCGACACCAGTGAGCGTCTTATATGCATAGTGGAACTCATCTGCGTCGTTCCAGATATCCGCTCCGGAGCCGACAATTGTGTAGGTGCCGGTCGGACCTTCAGTGAACCTGCCAACTTTTGCCGGATAGCCTCTGAACCATAGTGACAATTCACTGACACCATCCAGAGTCCAGTCGCGTGCTGTGTCCAACGTCAGCGTCACTTCCGAATACTTCGAGGCGCCCTGCTTGTTGTTGTCGTACGCCATCGGCATTGATTGGTCGCCGCCGTGAACGATAGTCTCTTCGGTATAAGAAAGAGTATTTTCATCGCCTACCGCTGAGCCGGTGCCATTGCCGGGTAGATACCCCGGTGTACCAGGTGATCCGGCACCAAGACCATCGTGCCATGCAAACCAAATCTGATTGTCACCGGAATTGTAGGCTTCGAAATCATCAATTACGAAGTAATCACCCGTCGTAAAGCTCCAGACGTTGCCCTTCCATGGACTTAGAGGATTGGTGCTGTTGACTTCATCGATTCGCCAGAAGTAGGCCGTATTCAACATGAGTATGCCGGGATCATAGCTCTCCTCTCCGAGAGCCTTTGAAGCTTTGTACTCGGGCGAGGCCTTTGTTGCATTCTTGACTGCATCGGCATCGGTACCGAAGTAAACTTCGTGTGATTCAGCAACAGCTCCCGCAACCCATGTCAGAATCTGTGTCCCACTTACGTCTATAGTGCCGTCAGCCGGATTCGGACTGCTTACAGCGCCTTCGGTAGTGAAGCTCCAGACTTCTCCTTTAAACGTTTCCAAACCGTCAGACTCGTCAACACGCCAGTAATAAGTCTTGGCCAATTGGAGTGGGCCTGGAGAATACTTTGCAGGGCCGATTCGACTGCCTTGCTCAACACCACTTACTTCGTCGTAATCGTCACCGAAGACTATATAGTGCACCTTTGCTCCTAAACCCGGCGTCCATGTAAGTTCCACATTCAGATCTACCATTTCGGCCCCGTTGGCCGGTATTGGGCTATAGGCGCTCTTGGTGGGAATCGAGAAGCTCCAGACGTCACCTTTATAGACGGTTTCATCCGGCGGTGCATTGACCGCATCGACTCGCCAATAATACGTTGTTCCGGGAACGAGACCGTCCGGATAAGGATATCCGGGGAAGCCGGCAATATAAAACAATGTATCCGCGGCCTGGTTGATCCGGAATAAATCCGAATCTCGCGTGGCTTCATTGACGTCGTCGAAATCCTCGCCCATGTATAAATCGTGCGATACTGCGAATTCTCCTGCTTTCCAGCCAAGTGTTACCCAGGTTGATGCGACCAGGTCGCCGTTGCCGGGAATTGGACCACTTGTGTATCCGGGTCTGACCGCTTCGTCGGAAAGAAACAAATGTCCGAATCCTTCACTTTGGTCGTGAGCTTCACGTCCGGTCCATGTCATCTGAAGTTGTCTGTCGCTATCCGGGACATCGGTGTCATTGAATACTGGGTGGAATCCGATGTAATTGCCTGCTGTCCAGTCTAACGAGAGCATCCGTCCATACTCGATTGCGACTTCGCAAATGTATCCATCGTCAGTCAAGGAGGAAGCTACCTGCATGTAATCGATAGCGCTCTGACCGGCACCATCCATATTGCACCAGTTCCATGACATTTCCAGTTGGTTGAAGCCGTACTGGTAATGTTCTTCATGTCCTGCAACAGCGTTTAACGTAGAGAAAAATATTTCTATACCGTCCGCGTTCCAGATATCGCCGCCGCTTTTATTCTGGGACAAAAAATCATCCTTCATCACCAAGCCGATGTAGAGGTATTCATCATCCCAAAGCAGATAGTACTCTCCGCTGCTGTCTTCAGGTCCGTCCCAGGCGTCGGCACCTTCTGCGGCGCCGGGAAATATTTGTTCTTCCGTACCAACGACTGCCGGGATCATAGCGTCAAGAGGCCAGTCGTTAAGTTTACCGTCAATTGTAGAAGGAGTGCCCCTGAAACAGGTTACAACCAATTCTTCTCCTGTGGCTGGATGAGTTGCAGGTGGATCCTGAGCGAATGCCAAACTCACGCAGAACAAGGTAAACATTCCCACAAAAAGACATTTTTTAGCTAACATATTTGTTCCTCCTAAAAAAGTTTTTTTTAGCAATGAATCATCGGCGGAAAAAGAGCGGATGTTCATGCTTTTAATAAAACGATACTACCCTTGATTTTCCATATGCACTTAAACGAAAACACTCCTGCGAACTTCGAGTCTTATAATAACGTAAATTCATCTCATTATCAAGAATATTCTTGTCGAATCAGCGAGATTTTTTGCAAAAAACACCAATAAAACGTGGCAAATAAGTCGAAAAGCCACTTATTTCTATTTAGCTTCGGACAATTTCTGAATAAGCACTTCACGGACGCTGAATTCCGCGGTTTTGGAGACGGGATTCTTTTCGATATATAGCCCAATTTTTCCTTTTTCCGGTTCGATTCCCCGGACCGAGCCGATTTCCTCGCCGTTCAGCCAGACCTGGACTTTGTCGCCTTCAATCCTTGCCGAGATGGTGTTCCAGCTTTCGCGGTCAACAAGGTCCTCGCGGATGTTAGTTAGGGCAAGTCCTTTGCCGAGTACCATAACGCTGCCGGTAAAAGCCGGCGACGAGTCGAAAATCTCAATGCGCGGGCCGCTTTTGGATTCGCTGCCGCGCAGATAAATACCGGCATGAACCGGCCAAGTCGCGCGGAACGTTATCGCTAACAGATAATTCTCGTATATGGCTTCGCTCCAAAGCGTGCAGCCTTTATCATTTGAACCGACGGTTCCAACAATCCGGCCTGATTTGACCTTCCAGTTTGCAGTGTCTGAAGTCTTCCAGCCCGTCAGGTCGCTGCCGTTGAAGGCGGCGATCCATTGAGGTTGTTCTTCGCCGGGCTTAGTTTCGAGTGGCTTGCTGATATTGTGGGTGCCGTGACAGTCCGTGCATACCGAATCATGCGTGACGGCCCGCCCATTCGGGCGCATTCTGCCAGTCCATTTCTCGAAAAACGCTTCTACCGCCTCTGGATTCATGTGGTCCTGCCTTCCATAAACTTCGCGGTCGCCGCCGGGCTTATGACAAGATGCATTCGAGCACATCCTCTGCACTTCCGCCCGGCCGAACAAAAGGTCCGGTTCGGTCATCAGCATTTCATCGTGCATATGCTCGGTCGAAGGGCCGTGACAAACATCGCACGAGACGCCCATTGCGATATGGATTGTAGTAATATCCTCGGTTTTCATGCCGGGATGGCAAACGTAGCATTTGCTGTTCTCGTTCGGCTTTTCAGTCTGTGAATCTTCCGCCGAACAGATTGTTAAAACACCAGCAATGAAAATTATAATCGCGATTAGATACGATATTTGACGAATGTACGAGCGCACTTATTTCTCCTTGTATTGAACCGAAATTCAAACGAATCGATGCTGCACGGTAACAAAATTCTCTATTCTGTGTCCTGTATGCTGAGTTCTGTCTTTACACAATTTCCCAGTCGCGCAGCCACTGGTATTCCTCGGGCAGATTTGCCCACTGCCTGTCGGTGATTTCCGTCAGCCACTGCTTGTCCGCGGCGGACATTCCGAGCGGACGGGTATAAGAGGCACGAGCGGCGTTTTCTGCTTCATAAGGCGTAGAGATACCCGGCACCGACGCGGTAATGGCTGGATTGGCCAGAATGCACTGCAGCGTCAGTCTCGCCAGGTCATTTTCGGTTTTGCTGCCCACGCCCATGACGGGGAACTTGACTTTGCCGTAGCTCTCGAACAGGCTGCCGCCGAAATATGGCTTAATTGTAACGATCCCGACGTCCTGCTTGACGACCGTCTCAAAAATGCTCTGCGTCTGGTCAGAGCCGTGACCCGGATTGACCTCTTCGACGTTGTCGGCCACAGGTGCTTCGCCCTTGGCCCTGGTCTTGGCGCTGCAGGGGAAGATTATCATCTCGAACTCGGGATACTTATTGAGCACGTGCTCCAGCCATGGCCGGCAGTGAGACGACATGCCGAGGTGCCGCACCTTACCCTCTTTCTTCAGCTTCTGGAATGTCTCGATCAAGGATTCCACTTCCTCGTCCGTATTGAGCTGGCTGGTACCCATCTGGCCGGCCATCTTTGCCTGCGGGCGCCAGATATCGAGATAATCGGTCTTCAGCAGTCTCAGGCACGTCTCGACGTTGAAGCTCTGGTCTTTGACGTTACACAGTTTTGAATTACGCGGGCCGAGGTTGTGAATATCGGCGCCGACGTGCATCTTTTCGCGACGGCCTTTGATGGCTTCGCCGTAGCAGAGGCACTCGGCCGCGGTCGTAATATCAAGGTAATTTATTCCCGAATCGATGCAGGCGCTGACCACGTCCGTGCGGTTCTTGGCTACGTCCGCGGGCACCTCCTCGTTGGCGAAGCTGTCCCAGTAGCGTCCGGCGTTGCGGTTTTTCCAGTGCCCGCCAAGGCTGACCTCAGATATCATCAGGTTCGTCTTGCCCATCCGGCGGTAGTGCATCTTTTCGTTGTAGTTCATAATTTTCGATGTTTCTACTGGCCCGACGGCCTTTGTGTTGCCCGCCAGCGCGCCGGCGATTGTCCCGGCTGCTATTGCCGAGGTGTTTCGCATGAAATCTCTTCGTGTAAACTTCTCGTGCTTCATTGCTCTTCTCCTTCTCGATTTGAACTGCTTTTGCATGCCATATTCTAAAACAGCAAGCTGCTCTTAAACGCTACTTAAAATCGTACTCCGGATATGATTGCACAATCAAGGCCAATTGTCAAATATTTTCTCGCAGTATATCATTTTACGAATTTTTTTATCTTATATACATCTGTGAATAGAAATGTTTTGCATCGTCCAGTTATGAAAAAATAACAATTTTATAGAATAGCTGTCAAATTTAATAAGATTCAATCAAGGGAATCAAATAACTAAAGTGAAATCATAGTTACTTATTGTGAGCGAATAATCCCCTCGTCACTGTAAAATCATAACCGTTACCATTCGTTATTTATTTGCAGAGCGAACTGAATCTCTGATGTTTTTTGTTTTAGATTATTACTCTTCAGGCATCTTTGGATCCGTGGTATCTTGCGTTGTATCCATAAGAGAGGACTGACTCCCACTCCTCTATGAAACAACACCTTTATACGATTCTTATTCAAGTTGTCTATTGTGGTGACTACGTATTTTTTAGAAAAGCCACTATGAAGTCATTAGATGATTAGTGGAGATTAACATGACTTTATCGGCCCAAAGAGTGGTATTTTGCTTGATATTGGGCCAGTCATTGGAAGTTAAAAGTAAAGAACTTATATCATCAAAAGATTATGACGAAATAGTATTAACTCAAGCATTTTAGGAACGTGGTGTACGTAAAGTGAGGTGTGCTGTTATGCACTTTCTAAGAGAAAACGTATTTACGAGCATATTACTGGTTTGTGTAACGATCCTTTGTATATTCTTCATAAGATTCATAGATAAACCACTTAAGGCCTATAGTAAGGATATTACAGATACATATAAGGACGAGCAAAGTTCGAC
>Ga0209536_100001980_pt1 | contig 33536 bp, 33 predicted proteins | sample DeeMarSeWOR28_12_FD_187461 | JGI IMG/M metagenome (GOLD analysis project Ga0209536, IMG submission 187461) | Marine sediment microbial communities from White Oak River estuary, North Carolina - WOR-2-8_12 (SPAdes) (version 2) | ecosystem: Environmental > Aquatic > Marine > Intertidal zone >... | reverse complement strand
GAAAGGGCCGGCGAGAACACGGTGGCGATCGCTCTTTGACAACACCCTTGCGGGAATTTGTGGACCCTGATGGTTAATAATTGCGGCAAGCCTCAGAGCATCAACCTTGTCACGCAAAGTAGCAGCCAGAACATACCACGCGTCCATTTTGAGTTCCGGTATTTCCGGTTTGCCATACAACTTTTCCGGGCGCTTGAGTTTTATGGTTTCCGCAACGTCCTTTTCGCTTCCATGACGGATCTCGAATATGGGAACAGGGATCCCGCGGGCCTCGGCCACTACTTGCTTAACCTTTTTCCAGTCAAGCGCGTGTCCTGACTTCTTTTCAATATTTCTCAATTTTGCATATGCCTTCTCCAACTTAGTGGTGCCTGTTTCTTCAAAGGGCGTATGAACTTCTATGTAAACTATTCCATCACGTTGGCCTACGAGATATGGCTGGTTAACAATTCTTACAGGCGTTTTCACCGGGGTGTTTTCGAAAAGTCTCTTTATGTCTTCCGGATAGAGTCTTATGCAGCCATTGGTTGCCCTGAGGCCGATACTGGCCGGTTTATTAGTACCATGGACCAAATAACCTGACTTACTCAAATAGAGAGCGTGCTCTCCCAATGGATTTAGAGGCCCCGGCGGTACTTTTGCCGGCAGAGGATCTCCCTTTTTCCTATGATCTTCGGCAATCGAGGCGGGCACATACCAGGTCGGCCGGAACTTCTTGCGCCTTACATACATTTGGCCCATGGGAGTGGGCCGATCTGTGGTACCGACACCGACCGGGTAGGTCGACACGGCCAATAGTTTACTATCTCCTTTAAAATAAAAGAGCCTCATAGCGGCTAAGTTGATCACGATGCCTTTTCTAAGGGTGTCTGGCAGGATAAAGCTCAGAGGCAACAGGATACGCTTTCCGGCCTCCGGCACCCATATATCTATCCCCGGATTAGCTGCACTGACTGTATTGATTCCCAAGCTGAAGTGTCTCGCAATATCCGGCAGCGTATCCCCCTTTTTAAGTCTGATGACCGCCAAGCGGCCAATGACGTCATCTTTTTTTGCAACAAAAAAGTCATTCCGCTCGATCTTTTCCTCCAGATGGCTTGGAAATGGCAGAGATTCCACCAGAACTTCTCTCATAACTGCACAGCCATGGAAAGATAAGGTGAACATCAATAGAATTGCAAGATGAAGCCTATTGGATAAGGGTGACAGGTCAATAATTCGGCACAGGGTCATATAAGCTAACTTGTTTAATGAATCAAAATTGAAAACCATCTTTCAGCAAAACTGGATCGTATTGACGCGCAAGGCGCAATTCCATCGCAAGATCAATACCGCGCTGCTCAATAATATATACTAAATATCGCCGATATTTTCAAATTAGGGCAGATAATCTCATAGCAAATCGGTTTCAACTTTCTCCCCATAGATATCTAGAATTGTGGGGTGGTCCCTGAAAAGAAACCGGAATCGGTACAAATTCAGTCCTACTGCGCAAGCATTTTCTCCATAAGGTCCCCCATTCCCTGAAAACGCATCTCCCTGGTTCTTAAATTTTCCAAACTTTTAAGAAAAGCCCTGGCAGACGTTGACAGGGGTTGGTTTCTAAGATAGGCGATACTTACATCCAAAAAAATATTCTGACATTTTGCGGCTTCATAAAATGCTCGGAGCTGGTTCGGTTAATCATGGTTGAAACCCCAGACTGAACGCATAAAATTAATAGAAGAAATCCCGGATTTTTCCCAGCACAATGCGGGGTATATCACTCTTTTCTTCGACAGCATATATGCCCACATTGGGGTTCAGGTCCATCGCGCGGCGGAATTCACGTACGTGTTTGTTGTCTCCGACATGGACTGCCGTGACACGGTTTTCACAATCATTGAAATATTGGATCAACAGCTGCAGGTTGGTGATTTGCATGTCGGTAATCAAAAATATATCCGGCATGCCATCGCATTGAAGCGTTTCAATATTCTCTACACGGAGTCTGGTTCCCCCCCCAAAGTAGTGGCAAATGGCGCGGTAAATGTCTCTGCGGTTGTCTGAATAGGGCAGTATTTTGCGACCACCGGCATCAACATCACTGAAATTGTATATCGCAACACGGGCGTCGTTTCGAAGATAGGCATCACACGCACACGCGGCACCGAGAACGGCATAGGAAAGTTCCTGCCGGGGGTTGGTCATACTCCCCGACGAGTCAATGATTAAAACGCAGTCCGGGACACCTTCCTCACGGCCAAAGACCTCTCCCTCGCGCCGTTGCCAGGTCTGGGTGATTGGCGGCATGAATTTACCAAAACTCGTCCAGGGATCAACATCCTGGTAAGGGTGTCCAATTTCCCAGGGGATATGGTGATGGGGATAAAGAGAACCACTCGCTTGCATAGGTTTTTTTCGGATAGGAATAAAGTAGTTTTCGGCCAGTTTCATGTAGTAAAGGATATCAGCATCCAGAGAATGACCCGGCCCGACACCCATGGCTTCTTCCCCCAACCGGGTTGCATCCAAGATTTCAGTTTCAAAATCACGCACGATCTCTTTGAATTCATCCGGTGTGGCGGCCTCGTTCGCCAGTTGCATGAGACCCTCCTCGATTTCCTGGGAGGAATACTGCCCTGGCGTATGGCGACCCATTGGATTCGGTGAGTTCGCCTCCCCGCCCTGCTTAGTTTCGTTCTCCAGAAAGGATTGGATGGCGCCGGCAAACCGTCTGATGCTTTCCGTCCAGTACTTCCGGTCCAAATAGGGTAGCCGGGAAAGTTTTCTAGAAATATCGGTGTGCCCGACCACACCTAAATCCACGCCCCAGATGCGTTGCAGAACAGCGTGGACAACCTCGTCGAGTCGCCCTTTGTTCAGCCGGCGGTAGAGGTTCGTCAGAGGAGTATCGAATTGCCCGACACAGTGGGTGTCGGCAACAATATCCATGAAATAGTCGGTGGCAATCTGAGCCATCTGCTTGTCTTTTAGAACGTTTTTGGCCTCAGCATAAAGCTTTAGATGAGTTGCCAAATCCCAGGGACAATAAAGATAGTGTGAAACCGCATGATCTAAAAGCCCTTCCACGATGTCATCCTGATCGAGTTTCAAAGACATCTGCTCCACAAATTCCCGGGATATGCTAATTTGCTTCCCCTTTATGTCCAGGCCCACACGAGGTTCGCCTTGTCCATATTTGGGAGATGGAAGTTCGGGAAAGAGATGGCGCTTCCGGACTCTATCCCAAATGTCCTTTAAAATATCATCCATCGCCATAGATAACCGTCCAACATTACTGCGAGCCGCGGTGTTGAGGACTGACGAGCTTTCCCTGTTCGTAAATCCTTCCGCCTAAAATGTTTTGGCCGACACCACGAATCCAGCCCTCCACATGAATCTCTCCTGCTTTCATCCACTCTCCCGTCTTCCAACCGGCGGTTCCTGCAACCCGAATCTCACCCTGCATCATGCCGGCCCCACACCAGTTGCCCGCTGACCCTTCCACCACCAGGCACCCACCGGCGAGGCCGGTTCCGGTGAAATCTCCGATATCCCCTTGAAGAATGAGGGTCTTACCGACAGGAAGGCGGTAACCCAGTAAATGAAATTTTTTCTGGTAATCTTTAAGCCTCAGTACCACACGATCGTCGCTTAACTGATTGACCAAAGCCGATACATAAATCCCTGCCGGCCCCTCTATTACATAAGGAACTTTGGTGGAGCCGTCCAATTCGCCGCAAAATTCTTCGATGTCGTCCTGATCGTAATTCAGGCTCTGGACGTACTTTACGGCCTCACTGTAGGTTTTAAGCACACGGCTTTGTTCCACCAACCAGACGAAGTCCTTGGCTTCGGCCTCAACCAGGTTTAGATAACCCTCTAAAATATGCGCCATGACGTCTTGCTTGGCGCGTACAATACGCGACAGGGGTAAATTTTTCTTCTTAAAGGAAACCGTCTGGAATTCTTGAAATGGGTTCCTCATGGCTGGATAAGCTCCTTTCCAAGGTCCTTGCTGATTTCCCAGTAAATCGGGTGATCACCTTGGATAGGTTCCAACGCCTCCCCTTCGACAATTCGGCAGGCAACTGCCAGGGCGTTTTTGACCTGGGTTCCCTGCTCCATATATCGTCGATGCATATTTTTGACCGCTTTTTTGGCCATATGAATTTCAAGGGGATCGCTACGCGCCTCCCGTTCCTGCCGGGCAATGGTTTCCTCTTTCCATTGGATCCTATGGGCTAATGTATACGGCAAGATCGCTTTAAGGTGTCGCAGATCCACTTCCTTATCCCCGAGCAACCAGGCCAAGGCCTGAGAGAAGATGCGCACACTCATAGGCAGACGGTTGGATATGCAGGTTTGCACAGCATAGCAAAGATATTCCGTGAAATGACACCCCTTCTCGCAATTATCTTGTGAACGTTTCTGACCAAACCGACAACAAAAAGAGAGTTCCGCGAGAACCATGCGCAAAAAGGCATTGGCATCTAAATCAAAACGGACGGCTTCCAAGCGGGATCGAATCGTACGGCGCTCCGAATCGGAGAGGGATCGAATCCCCGAAGTGTGCATTAAGGCCTCCCCAAATCGAGCGCGGAGCTCTGCGATGCGCTCCAATCGCTGACCGACCGGTGTCTTTTCGTTTAAAACACTCTTAAATTCATCTTCCAGCTCCCCGTGCCGAAGGATATCGTCTTTTGCGCTCTGGGCTCCGATGGTATAGGCAAGGTTGGGGCCCGGATACTTGGATTCTACCATGAGGTCGAAACGATCGATGAGGGGCGCAATCATCGTGTGCGTAGCGCGATCCTGATAATTCGCCGTGGCGAAGAGACAGTACTCGCGGTTCATAACCGCATCATTGAGATATTCCCAGTTGCCGCGGTCTACGCCGTCTAATATGATGCTTTGTTTTGTCTCAGGAAGCCGGTTGATTTCATCGACAATTTTGACAGGCAGCATCGTAAAGTGAGACCAGACCACCACTTCTTCTCCCTGATTGAGTTTCCCGAGGTCGGGTCGCCCAATAATCTTTTCTTCGGTTTGCTCGGGATGCCCGGACACTTCCCCGGCCCAAATCGTCCCAAGGGGGAAGCAATATAGAAGAGAACAAATGTATTCTGCGGATGTCGTTTTCCCCAGCCCGGGTTCTCCGATGATGAGTTCCTTGCCTTGACAAAGCCCTGTTAAAAGGCTCATCAACAGGGTTGAATTGAATTTGTCCCCGTTGATCTCAATATCAGGTCGATTCAGGTATAGGTTTTCTCCGATAAAGTTATAAATCTCTAACACTGCCTCACGTAATGCACCGTCTTTTTTAGGTTTCATATTACATCCGATAATAGGTTCACCCATTAAACGCTCATCAATCCTGGCCAGGGTGATTTCTTAATTCTACCCCCAGCAAGGAAATATCATCCTTCGGTTCCACGTGACAGCCAAAGCCCATCAAGGAAGTGAACAGGGTTTCGATCAGTTCGGCAACCGGTTTGTCCCTCAATTCCTGCAACTTCTTGCGTAATCGTTGGTTACCGTAAAAATCACCTCGGCTATTTTGATATTCAAACACCCCATCCGTGTAAAAAATCAGCTTGTCCCCGGATTCAAGATGGCATTCGTCTTCTGGAAATATGATCCGTTTGTCTGTCAGGCGAAGATCTCGGGTTCCGATCGGAGGACTGCCGCTGGCCAACACATCCAATGTGCCGTCTGTTCTGACAATGATCGGTGGAGGATGACCGGCACTGCTACATGTAAACCGCCCGGTGGTTGCATTTAGTATCACATAGTTTATCGTGAAAAAATTATTAAACCGATCAAAGGTGTATTCCTGATCAAGCATTTCAAGGGCTCTGGCAGGACTGCGGATTCCCCGGTTGGATTGGGATCCTCCGGCTTTCAATATGATATTCCCGCCCTGCGGTTGAAGATTCTGAAAAACAGACACGGCAACCATGGCTGCTGGGACACCGTGACCGCTGACATCAAGCATGTAAATCGCCCAATGATCGTCATCCAGCCGGGCCATATTAAAGATGTCGCCCCCGATTTTATCGCAAGGCCTGAATTTCCAGGCAACCTCCAAATTCTTAATTGGATTAATTTTTTGAGGAAGTAGGCTCATCTGTATCTCCGATGCTGCCGCGAGATCTTCCTCAATGCGATTCTGTTTTAAAATTAATTTATTATTTAGTTGTTTCAGTTTTTTTTCCGCAGCGGCATACTTAAAAACCAGATCGTGAAGCAGCCTATTATCTATTTGATAGTCTTTAGTTCGGGCCCAATACTCTATGAGCTGAAGAATCAGTGAAGAAAAATGGGATTCTTTAACATCGATGGATTTTATAAATTCTCGCAATAACTCTTCATTCTTCATGAATTAAATCGCTCGTCCAATTTATCAAATTTAAAATTATGATTGTCTTTCACAATTCCGTCGATTCCTACGTCCGGTATGGACGTAAGTAGTCTGAAAATATATTTCAGATCCTTGGGCTCTCTGATTATACTGCCATGCTGGGGGGCGATGACCTTAAACGGTATGTCTAAAATTTTTTCCAGCGAGTATCTCAGCGCCTTGCAGGATGGCATAATTTTCCGGTGAAAATTTAAAATATCATTGATAGGGCAATTGGATAGTCCCTGGGGGCAGTTCCCTAATTCAAAGCAATCGACGCAATCAGGCCTTAAATTTAAAAACAGCTCCCATTCGGTGCCGTAGCTTCCCAATAAATCACTGGAAAAAAGAATTTTACTCTTGGGATCAAAGGTAACAAAACTACCAGCGGAGTGCGAGTAAGGTGTTTTGACAAATTGAAGCCTGCGACCTGAAGAAAATGTATACTGATAATCTAGTTTATGAAGAGGAACTAATCGAGACGACACAGAATAATGCCGAATAAACATAAGATTTTCGGTGGCTGAAATTACCTTTAAATCCTCGCGATTGATGATACGCTCAAAATTCGGGATGCTGCCGCAAAGATCGGGATCATAGTGCTGATAAAGAAGCGCCGTTATTTTGTTTGGTGCAATGCCGGTTTGCAATATTTTCAGCATAACACTTGGAAAATCCGGACGGCTTCCGCCGTCAACCACAACGGCTTCATCGTTATCAACTATCAAGTAGGGATTGCAGTGTAATCCGGATTGCTGGTCGTAAAACCCCACCCAATGAATTCCTTCGCCTATCTCAACCGAACTCTCGTAATCAATCTCGACACGTTTTGTCTCTAACATGGTGATGCCTCCTAATTTCAAAGTGGATAGCACTCGGCAGCACATGCCACATCTAATCCCTTAACATATAATCGTCATGTCTAAAGTCAACGACAGATGGCTGTTTTTGTCGTTCTTCATTGCGTGTTAAATGGCTAGGATGGATTTCATTCCGCCATTTTCCTGCGTTGAGCAAGGATTTTTACCATCATGGCGCCAATACCCATGGGATCAATATCGTCCGATCTCAATTTGGTTAACGTATCCACAAATGCCTTGGCCGGCGGTGAAAGAACCTGATTTTTTAGATAGGCAATATTGACATCCAAAAATACTTTTTGTCCCTTTAATGCTACTTCGGCGAGTGTCTTCTCGGCAATTTCGGCCGCGACCGCCTCCCTGACTAAAAAAGACACGCCTTCTCCGCGCTGCACTAATTGTTTAATGAATTCAGTATTGCTGGTTTCCATCAACGCGTTCGGCTCGCAGCCTTCTTTTTCAAACAGCTGTTCTACCATTTTCCGTGTTCCCGAACCGTTTTCTTTCATGATAAAGGGTTCGTCTGCCAATTCTTTGAAAGATATTGACTTTTTGCGGGTTAGCGGGTGATCCGGAGCTACGATTATCGCCATTTCTTCCTTGCTGAAAGGATAAAAATTGACTTCGGGATGATCCATAGCTCTTGCGATCACCGCTACCTCGATGTTAAAGTTAAGCAGACTGTAGATCATATCCAATGAGCTGCCTTCGTTTAACTGGATTTTGATATTGGGATAATTTTGATGAAAGCTGCTGATCATCAGGGGCATAAAGTAACGTGCATAGGCTTTGGTGGTCCCGAGACTGAGAATGCCTCGCTTCAATTCACGCATTTCATCAATGACGTTTTCAATTTCCTTTTCATATTTGAAAATTCTTTCCGCGAAATCAAAAAGGATTCTACCCTCGTCCGTCAAGTACATCCGGCGTGCCCGTTTTTTGAATAGTTTGAGGTTGCAGGCCTCTTCAAAAGACTTCACCTGGGCGGTAACAGCCGGTTGGGTAATGAACAGCTTACTGGCGGCCACAGTGAAATTTAAATGTTTGGCTGCGTGGTAAAAAACTCTGAATTGGTTGAAATTTAGCATAATGATATGAGAATATAGATTTTTTTTATGAATTGATTCGAGTCATAAATAAATCTTATGAATAGCATAAAAATTATTGGATTGACAGTTTTTTTTATTTGTTATTAAAAATCTGATTGAAATTCACTTATACTGTGTCATCTTTCTGTGCGACTTACATTTTCACTCTCCGGTGCTGCCATTCTTATTTCTGACCAGCATGGGCTTCACTCTATTTTCGAGCTTTTAACGCTCTGCAATATATAAATTAACCCCAAAAAAAGGAGAATAAAAATGGCAGAAAACCAAGGAAGATTCCCTGATCCTCACGAGTTTCAGGTACCTCCGGAACTTGAAGGTTGGGAAGAAATGTACCCCTCGCACCACTTGTTCTCCGCAGACAGGGCGGATTGGGAAAAAGCACAATTCTGGTATCAGGATAAAATCCACGCACCGGAGCCCATGCCGCCTCTGGATCTGATCTTCCAGGAGGCGTGGCAAATATCCCTGTCTCAATACACGACCCGGGTATTCTGCATTCCGCCGGCCCAAGGTATCGCCCAGCGGATGGTCGGGTGTTACATGTACATCTGTGCCATTGCTCCTCCGCCGGAAGAGATCATCGGAGAAAAAGCCGGGCATTTTGAAAAGCGTGTGTTCTATGTGTTTGAACACTATGACGAGCTGTGGGACAAGTGGCTCAAGAAATTCAAGGCCCTCGGCGAAGAGATGGCGGCGGTGGAAGTTCCCAAGGAACTACCGAAATTTGTTCCCGATGACCAGGTCCTGCCCGCCCCCACCGGCGTCTATGCCAGCTATTACTTGATTGAAGCGTTTGACAAACTGGTCAACCAGATGTTTAAGGGCTGGCAATATCATTTCGAAATGCTCAACCTGACCTATTTGGCCTATCTTATGTTTGCGGATGTGGCCCGCAAACTGTTCCCCGGAATCAGTGAGAGTGCAATCGGCAAAATGGTGGCCGGCGCCTATGTGTCCATGTTCCGACCCGAAGAAGAACTTTGCCGGCTGGCAAAATTGGCAGCCGGCTCCAGCGATGTGGCCGGCGTTCTAAAAAGCGACCGATCGGTGGCCGCTAAAGCGGCCGAACTTGAAAAAACGTCGGACGGCCGAAACTGGCTGGCTGAGTTTGAAAAAGCAAAGGATCCCTGGTTTTATGTATCTTGCGGCAGCGGCTGGTTTCACCATGAAGGCAGCTGGCTGACCAATCTGGATATTCCCTACGGTTATATAAAAGGATATGTGGAAAGGCTGGACAAGGGTGAAACCATTGAGCGCTCATTGGACGAGATCGAAAAACAGAGGGATGAAATTGTCGCCGAGTACCGCAAGTTAATCAAAACCGACGACGACATTAAATCCTTTGACGATGCCTACAACACCATTCGAACGATTTACCGCTATGCCGAAGACCATCTTTTCTGGGTGGAGCATTGGTTCCACACCATTTGGTACAAAAAAATCAGAGAACTGGGAACCATATTGGTGAACAACGGAATGTTGAATGACGTTGACGACATTTTCATGTTTAACCGCTACGAGATTCCTGAGCTGTTGACCGAGCTTTCAACCGCTTGGGCCTTGGGTGTGGACATTCCCACGCGGGGAAGCTACTACAAGACCAAGGCGGAAAAGCGCCGCAAGATTCTTGATGCCGCCGAAAAATGGAATCCAACCCCGGCACTGGGTGTGCCGCCGGCGGAAGTGGCTGAGCCGTTTACGATCATGCTCTGGGGAATCACCACCGACAAGGTGCAGGAATGGCTCAAAGGCGTTGACGCCACGGCCGACAAGGATGTTTCCGAGCTGAAAGGCTTCGCCGCGTCAGCGGGCGTGGTTGAGGGTCAGGCCCGAGTCTTGAAGCTGCTTAAAGACATCGTCAACCTGCAACCGGGTGAAATTCTGGTTTGTCCTTCAACCAACCCATCCTGGGCACCAGTGTTTACCAACATCAAGGCCGCGGTGACCGACATCGGCGGACTGACCAGTCATGCGGCGATTGTGTGCCGGGAATATGGTGTCCCCTCCGTAACCGGTACCGGTGTGGCCACGGCCGTTATCAAAACCGGGGATATTCTCAAAGTTGACGGGGATACCGGTGTGGTAACCATTGTCCAGAGAGCCGGCTAACTCCGGCTGGTTTTACATCAGGGGTTAATACCCTGAGACAACGCTTCCCAAGATAGGTGGATGTTTCCATCCTGAGACCCATTGCCTGATGGATGGGTCTCAGGAACCTGGAAACATGGCAGGAGGAAGAGATGGACTATGTCCTAAATTTTAATCAACTCGACAAGAGTTCACTCCCCACAGTAGGGGGCAAAAATGCCAGCCTGGGCGAGATGATCAAATCCGGTATTCGCGTTCCTCCGGGTTTTGCCGTAACCACCGACAGTTATCTGAACTTTATTACCGATTCAGGTATTAAAGACAAGCTATACCGTATCCTTGCCGGTCTCGACCCCAAAAATGTGGAAGCCCTGAATGAGGCGGCCGGTGATGTTCAGAATTTGATCCTGAGCGCATCTATTGCTGATGACATTGAAAAAGCTGTCAGCACCTCCTACAGCAACCTTTGTGAGCAATGCGCGGTGGAAGTCATCCCGGTGGCCGTGCGATCGAGTGCAACGGCTGAAGATTTACCCAACGCAAGTTTCGCCGGGCAGCAGGATACCTATCTATGGATTCAAGGCAACCAACAGGTTGTCGAGAGTGTCAAAAAATGCTGGGCCAGCTTGTTCACACCCCGGGCGATCGCTTATCGCATCAACAACAAATTCGAACACGCCAAGGTACTCATCAGCGTCGGGGTACAGAAAATGGTTAACTCAAGGGCCGCAGGCGTGATGTTTACGCTGAATCCGACCGACGGAGATATATCCAAAGTCGTGATTGAAGGAAGCTGGGGATTGGGAGAAACGGTCGTATCCGGTTCCGTCAACCCGGACAAATTTGTCGTGGACAAGGTCATGGGAGAAATCAACGAGAGGACCATATCCACCAAGCACATCGAGTGCGTGTATGATGTTGACAAAGACGAAGTGGTGAATGCCGATGTTGAATCGGATATGCAATGTACCTGCTGCCTTGAGGACAGGGAAATAAAAGAGCTGGTCAAAACGGCGAAAATTATTGAGACCCATTACGGTCGCGCGATGGATATCGAATGGGCGATCGATAAGGATTTTTCGTTTCCGGAAAATATATTTATTGTACAGGCCCGCCCTGAGACCGTCTGGAGCCAGCGTAAAACCGAGTCAAAAATCGGTCGCAAAACCGGCCGAGAGTTGCTGATGGAACAGGCCATGAAACGAATCAAGCTCCCGGGGTGAGAACCAAATTCCCGACATCGGCATCATCACGAGGTATCATTTCTGTCTGATCCGGATTGCTCCGAGCTCGAGGTCATTAAGAGGCGCAAGTTTTCCTGCGCGCTGGAAATTGTTTGGATCCAACTTGCATTCAATTCCAGCATCGCGATCTAACCTAAATTTAACACAAGCGATATAAACTGTTTTAAAATTTCATTTAGAGAGGAGAAAAAAAGCCAGATGAAAGACATGAGGGATTTTATAGCCAAAGGTGAAGAAACGGGTCTGTGTCAACGGATCAGCGCTGAAGTCGACTGGAACCTGGAGCTGTCGCATATCGCCAAGCTAAATGAAGAACAAAGCGGTCCGGCACTTCTTTTTGAAAACGTGAAAGATTACACTACACCGGTCATTACCAGTGTGTGCACCACAACCACAAGGCTGGCATTGATCATGGGTCTGCCCCTCGAATCCACCCTTGTTGATCTTTACGAGGAATGGGCCAAGCTGGGTGAAAACCTGACCCCACCCAAGTGGGTGGATACCGCACCCTGTAAAGAAAACATCGTCACGGGTGACGATATTGATTTATTCAAGTTCCCTGTCCCCCAGTGGTACCCCCTGGACGGCGGCCGTTATATCGGCACCGCCCATTTCATAATCTCCAAAGATCCAGAGACCGGCTGGGTTAACCTGGGCACCTACCGCAGTCAGCTGCTGGCCAAAGACAAAATCGGCACCCAATTCATCAAAGGCAAGCACGCCGACATCATGCTGAAAAAATATCAGGCCATGGGCAAGCCTATGCCGGTGGCTTCAGTGATTGGATGTGACCCCTTGCTGTTCATTCTGGGGGCGGCCCGTATTTCTGCCTTCACATCGGAATACGACGTCGCCGGCGCGCTGCGGGGCACACCGGTTGAAGTCGTCAAGGGCGAAACCGTGGATCTTCCGATTCCGGCCCACGCCGAAATCGTCATCGAGGGCGAAGTGGATGCCGACAAATTCATGGAAGAAGGTCCGTTCGGAGAATACACCGGTTACTACTCCGGCGTCGGCACAGACCCGCGCAATTATATCGATGTCAAATGTGTTACCCACCGCAACAACCCGATCTTGTGGGGAACCACCGTTGGCCGGGCTGTCACCGATACCCATATGACCATGGCACTCTCATACGGTGCCACCCTGTGGCAGCAACTACTGGCCATGAAAATACCCGGCCTGAAGGCGGTTTACTGCCCGCCGGAAGGCTCCGGTCGCTTTCTGGCCATCATCTCCGTCAAGCAGATGTATCCGGGCCACGCCGACCAGGTTTTGACAGCCGCCATTTCAACGGAAATGGGCGCTTACGGTTTGAAAACCGTTATCGTCGTGGATGAGGATATCGATCCTTGGGACATCCCCCGTGTGATGTACGCCCTGAGCTTCCGCTTTCAGCCCAATCGATCCCAAGTCATCAAACGCGGCCGGTCGACGCCGCTGGATCCATCGCTGCCCATCAACGCCAGAGAAATCACCGGCAGACTGTTGCTGGATGCCACGATCCCTTATGACTGGAAAGAAAAGCCGATCCCGATCGAGCTGGATCCTGAAATGGTCAAAAGAGTCAAGGAGCGATGGTCGGAATTGGGATTGGATAAAGTTGTCTGCTGATAGCTATACAGAACGACATAATTCATTGCGAATACATACACAGCGTTCTGCATGTATACCCTTATCTGTTGGTATTTTCAGCCAAGTGCCTGAAAGCATAATGCGCAAATTATTATGACGCTGTGTATATTAAAACGATTCGTACATCGATTTTTTATAACTATCAGCCCCGCCAGAGCGGAGCTCTGAGCTGTTATGAGGAGGTATTTCGTGAAACCAATTCGCTATAAACAAGCTATGGTGGATGAATTTTTGAAGGACGGGTATTGGACTAAAGAGCTTTTTTATGATTTCTGGGAAAGAAACGCCCGCGAGCTTGGAAACCAGGAAGCCCTAGTTGATTCCAAGTACCGCGTCACCTGGGCCGAAGCCAAAAAATTGGTGGATGCCATTGCCCTCACATGGGTCCAAATGGATATTCCTCAATCGTCCAGGATCATTATCCAATCTCCAAACAGCGTGTATGGATTTCTGGCAAGAATCGCCGCTGAAAGGGCCGGTCTCATTTCTCTCACTGTCTACCCCTATTTACGGGAAAGAGAACTGACGTACATGGTGGAAAGAACCGAGGCCGCCGCCGTGGTTATTCTACATGAATACCGTAACTTCAATTATCTAGAAATGTACCGGGAACTTCAGAAGAAATTTCCACATTTGGAAAAGATTTTTCTATTCGACGACAAAGTTCCGGACGATGCACCGCAGGGGACCTATTCACTACCCAAATTAGCACAGGCTGCAGCCGAAACCCCCATTGACGAAGATCTCCTTAAAGCGCGACGTTTAGATCCAATTTGGGATGTGGCCCTCCTGACAACGACATCGGGAACTACCGGAATACCCAAACTGGTGGAATGGCCCACAGCCCCCCGCGTATGCACCTCGAAAGGCCGCGTAGATATATGGGGCCTTACCAACAAAGACATCACCATGGCCATTGCACCCCATGCCGGAGGTGCCGCCGGCACCCTCACCTATTTTGCCGCTCCGCTGGTCGGAGCCAAAACGGTCATGCTGGAAGAATTCAATCCGGAAGCCGCTCTATCCCTGATTGAAAAGGAAAAGGCCACCGCGATCGGGGTGGTGCCCACCCATTTGGTGAGAATGCTCGAGGTCGATGCCTCCAAGTACGATTTGAGTTCACTGCGTTTCATCCGCTCTGCCGGTGGCTACCTCTCACCCCAGATAGCTGAGGAAGCCGAAACAGCTTTCGAAGCCAATATCACCAGTGACCTGGGGACCCAGGATATGGGCTCGGTTTCCGGCTGCCGAGTAGAAGATTCCAAGGATCTTCGACGCCGGACTGTCGGGCGTATGCTGCCGGGCAACAAGGTCCGCCTGCTTGACAAGGACACCGGAGAGCCAGTGCCGGATGGCGAACCCGGCGTTCTATATTTCAGAGGCCCCCATGCACCGGCCGGTTACTACCGGGATGAAGAACTCACATCAACCGTCTTCGATCCCGACGGCTGGACCACCACCGGTGACATTGTCAAGTTCGACCAGGAATGCCTGTGGATTCTGGGTCGAGCCAAAGATATGATTATCCGCGGCGGTCAAAATATTTATCCGGCGGAAATCGAGGGCTTGCTCAATGACCATCCCAAGGTGGCCTCGGTGGCCGTTGTGGGATATCCGGATCGGGAGATGGGAGAACGAACGTGCGCTTACGTAATCCCCAAGGGCGGCCAGAAATTTACTTTTGAAGAAATGGTTGAATTCCTCAAAGGCAAAAAACTGGCCATGTATAAACTCCCCGAGCGTCTCGAGGTCGTCGATGAATTCCCCGCCGTAGGTGACTCCGGGAAGGTAAATAAAGAAACACTGAAAAAGGATATTGCAGAAAAAGTAGCAAAAGGTACTTGAAATAACGGTATGGATTCTTTTTAAATATTTTTATTGGACAGGATAAACACGATTTTTTCACGAAGCGGATTGGGTATTCCCGGTTTCCTCCGAAAACCGGGAATAAAAAAATCCTAATAATCCTGTAAATCCTGTCTATTTCAACAATCAAAATATAATCCATCCATTCTTCAAGGCCAGGCATACAAGGCCGCAGATAATTTCGTTGTGCCACTTAAGTGAGGCTTAAACCGCACATTCCAGGATAATCTATGTCAAAATCAGTCCTAGTTATTTCCACCTTAGACACCAAGGGGCAAGAAACGCTGTATTTAAGAGAAAAGTTGAATGAGCTTGGTCTTCACCCGCTGCTGATGGATATGTCCATGCGCGGCAGCACCATTTCCGGAATCGATATTACAGCTCAAAAGGTGGCCGCTGCCGGGGGGAGCAATTTTGAAGAAATTAGGAATTCACGCGATCGATCCCGCATCACCAATATCATGATAGCCGGGGCCTCGGGTGTAGCCGCCGATTTACTATCCAAGGGAAAATTGGACGCTGTCATTGCTCTGGGGGGATCCACCGGAACCCTAATGGCCACCGAGGTTATGCGATCACTGCCCTTTGGAGTCCCTAAAGTGATGATTTCTTCAACCGCCGCCCTGCCGGGTCTCGCCACCCGATACATTGGAACCGGCGATATTGCCCTCTTCCACTCGGTGGTCGAAATATCCGGGGTTTCCGATTTGCTGAAAAATGTCATGGATCGTGCAGCATATGCACTGGGAGGTATGGTCCAGGATACCGTCACATCAGCGAAAGCAGAAAAAGGCAACGCCATCGCCCTAACCATGCTTGGTCCCTGTGAAAAATGTGCCAGTTCGGTACGAGTCGCCCTGGAACGGGAAGGCTATCAGATTATCGGTTTTTCGGCGGCCGGCATCGGGGACCGTGCCATGGAAGATATGATCAAAGCAGGTTTTTTTCAGGGTGTCATCGATCTGGCGCCCGGCGGAGTCGGTGAACATCTTTTCGGTTTTATGCGGGATGCCGGTCCCCATCGATTGGAAAGTGCAGGCAAATTAGGAATTCCTCAAATTATTTCCACCTGCAGTGTGAACCATATGACTCCTGCAAAATCCAAATATAAACCAGAATATCATGATCGACGCAAGTACGATCTGGATAAGTTCCGCACCTGGATTCGTTTGTCACCCGACGAGCTCAAGGAAGTCGCAGGTGTCTTTGCCGAAAAGCTAAACAAAGCAAATGGACCGGTCAGCGTACTGATCCCTTTAAATGGTTGGTCAGCAGTTGACTTCAAAGGCAATCCGACGTACGATCCAAAAGAGGATCGGGTGTTTGTTCAGACTCTCCGTGAAAGACTGACTCAGGATATTGAAATTCTAGAAGTGAATGCGAACATGGAAGATCCTGAGTTTGCAAAAGTTGTTGTCGAAACTGCGTTGCAGATTTTTTAACTGGCGCACCAGATTCACACCGACGAATACATAGCTAAAGCATCTGTTCTTTTGCTATGTGGGGCACAAAGAAGATGAACTGGCCAAAGCAACGGCGGAGATTGTGTCCGCCACGTTGAAAACCAATGTAATTGTCGCGGCGCGTATTCACTGGGATAATATCACCGAAGACGGAATTCTGCGCATTATCAAAAATAGCCGAATTTTGGTCGATATAATTCTGGATCGAATTCATGATGAATTTTCGGAAGCGTTAAAAAAGTCCTGACAAGCCCATCGCGTTGACGATCAAAACGGGATAGACAAGCCCAACAATCTCATACATTTTCAGACTCAGGGGAAAAAAGCAATGCCTAAACGACTCGTAATCGGCATATCTGGAGCTAGCGGTGTCACGTATGGTGTCCGGCTGCTCAGTGTGCTGAGAGAAAGTGATTATGAAACGCATCTGATTATATCTGAATCAGGCAAACTGAATATAAAAATCGAAACAAACACTACACCTGAAGAAGTGCAAGCCATGGCCGATTATGTCTATGATCATAAAGATGTGGCGGCTTCCCTGGCCAGCGGTTCGTTTTTGACCGCAGGCATGGTGGTTGTACCGTGCACCATCAAAACCCTTTCCGGTATTGCCAATTCCTACAATGAAAACCTTCTCGTGAGAGCTGCCGATGTAACCCTGAAGGAAAAGCGCAAGCTGGTGCTGGTCGTCAGAGAGACCCCTCTTCACAAGGGGCACCTCCGCCTAATGACCATGGCCGCGGATATGGGTGCTCACATTCTACCGCCGGTCCCCTCATTTTACCACATACCAAAAACCATCGAAGACATCATCGATCAAACCATTGGAAAAATATTCGACTATCTGGGCATCGACCACAATCTCTTTAGTCGCTGGGGCGAAACAAAGGGGACGCTCAATACCCCGGATTCTTCTCTAAAAGCTCTCTAGCTCAACGGGATCCTACCCAGCTTTTTTCTATCTATAAATAATATTCACCACAAGGCACTGGAATATATGGCAATAAATCAATGCTTGAATATTGTCGAAAAGTAATTAAGTTTGCAGTACATTACTCGATTAATATTGGCGCAGTTAAGCTGGGTCATTCGTCTATTAAAAACTGCACGCTGGTGAACGTTAATTCAATCTAAAAAGGAGGTTATTATAATGAAACTAAATGCATTGAAACGCACCTTAAAACTCTCCAATATTATGTACCTGGCGGTTTTCGCGGTATTTGTTGTCGTCTTCGTTTCTGCACAGCCATCCTTGGGTATCACCGCAAAGGAACTCGATGCCAGTGCCGATGCTGCTATGGATCGGTTTAACACGCATGTAAAGGATGCCAAGGAAGTTGTCCAGCGTGCTGAAGGTCTACTGATCCTTCCCAATGTTAAAAAAGGCGCACTCATAGTTGGCGGTGAGTATGGTCGCGGGGCCATGCGAATCGGAGGCAAAACGGTGGATTATTACAGTATGATTTCCGGTTCAGTCGGCTTTCAAATTGGAGGTCAGGCCAAGGATATCGTTATCGCCTTCATGACAAAAGATGCCCTGGAGAAATTCCGCGCCAGCAAAGGGTGGGAGGCCGGTGTGGATGGCAATGTCGCGCTGGTAACACTGGGGGCCGGCGAGAGCGCCATTTCAGCGATGGGAAATGACCCTATCGTTGCGTTTGTTTTCGATGTCAAGGGGCTGATTGCCGATATTTCTATTAGAGGAGCCAAATTCAATAAACTGGATAAATCAAAGTTAGAATAGATAATCACCTATCCAAAATAAACTATTCAAAAATATGTTATAAAATCGATGAGATGCAGCAAATGCAGGGTCGTTTATGACCCTGCATTTCGTCAAAATACCAATCCCAGGTACCACTATGACGCAGAAAGCCCCATCCGAGGCGCTTCCCAAGAGACGATCATGTTTGTCGCTGCCAACCCCTTGCACATACTTTTGGCAAGGGATGATGAATCAACTGCCGGTCACCAAATAATCTAATCTGCACGGGCCGTTGCGTAAAACCGCTGTCTACACGTCATCAGCCCCAGTGGTTAGGTAACCTTCATTCAATTCACCACTAATGGAGTTGTAATCAGCATCAGCTTGAAACAACAGACTGGCTTAAAGTTTTGGACTATCTTGGCATAACGCAGAGCTGAGACGCACGCGATATGTGCGCGTCGTTTCTCCAGCGACATGTTATGCGCTTTTCCTTGCCGTAACTTGAATTTCGATCTTCATAATTTCGCTGAGAAGCCCAGCTTCAAACATCGTCGCTGCTGGTCGGACCGAGCCCAACCATTTCTTCAATACTGGCCAACAAGGTTCAAAATCATTTCTATTCGGTAAAATGTAAGTAATGCGAACTATATCTGTTATGGAACTACCGGCCTCTTTGAGTGCTATTTCTATTTTTTTGAAACACTGTTCTGTTTGTTCCACTAGGTTTTCAAATACTCATTTCCTGATGATTGTATCCCGTGGTCCCAGATACAAATACAAAATCGCCATCCACAATGGAGTATCCAAAATCAACACAGTATTCCGAGTTCTCAATCATTTGTCGGTCTGTATCGGAGGTTTTGCCGGTCTTAAGTTCAGTGATTTGACCATTCTCATGAATGAGAAATTCACAGGGGGCAAAATTCGGAACACTCTTGTAAAATTTGGCAGGTTTGATTCCGTTCCAGCCGTGCGGTGCCCCCTCATACCACTTTGTTTGGACAAAACTTCCCTCTTTCTCGAATACACTAAGGAACCCATCACATCGTGACTCCGGTGTAGCTCCATCTTCCGTTCCCCATAAAGCGATGACTGGTGCACCAGTTGGTACACGTTTGCTTGGCTGAACGATACAAGGAGCATAAAATGAAATATAAAGCGCAAAACGTACGCTGTTTTTCGAGCTTGCGGTTGCAATATTTTCGTAGGCGGCTAGTATGGCTGATGCACCGCCCATCGAATAGCCCATAATCCCAATCTTGTTTCCGTCAACGAACGGATGGCTCTGCAAAGCATTAAGAGCACCGAAAGCATCGGCTAACTGATCTGGAAAATTCACCTCCATTAGCCTTGGAATATATTTGTCTTTTTTGCTTAGTCCACGACTGGCAAAGGTATCAATTACTAAGGCACCTATCCCGTTAAGACTTAAGAACTCAGCATGTCTCGCCCCTCTGCCCCCCAGGTTCCACCGCTTCCATGTAAAATAATCATCAGAGGAACTTTATTGCTATTTGAAGCTTCTTTCGGCAAATACAGATAACCAATACCTTCGGCGTTAGGAATGGAATCATTGTTTAATAATTCTCTGAATCCCGATACATTCCGTGTTGGGAATCTGTATTTTTCAGAACTTTTATACGGTGATGATATTTGGTCTGCATAAGAAAATTTCAAATCTAGCTCCAGAAGTATAAATGAATACAGGACGACTTGCATTAAAATAATAAGAAATGCTGTCTTTAAATAATGTGATTCTTTCATGATGCATACATGTCTTAACATGATAACGGATAATGCAGAAAAATACTCTCTATTAAGTTAACGCTTTTAAAATGATTTATTTCAATTTAAACCAGCGAACTAAAAAAAGCCATCGCCCTGGCTGTCCACCGGACTGTTTGGTTATGATATGACCTTTATTACATGCAGCATTTCTTGTACTTTCTACCGCTGCCACAAGGGCACAGCTCATTTCTGCCGACCTTAGGGTTTTCATGTACAAAGGTCATATTGCAAGAATTGCCCATTCGAGGCCGCGATGTAAAGGCCTGTGGGTTTAACAAATACTCAACTTCGCACAGGTCCTCAGGCTTATCAGGTTCAAATGCTCCAACAAATATCCATCCATTTTTATCACATAGCGATGCAATTTCTCGCAACCTTTCTTCAGTTTGAACGTGAAATCTTACCGGTCTTTTGTTAGTACCTAATTTTGCAATAGATCAATCCTTGAAATTTCCCGCTGATCATAACGTTTGGCGTGAGCAGCGGCCCAAGTAAATTCAAACTCGCACGGCTTTTACATTAAACCGCTACCTCTACACGCCGTCTGCTCCACGCCATTGTTCTGCAACTTCAGGCCCAATGCTACAGCTTGTCATAGTTTTCAGGTTCAACATCAGGAACTTTATCCAGTACAGCTTGAAACTTTTTCCATGAAGCCCTCCTGGCTCTTTTATTCAGATATTCTTCAGTCAGCAACGCCGTCATTTTTTCCGCAGTCGCTGAAGCAATGAACTGGTTGATGGAAATTCCCTCCCGTTTTGCCAGCTGTCGAATTTGTTCATGTAAAGAATTCGGTATTCGTAGGCTTAATGTGCTCATTTTATAACTCCTATCGCTGAAAGAAATTCTCTTGGATCGAGAACCCTTAGGTCGAATCGTTCAATACCCTTAAAGTCACGCTTATTGTAGGTGACAATTGCATCGCATCCCGCTGCAACAGCGACCTCCAGTACATGATCATCACACGGATCTGGTAAAAAAGGGCGCCAGAGAAAAAATATTTCTTGATGATGGCCGATTTTACACAAAAAATCTAATAAATTTCCTATGTCCTGTTCCGTGATAGCAGAGGATTCCAGTCGCTTTAACGCATCCTCATACTCCAAAACCAAAGGGACTGAAATGACGATCGAAAACTCATCGCTTGGTAGAACCGATACGAGCTTAAAGGATGCACCACGGCGGGATCTTAACGCTGCAACTAAAACATTCGTATCAATCACGATTTTCATGTGGTATTATATATCATACCGTGATGGGGTGTTCAAGTGTAATTTAGCGTTTCTGCAGAACGTAAAAGTGAGTTGCGGCCCTGATGGCTGCCGAGCCTGCACGGCCTTTTCGTAAAACCCGCCAACTACACGCCGTCAGCTCCACTGATTTGTTAGCGGCTAAGTGTCCTATATTTGCTTAGAAATTCGTTGGGACTGACAATTTTGATATTCATGTATTCTTGGATTGTTTTGAGAGCTTTGTCGCCTGTGATAATAAATCCGGCCTTCAAAGCGACTGCACATTCAATGAACATATTATCGTCAGGATCTTTTTCAACAATATGCAATTCTGGAGTTTTTGCCGTGAAAACGACATGAAAGCCATGAGCAAAAAGACCCAGTAATTCTTCTATCTCTTTTTCATTCTGTAGCCCTAGCCGGCGTAGAACCTCTATGTATTCATTAACGATGGGTTTCGATAGGCAAAGGGTGATTTCACTCGATTTCCAAAGATCAATTATTTTGCGGGGATTACCCCCAAAAAAGGATGATATGAAAACGTTTGTATCAACAACAACCCTGCTCACTTTTGCGCTCTCACTTCTTGAATGGCACGTTGAATTTCTTTGGGACCAACCTTGCGGGATACAAGCTTATCACCTATTCGCTGCCACAGATCATCAATAAATAAACCGATATCTCGATTCTTAACGTAATCTTCCAACAGTTCTCTGACAACTTCGCTAACGCTCTTACCTTCAGCCTTTGCAAGGCTATTTACCTTATTTTTGAGCTCAGAATTTATTCGAACTATCATTTGAGTGGTCATTTTAATTCTCCATCCAGTTCGTTATAATGTATATACGATATATCTAACCTTTTTAATTGTCAAGATGGATTTTTAATAAACGAGGGGGAAGAGACGCTAACGCCCGGCATTGGGCGCGGCGGCTTTTTGTCGTCGCTCTTAAGGCCGTTGTTCGGTGTTCTTATCCCTGAATCGCGAATCGGGTACCTTTGATGCGCTTCGAATATAGGTTACGCCCTCACCTTCGAAAAGAATGTCAGAAATAGGTTGCAGATTGTTATCCCACAACTTTGGATCCATTTGGTTTTGCATCATATACGTCATAGCTTCGCCAAAGAGCTCATTAACCGCTTGAATAAAATCATCGGACTTGGGATATTGCAAACCCTCGGTAACGCGATGGCAATGAGACGATAAAAAAACATAGGTATCAAAGTCTCCTTGATGATGGCCTGCGGTCGAGCAAATGACAAAATCGATTTGAGAGGTATCCTTTCTTGCATATGACAGGACAAGCTTTCAAATTCCTCGTCTGGTAAAGAGCCATATCCATTGTTGGCGGCAATAAGTATCCCTAGATCGAGATTCTTCCTTAGAAGTGCCTTCGTTTCTTTTATTTGTTTGGCTGCCTTTTTTACGGCCGTTTGGATAGGTCCTCCAAGTATTTGTCTGAATTCAGGCTTTATTTCCTCGGAATTGTCCTAATATCGATTTCCACTTCCTTTGGAAGCAGATATCGAGCGGAAAGAAATTTTTTGATTTTGTTCTGACGAGACTCTTTTTCAAGACCTTCTTCCTCTAATATCTTTAACTCTGCGACTGCACCAGGCAAGATATAGTCGGCATTCTGAACCCCCGCGGATTTTTCATCTTCATTCAAACGGCGTCCCCCAATGTTTTCAACAGCCTTATCGATAAAGCTTTCAGTAATTCGAGGAATAGGAAAGACTATCTTCATGGTTTGTTACATCGAACGCCGAACTAAGGGGCCGTGCGAATATGGGCACGGTCATGAAAATATGCATTTCTTATTTCATTAAGTTTAACTTCATATCCTGAGTCAATTTTTCGCCTCGCATCAGCGCCCAGGCATATCACGGAGTTGACGTCTCTGTTAAAATAATTGCAAGACGTTCCAAAATTCTCGCGATCGGCACCATCGTCAAATATTCTTCGCCGCTCTACGCTCTATTCCTCAACAAATGATATGATGCAAGGCACTGGGAGCATCTATGCGAGCGTTGCGGGGCATGCGCAACTTACAGTATACTGAATATCCAATAGAAAAACATTTTTTCATGCCCTTCCGTAAAACGGCATAATTTTTCCGGGCTTGCCGCGGGGAAGTTTTAGCGAAAACGGCTCAGGTTCATCCATTAGATGGGGTACTTCTTACAGTTCTGTATCTCGATAATGTTCCCTTCGGGATCAGCAACATACTGAAAGGTTAATAAGCCCACGCCAGGCACGTGTCGGACCGTAAGCTCACCGACAGCGGAACCGCCATATTTAAAGACTGCCTGTATCGTGGCCGGAACGTCATCGACTGCAAAAGCAATATGCGAGAATCCAGGTGTATTTGGATTGACTGAGGGGTGCTCCGGCATGGAGCCATACTGAAAGAGCTCGAGGGTTGGCCCGTCGTCTCCGTAACCCGGAAGGCGAAGGTGTATCCCGGATATGTGTGCCTCATTGAGCCCCGTAGCCCTGTCGAGCCACTCGCCGGACAGATCTCTTTTCGGCGGGATGGGCACACATCCGAACACCTCCTGATAAAAGGTCGATAGCCACCTCCAGTCTTTCGCGATCAAATTGGTATGCGCGTATTTCGTTGGGATCTTGATATCCTCCGAAAGCTAACGTCAGACATAAGTGGCGGGTGGATGTGACTCTGATCAGTTGATAAACATCGTAATAATAGAAAACCTGCTTGTTTCGTAGCCGCAAGATATAGCCCGTCCATCTTCATACCTTTTCAGGTTCCAAATCTACTTCGCCATCTGAACCATCAGAAAAACGAAGATAAATGGAAAATTTCCTATCTACCGATCTTACAGCACGTATGATTTTCCTTTTATTTTAATATTAACGTAAAATGTGGAAAATTACGCCGCCATCACGTTCTTGAGTACGGCTTGCAGAAAGCGGTGAAATCGGCCGTTAATCGAGCCGGCATTGTAAAAAGAGTGGGCTGCCATACATTGCGGAACAGTTTTGCAACCCACATGCTAGAAAACGGTGTGAATATCCGCGTGGTTCATGAGTTGATGGGCCACGCCGATGTCACGGCTACTGAATTAATATCGCAAGGCCGAAGGCTGCCGGTTAAAGCGGAGAATACAAATCAGCGGCCTTTTTACCGGCAGCCGATAACCGTTGCGCGGCTTTGCGGCTCTTGACAAGACTCACATCATTGGCTTCGACAAAGTCCACGGCCTTGACTTCACAGAACCTGACACACTGCGGATCCCCGTCACAGTGGTCACACTTGAGAACCCGGCGGTCGATGGTATTAAAACTCATTGCACCAAAGGGGCATATACTAACGCATGAACGGCAGCCAATGCAGGTATCATAGTCAACGGTTATACGGCCCGTTTCCTCTTCCTGTGATATGGCTTTGACCGGGCAGACATTCAGACACGGCGCATCCTGACATTGCTGGCATGTCATGGGGATGTAAAGACCTTCAGCCTCCCATTTCATCACCCTGATTCGGCTTCTGGCAGGATTAGAAATTCCATCGTGCCAAACAGCGCACACAAGCTCGCACAACCTGCAGCCCGTGCATTTCTCGTGATCTATATACAGCGATTTAGCCATTTAGTTCCTCCTATGCGATTGAATTACAGCAAATGGGACGGCTCATTCTCCAGGTCCAGGCTTTGCAAAGTCTCCGGTTTCGGAACGCCGTCTTTATCAAGACCCTGGTGTCCATATAATTCATCGACCATCTTGATAAATTTTTTCTTATCGATCATGGTTCCGACGACATCGAGGGCACCTCTTCTGCAGGGTTCATCGAAATAGCGATGGTTCAGCATGTCGCCCTTCTCCAAATCGTTGCGTTTCAGTCCTTCCCTTAAGTTGAAGAGCCTCTCAATCAGGTTGCAGCGTCGGGCAACATCCCAGATCTCCTCCGGTGTCATTTCGATACCGGTATTATAATAAAGCACTTTGGACCACTCTTCGAAAGTAGGGAGCGTAGCGCCCAGAAAGACCGTATGATATTTGCAGATACCCAGACAGTCGACTCCCATATAAAGGTTTTCCTGCCAGAAAACCATCCAGGGTTTGCCGATATATTCCGTATGCTCGGAGCTCAAGGGTCCGCCATAGGGCACCGGATTGCCGTAAATCTTTCTCAAGACCTCTTCCGGCAGATGGTACAAATCAATGGCCGGCCTGCTCCTCAAATGGTCCGAGCCTCTGGAGGCCGTGGCGACATTGAGCGCCAGGGCAGGCGTGGCCCGCTCATCTGAATGGAGATTGCTCATCCCTTTGACCTGTACGAGATAATCAAAAGAATTTTTGCCGATCTTTTTTGAGGCGGGAATCCCGCCATCGGCCAGCGTATCTCCCAGCCAGCCTTTACGGTAGGCAATCCGCTCGATCATCTCGATGACCGCTTCATCATTTCCCCAGCTTAAATCCAGTCCGTCGGTCTCTTTGTTGGTGATGATTCCCAGTTCGTAAAGCTCCATGGCCCAGGAAATCAGGCTGCCGATTTCAAGATTATCCATCCCAAATTGATTTACCAGATGATTGCCGGTGAGAACCGTCGCAGCCCGGGGCGTATCCGTCTCCGCTCCAAAGGCACCCAAAGACGTGTATTCGGGTCCTTCGTCGTATCTTCCCGCGAAGGGGCCTTCCGGTACTTTATACTGGGCCCGGCAATGCACCTGACAGGCAAAGCAGCCCGTCATGTGGTAGGGTCCCATGGTTTTTTCAGCAATTTCATCGATACTCTCGGGCTCGATATCATCGGAATATTCACACTGGTTGTATTGAAAATTGCGGGTTCTAACACCTCCCCAGGAATTCGTCGCGCCCCAGATAAAAGGCGTTCCCAAGGTCCCCTGGGTTTGACTCACTTTGGCACTGGTGATCTGGTCGATGAAGCGTTTGTTGTATTCAAGAGCCTCGACCGGGTGGGCGATCTGCAAATCCATAGTACCGCGGACCGCCACGGCCTTGAGATTCTTAGACCCCATGACACAGCCCATTCCCGTCCGGCCGGCGGAATTTTTTATGCCGGTCATTACGTTGGCAAACCTGACCAGATTCTCCCCGGCCGGTCCGCACACGCAACTTTTGACTTCCTCATCTCCCAGTTCTTGCCGGATGGACCACTGGGCGTCGGTCACGGATTGGCCCCAGATACCGCGGGCGTCCCGAATCTCGATCTCGCCGTTGTGGATATAAATGTAAGAGGGATTTTTGGCTTTACCCCTGATGACCAGGTGGTGAAAACCTGCCCAGGCCAATTCAGGTGCGAAAAAACCACCCATATTCGCGCTGCCCAACATGTTGGTCAGGGGTGATTTGGCCATAACGTGCGTTCTTGCGGTAGCCGAAGCACATGTGGCCGTCAGGATACCGCCGCTGATGATCAGGACATTGTCGGGACCCAAAGGATCACAGCCCTTTTTGGTATGGTTGTAAAGCAGATATGCATCCAAACCCCGGCCCCCTAAAAACTTCTTTCTGACCTCAAGCGGAATCGGCTTTGTCTGGATATCACCCGTGGTGAGATCGATATATGCTATCTTCCTGTTTAACGCCATATCACCGTACTCCCTTCTCTTTTAATTTTTCTTGCGCCAATTTCCGGTTTACGTCCCAGACCGGCCCTCGAATACGTGGCAGCGTGGGGTTGACCCAGTGGACCCGGTATTCCATTCCGCATGTCGGGCATTTGGCGGTCTTACTTCCCTTCTCCGGCTGAATTCTTTCCATGCAGCTGGGATTGTGGCATCTAAACTTGCCATAGGTCCTCTTTTTGCGCAGGCTTTCGGCCGTTGACTGGCCTTTGGTTTCAGTTGCCATCATAGCCTCCTTTTTCGTTTGTAACATCAGCGTTCATTATAATGAACTGATTGATCTAAAAAGATTCATACCATGGTGAGCGTTTTTGATCAAGTATATATATCGATTTTTTCTGTTTTTGATCTAACATCTCAATTTCAAGCATAATTTAAAATGGTTGTTGACAAAGAATAACATGAATTATACGTTGCTAAAAAAGTTTATAATGATGAACGATAATTATGAAAAAATATGGCGCACCTTCCGTAAAAAAGGCGTTTGCAATTCTTAATGCTGTTTCGTCATCCAGAGAAGGGCTGGGGGTGAGCGAGCTGGCAAAGAAACTTAGAATCGCCAAGAGCACGGTCCATGGCATGACCTCGACCCTCGAAGAGCTGGGGGCCGTTATGAGGGACCCCCTGACCAAAAAATATAAACTGGGCTTTACCCTTCTTGAAATCGGCCGTTCAGCCTATTCCCAGATTGATTTGAAAACCGCAGCCAGACCCGTCACCGAAGACTTGATGGAAAAAACCCGGACATCCGTATTTCTGGGCATCCTGAATTGGGATCATGTAACCATTCTGGATATTGTCGAGGCCAGACAGGACCTTAATATCACAGCTCCGGTAGGTTCAACCATCCCCCTGTTTGCCGGCGCGGTCGGTAAAGTATTTCTGGCATTCATGGAGGAGGAACAGGCAACCAAGATTATCAAATTAAAAGGACTGCCCCGGTTTACGGTTAATTCGATTGTCGATACGGATTTATATTTCAAGGAGTTGATGCAGGTCAGGGAAAAAGGGTATGCCGTTGATGACGAGGAATACATTTTGGGCGTCAGGGCTGTGGCATCGCCGTTGATAGGATTGGGGCAATTGCGGTCAGCCATTTGGGCTGTCGGCTTTAAGGCAAGTCTCGATGATAAAAAGATGAAGAAACTTGCAGGAGAAACCCAAAAGGCTGCCAAGACCATCAGTCGGCGGCTTCAAGAACAGCTCACGGGCGCTCGATAGTTTGACACCCCCGCAATATACTTTAAAACTTTTATAAAAATTCAAATTTGGTAATTTAGCAAGAGTTAAGTTTCGGTAGGTTTTAATTTTTGGGATTTCATCTTACTTTTCTGTAGTCTGGGCTAATTTGTGATATTCCTTGATATCGGGATTTTATGAGGCTTTTTTACTTAATATTTTGATTGTTGATGAGAATTAAAAAAATTTCATATTCTCCCCTGGTTTTACCTATCATCTTTTTCGGAGCATTAATTATTATAGGCACTGCTTTGCTGTTCAGTGTCGAAGGTGATTCCGTAAAACCTCTTTCGTGGACTGACGCATTTTTCACAGCGACTTCCGCAACATGCGTGACAGGACTTGTCGTTGTCGATACAGGAGCCTACTTCACTCGTTTTGGCCAAATCATTATACTATTTCTAATTCAAATTGGTGGATTAGGCATAATGACCTTTGCCAGCCTCGCATTTTATTTGTGGAGACAAAGGGTATCCTTCACTGACCGTATTGCAGTTGGACAATCGCTGCTTCATGACCCAACATTTCATCTCGGTAAGTTTTTGACACGCTTAGTGGCTTGGACCATTCTTATTGAATTTCTTGGTGCTGCGTTTCTATTCATTCAAGCACCAAATAGATTTTCTCCATTTTCTGCTCTGTTTCATGCGGTGTCCGCATTCTGCAATGCCGGTTTCTCTTTGTTCACAAACAGTCTCATGGATTGGCAAGGAGATTGGAGTATTAATATTGTTTTTATTATGCTCATTTTTTTGGGCGGAATTGGTTTTTCAGTTCTGGTTGAATTGCAAACACACTGCGCGAAGTTAATAAAACCAATTCGAAATAAATTGAGTAAAAAATTGAGCTGGCACTCAAAGACGGTACTGCAGACCAGCATATTTATAATTATTTTCGGATGGGTGGCCATTTATTTAGCAGAGTTTGTTGGCTACCATAGAATGATGGTGGCAGATGATGCCATTTTGACTTCTTTATTTCAATCGGTCACCTGTCGAACAGCAGGATTTAACACGCTTGATATTGCAAAAATGACCAATGTTTCGTTGGTAATCATGCTGTTCCTAATGTTCATAGGCGGTGCACCGGGTTCTTGCGCCGGAGGAATAAAAGTTACAACATTTCGCGTTCTAATATCTGTTATTACATCGCAGCTTCGCGGCAAGAGGCAGGCATCTATCGGTCAATTTGGTATTAGCGAGGAAATAATTAAGAAGGCCCTATTACTATTTGTTTTCGCAGGGGGTATTATTTTCATCTCTTCGCTCTTGCTTGACATTACAGAGGGCGGGGATTTGCCCCACTATCAAGTCAGGGGTCAATTCTTAGAAATTCTCTTTGAGACGGTTTCTGCTTTCAGCACGGTTGGCTTAAGTACAGGCCTTACAGCCAAACTAACAGTAGCAGGAAAGTGGATTCTAATCGTGGTAATGTTTGTTGGCCGGTTAGGGCCATTATTATTTGTCGCAGCCCTTCAAGGCTGGCAAAAAACTCAGTATTATGTTCTGCCGGAAGAGAATCTGATAATCGGGTAATAAGGAGTATCCACTATGGCAATAAATTCACAGGTTGGTGTAATTGGGCTCGGTAAATTTGGGTACAAATTTGGAATGACGCTTCTAAATTTGGGTCATAACGTACTTGGTATTGATTACCAAAAGGAAAACATTAATATAGCTAAGAAAACCTTTTCTCAGGTTTTCGAAGCAGACGCAACTCAGAAGCAAGCGCTTGAACAAATAGGTATCTCGGATATGACCCATATTTTGGTCAGTGTTGGTAATTCTATTTCTGCGAGCACGATGATTTCGATGTATCTCAAGGAGCTTGCTGTACAAAACGTCTGGGTTAAGGCAATTAATGAGGACCATGCTAAATTATTAAAAAAAGTAGGGGCTGACGAGGTAATTATCCCAGAACACTTGGCAGCCGAACAGCTGGCCTACAGAATCGATATGCCGGGCCTGATTGAAAAACTTCCATTTGATTCCGATATGGTTATTCGCGAAATGGCTGTTGAAAAACTTGCCCAAAAAACTCTCCGTGAAATTGATTTAACAAATCGATATAACACACAGATTATAGCAATAAAAAAATTCGGTGAGTCGAGATACAAATTCATACCAAGGGCTGATGATGAATTGTCTCTTGGTGATAAAATTATAGTTATTGGCGATGCTGAGGTTCTTGCAAAAATTGCACTTTAACCTGGGGTACTATACCACAACCTAAATTTTATATATCCTGCTATGGTATATGTGAAAAACTCTGTCATCTCAAAAGCACCGATACTGTAAACGTATTAGTATCGCCGATCTAATTTTTATACCTGAGATATTAATGCATATTCCGCACGATTCCGGCCGCCGATTCCGGGCGAAGCCGGCCACCGATTCCGGACGATACCGGCCACCCCAATTAATGTCATTGTTGCTCCCCATCTGTGCTAATTGCAAAAAAATTCGAGATGACAAAGGGTATTGGAACCAAATCGAGGCCTACATTAGGGATCGCTCCGATGCAAAATTTAGTCACGGCATTTGCCCGGATTGTGCTAAAAAACTGTATTCGGATTTGAAATTAAAGGCTGAGTGAAATGAATGTAACAGCTTTCACAGCTCATCTTTAATGATAAATAAATTGAAATTAGCACGTTGAGTACCTATAGCTTCCAGGCAAAATTTGGGTAACCGATTTTTTTTATCCCATTTCAAAGTATATCGACCGTTACCCCGCCGATCCGATATCACCGGTGATTTCGTCTGCATATGTGTTTATCCGACCAATGATATCTTGCACATCCTGGTCATTTATCCCGTGATCTCGGAGAGTATCAATTAGGTGTCCAACGTACAGAGCAAAATGATGTTTGGTAATGCCCCTTCCGTGGTGGACATGACCAAGAGGTCTGCCAGTGTAAGTGATTGGGCCATCCAGCGCTGCACTAAAGAATTCGCGCTGCATTCGGCGCAGCTTGTCCATTGATGTATTTTTAAAGAACGGCTTCAATTCCAAGTCGGCTAGAACGCGATCATAAAATTCGTGGATAAGATCACTGATAGCTTGTTCGCCACCAACTCGCTCAAACAGGGTTAGTTGTTTATCGTGCATTTTAAACCTCCAATTTTGATTTGACACGCTTGTCAAACCAGAGAAGTTCAAAGCTTGAAGGGTTAGACATAGGAGGTATAAGCTTGTTTTATCCAAAAATTCACTAGCCATTAATGCTGTATTCAGCTTGTCTACGAGGCATTTTGTCAGCAATTGTTCCGGGAATCATTGGTGAATAAATGCGATATTCTGTCTTATCCCCGGTGAGTGTTTCAATTTTTTGGTCCATCTTGGCTCTTTCTATACTGTGAACCCATTTATTCCAGTCTTCAACAGTTTCCCATGTGCTGATCACCAAGCACTCTCCAGGGTGTTCTATGTCGCATAAGGTTTCTCCAGAAATATAGCCTGGTTGATAAATAGCGAGCGATCTCATCTGCAATAAAAGAGGGACCAATTCTTTCGCTTGGTGACCCTGCTTCACTTTTCTTTTGATAATGACGTGAATTGCCATATTTTCCTCCTCAACCCAGTTCACTATTTTAATGATTTAAGCTTAGGGGGCGGAAAATTGTTCTGCTTCTTATTATTTTAATATATGGGTAGGAAAATAAGCTGTGTAAATATCAAAAGAATTGCAGGTTTTTATCAGGTAAAAACTGATATCATGAAAGGGTTAGAAGATGCGATCTAAGATTGGTTTTTTTATTTATAAGTCCAAATTTTTTTCTAATATTGTTACGATGAAAATCAATGACCCGGGTGGACGAATTCAATAAGGCCCCAATTTCTTTGGATGTTTTGCCTTTTTTTATCAAATCTGCCACCTGGATCTCTTTTGGTGTTAAGTTAAAATAGCTTGAGGACAGCTTGTGGACAAAGGGTGAGATAATTTCATTCAAATTGGATTCTAAGACACTGATAAAACTTTTGTGCTGTGTACTCAACTTGCCCTTTTTCAGTTTTTCAAGATAAGGCAAAACAAGCTCTTTGACGTTAAAGGTCACCTTCTCTTCAAGCTCTACTTTGTCTTGGTCTCTTTGCTTTAATAAAACCTTCAATGCCGTATTAACCTCTTTCAGATTTTGGGTATTAAGCTGGAGCTCCTTTTCTCGTTTCTTAAGTGCCTTGGTTGCCTGTCTTCTTTCCCACAACAGTTTTTCAAGCTCGTCGGCATGCTTCTGTATTTGTTCATAAAGCATTGAGTTGTGCAAACAAATCGCTACCTGGCTGGCTATAGTCTCTAAGAAATAGGCTTGATCAGAAAACTTGCGACTGCTGAGGGAGGCTATCCCTAAAACCCCTAAAATTTCGTTTCCAAAAAGAAGGGGCAACGCTGCAAACGAACGTATTCCGATTCTTTTGCATTGATCCAATGTGCAACACGGATCAGAGTTAATATCTATGGAATATACTGGTTCTCCGGTCTCTGCCACGATTCCGCAGAGGCATTCTCCAACTTCCTTAATCTTTGGTCCATCGTGGGCAATATTTAAGTAATCATTTTCCATTTTTTGTAGAATCAGTTTGTCTTCGTGCTTTAAATAGACAACAGCTAAATCGGGTGATACTATCGAATGGATCTGTTTATGTGTGGAAGCGATCATCTGTTTCATGGACAGTTTTGAGGTTACTTCACGAGTAAAAGCGGCGATAGCAGCCAATTCTTCAACTCGATTTTGCAGCGTTTCGCTCTCATTTCTATTTTTAATAGTTTTATGCGCCAACGCAGGGTTGGCAGTTTTCGTATCCACTTGATAGTCCTCCATTCTTAATCGAATGAGGTTCTTGGTATAAATCAATATAAAATCAGAAAGTCCGATATGCAAACTAGGTGGTTAAAAAGATTATGTTTTCAGATGGATCAACAGATTCTATCCGGGATAGTGTTTAGAATGTTGCGATTTTGAGGTTTGCTAATGAAATGGTAGCATGAAATATCTTGTGAAAATTGACCAATTAGTTATTGCGATGTCAAATAGACAATGAATTCTTTTCAATGTTTTCATAAGGTAAGGAATCTAAAACCTAAACCGTCAGCGTTTCTTTTTGCTATTTTTTATAACTTTCTGATTTTATTGGATGCGAAATTTTCTGCAGAACCTCGGCCGGTTTCCGAATTCCGCCGCCTATGGACAGAAAGACCGCAGCTAGACTGGACAAAAACATTATCTGGTTATCCAGAATGTACAAGTGATACCCATGTGGGAGCGGCTTTCCAGCCGCGAAATCAAATGCCGCGGCTGGAAAGC
>Ga0209536_100001979_pt1 | contig 33541 bp, 31 predicted proteins | sample DeeMarSeWOR28_12_FD_187461 | JGI IMG/M metagenome (GOLD analysis project Ga0209536, IMG submission 187461) | Marine sediment microbial communities from White Oak River estuary, North Carolina - WOR-2-8_12 (SPAdes) (version 2) | ecosystem: Environmental > Aquatic > Marine > Intertidal zone >... | reverse complement strand
TGCCCGGCAGGCTTTCCAGAACGGGGTGAAGACCCTGTAGGGCGATCCGTCTGACGTTTCCACAGTCCAGGGTTCGAACAGCAGGGCGCCGTTGGAGCTCCGGACCTCCAGTCCCTCATCCCTGAGCGCCGCTTTCACGCCGGAATCGCGCTCCCGGCTGACCGGGTCGTACAAACGGTTCCAGAAGACCGCTTCGGCGCCTGATTCCTCGACCAGTTCCCGGAGGATCTCGAGGCTGGGTCCGGCGCGCAGAATGAGCCGGCTGCCGTCCTCGTAAAGGGCGTCGGCCAGCCTCTCCAGGCTCTGGTGGAGCCACCAGCGCTGCGCCGCGCCCGGCGGCCAGGGTTCCTCTTCCCGGGGCGCCCAGATGAAGACTGGCAGCACATGTTCGTATTGCTCGGTGGCAGCGAGGAGCGCCGGATTGTCACAAGTGCGAAGATCACGGCGAAACCAGACGATGGCGGTTCCCATGGCGGCAGACCTCAGACGATCCTGCAGCGGCGTCCGCCGGACAGGTAGGAATCGATATTCGCCGCAATCTCGTTCACCGCCCGCTGGCGTGCTTCCCGCGCGGCCCATGCAATGTGCGGAGTCACGATCAGATTGGGAATGTCCTCGGCCAGCAGCGGATCGCCGTCCACCGGAGGCTCCTGGGGCAGGACGTCCACCGCCGCACCGCCGATCCGTCCTGCCCGCAGCGCATCTGCCAATGCCGCCGAGTCCACCAGCCCGCCGCGGGCCGTGTTGATCAACAGGGCATCCGGTTTCATCATTTCGAGCTCTCCGGCGCCAATCAGCCCCCGATTCTCCGCGGTGAGGGGGCAGTGCAGGCTTAACACATCGGATTGTCTCAGCAATTCCTCCAGGGGGACGCGGTCATCCTCCTCCAGATGGGCGTCCGTGCGCCTCGCCGCCAGAACCCGCATGCCGAAGGCCCGCCCAATGGTGGCGACAGCGCTGCCCAGCTGGCCCAGGCCGATGATTCCAAGCGTGCGGCCCGACAGCTCGCGGATGGGAAAATCCAGGAGGCAGAATTGCGGGCTATCCCTCCAGGCCCCGCGACGGAGAAGGTTCCCGTAACCATCGAGATGATGGGTAAGGGCCAGAATGACAGCGAAGACATGCTGTACCACCGACTGAGTGCAGTAGCCGACGATGTTGCATACACCGATACCCCGCCGTCGCGCCACTTCCAGATCGACGTTGTCGGTGCCGGTAGCTGCCAGGCAGATCAGCTCCAGCCTTGGCGCCAGTGCGAGACGCTGTTTGTCCAGCCGTATCTTGTTCGTGATAAGAATCTGCGCCGGCTCGAGTCTCGCCTCCAGTTCGTCGTCGGAAGTGACGTCGAACATCTTGAGTTCCACCCCGGTTGCCTCCAGCGGAGCCGGGTCGATGTCGTCGTGGCTGACCGTGCGGAAGTCGAGGAAGGTGGCCTGCACCAGTTGATCCCTCCGGTGAAAATCGGGGGTCAAGGTTACACTATGGAAACCGGGCCGAGGTCAGGGGGGCTGGCCGCGGGGAGAAAAACGGCTGCGGGCATGTACAGGGGTACGATACTGAATCTGGAAAAAGAATTCTGGCTGGCCCGCTCGCTGGAGGAAATGAGCCAGGAGGAGTGGGAAGCTCTCTGCGACGGCTGCGGCCGCTGCTGCCTGCACAAGCTGGAGGATTGCGACAGCGGAAAGATCTACTACACGCGTGTGGCCTGCCGGCTGCTGGACGTGGAGACTTGCCGCTGCACCGATTATCTCAATCGGCAGGAGCGGGTGGATGACTGCGTCCGGATAGACAGGCGATCCCTGAGGGATGCTTCCTGGTTGCCCGGTACCTGTGCATACCGACGGCTGGCCGAAGGCAGACCGCTGGCCTGGTGGCATCCGCTGGTTTCCGGGGATCCGGATACCGTGCGTCGGGCCGGCATCTCCGTCAGCGGCCGTGTACTGCCCGAGGCCAACGTGGCGCCGGAGGGCCTGGAGGAACATGTGATCCGATGGATAAGGAGATGACGACCGGCGGTCGTGAACAGGGTTTCAGGGCCTGGAGCGAGTACCGGGAATATCCCGAGGCGGACATGCAGCGGCGTGCCACGGCGTTCCGGGAGGATATCCACCGGCGCAGAACCATCCGGGACTTCGACGATCGCCCGGTGCCGAAAGCGGTGATTCAGGAATGTATCCGGGCAGCCACGGCGGCTCCCAGCGGCGCGCACATGCAGCCCTGGAGATTCGTCGCCGTTTCAGATCCCCGGATAAAGAAAAGGATTCGCGTGGCGGCGGAGGAGGAGGAACGTCATTTTTACGAGCATCGCGCGTCCGCTGAATGGCTGGAAGCTCTTTCCATGCTCGGGACCACCGCCGAAAAGCCGTTTCTGGAAACGGCCCCCTGGCTGATTGCAATCTTCGAGGAGCGCTGGGGGCTGACTGCCGGTGGACAGCGTCGGAAACATTACTATCCCACCGAGTCGGTCGGCATCGCCACCGGGTTCCTGATCGCTGCCCTGCATAATGCGGGACTTGCCAGCCTGACTCATACGCCCAGCCCGATGAAGTTCCTGAACGAAATCCTCGGAAGGCCTCGCAACGAGCGGCCTTTTCTCCTGCTGGTTGCCGGTTATCCTGCGGAAAAGGCCTCGGTGCCGACCCTGGAGCGCAAGCCCCTGGAGGAGGTCGCGGAGTTCCTGTGATCAACCGGAACCCGAAAGAAGACCATGTCTGAAAGCATTCATCAGTTCTTTGTCGATGCCTCGGATTTCCTCTGGGGCCCCACCTGTCTGATACCCCTGCTGCTGGGAGCCGGCCTGTTCCTCACCGTAAAGCTGCGCGGGCTGCAGTTCCGGCAGCTGGGCACTGCTCTTCATCTTGCCTTCATCATCAGGCGAGAGAACGACGGCGACGGTGAAATCTCTCATTTCGCGGCGCTGATGACCGCGCTGGCCGCGACCGTGGGCACCGGAAACATTGTCGGCGTGGCGACCGCGATCGCCGCCGGCGGGCCCGGCGCCCTGTTCTGGATGTGGATCACCGGGCTGGTGGGCATGGCCACCAAGTACTGTGAAGCGCTGCTGGCGGTGAAGTACAGAGTGACCGACGAAGCCGGTGAGCAGGCCGGCGGCCCGATGTATTACCTCTCCCGTGGGCTTTCGGCCAAGGGCGCCGGGCGGCTGCTTGGCGGCCTGTTTGCCATATTCACGGCGCTGGCGGCCTTCGGGATCGGCAACATGGTGCAGTCGAATTCGCTGGCAGATGCCGTCGAGGGTGCCTTCGGCGTTCCGGAGTCGCTGACCGGAGCCGCGGTGGCTGTGCTGCTGGCTCTGGTAGTGATTGGCGGGGTCCGGTCCATCGGCAGAGTGACATCGGTGCTCGTTCCGGGAATGGTGCTGCTGTACATGATCGGTTGCGGTTGGGTCCTGCTCGCCCACATCGGCCAGGTGCCGGCGGCAATCGCCACAATAGTCACGGATGCCTTCACCGGGACCGCGGCGGCCGGCGGCTTCCTGGGCGCCGGGATCGCGCAGGCCATGCGATTCGGCGTGGCGCGAGGAATTTTCTCCAACGAATCGGGCCTGGGTTCCGCCGGGATTGCGGCGGCGGCCGCCCAGACTCGTGAGCCGGTCCGCCAGGCCCTGGTGTCCATGACCCAGACTTTCATCGATACCATCGTCGTGTGCTCGTTTACCGGTATCGCCATCGTCGCTTCGGGAGTGTGGTCCACCGGTATGAACGGCGCCGCCCTGACTCAGGCTGCTTTCGATTCGGCTCTGCCCGGAAATCTCGGCAGCAGCCTCGTGGCGATATGCCTGGCGTTATTCGCCTTCTCGACCATTCTGGGCTGGGGCTATTATGGCGGGCAGTGCGTGGCCTATCTGTTCGGTCGGCGAGCGGTCATGCCTTACAAGGCCATGTTCATTGCTGCCGCGTTCGCAGGTTCGATCTACAGTCTCAATTTTGTATGGGTATTCTCGGACGTGATGAATGGCCTGATGGCGCTTCCGAACCTGGTGGGACTGGTGCTTCTCAGCGGTGTGGCTGCAGCGGAAACCCGGGCCTACCTGGAACGCCAGGGCGCTGCGGTAACCGTATCCGCCAGGGACTGAACTAGCCGGTGTTCTGCAGGCCGTGGGCTATGCCGTTCACGGTCAGGAGAAGCGTATCCAGCAGTTCCCCGTCCTGGCGGTCTGTCGCCCGCCAGCGTCTGAGCAGATCCACCTGCAGAAGGCTCATGGGATCCACGTACGGATTTCTCAGGCGAATGGCTCTCTGAAGCACCTGATCGTTTTCCAGCAGTGAATCGGCATCCTTCAGGCGCAACACCAGGTCCACGGTACCCTGGAAACTGTCGCTGATCCGGCGGTGGATGGGTCTCAGGCCCGGCTCCGCCAGCGACCCATACTGATCCGCGATGGACATGTCGGCCTTGGCCAGCACCATTTCGATGTCCTCCAGAAGCGCTTTCATAAACAACCAGTCTGAGAACATCTCCTTGAGCAGGTTTTCGCCGTGAGCGGCTATCGCGGCTTCCAGGCCCTCCGCCAATCCGTACCAGCCGGGCAGAACGCAGCGGTTCTGTGACCAGGCGAAGACCCAGGGAATGGCGCGTAGATCGCGGACGCCCTGACCATCGCGGCGGCTGGACGGCCGGGACCCGATATTCATGCGCTCGATCACGTCGATGGGCGTCGCCGCCCGGAAGAAATCGTAAAAACCGGGGGTGGAGTACACGAGATCCCGGTAGGCCTTGGCGCTGGTCCTGGCGATAAGATCCATCGCCTTGTCCCAGGCCGGTTCCGGGGTTGGCCTGTCGTGGAGGTGGGTCGCCAGAATCACCGAACCAGCGGCCTGCTCGAGCGTCCTGATAGCGATGCCGCGCAGCCCGTACTTCGCGTTGATGATCTCGCCCTGCTCCGTGACCCGCAGCACGCCCCGCACTGCCCCAGGGGGCGCCGCCATGACCGCCACATGCGTCTTGCCCCCGCCCCGGCTGATCGTGCCTCCCCGGCCGTGGAACAACGTCAGATCCACGGCGTGACGGTCGGCACAGTCTGCCAGCGCCGATTCGGCGTTCTGCAGCGCCCAGCGGGCACCCGCGATACCGGCGTCCTTGTTGCTGTCGGAATACCCGATCATGACGATCTGGCGGTCATTCCGTGTGGTGAGATGATTTCGGTAGACGGGATCCCGAAGAAGCCTGTCCAGGACTTCCGCGGCGGCCTCGAGGTCGTCCAGGGTCTCGAAAAGCGGTGCAACGTCCAGCGGCACCCTGCCGTCCGGATCGGTCAGCCCGGCCCAGCGAGCCAGCGCCAGCACCGACAGCACATCATCGGCATTCTGGGCCATGCTGACGATATACGGCCCGACGGCTTCGTCTCCGTACCGGCGTCTTGCTTCCGCGACGCTGGTAAACACGTCCAGAACGGAGTCACACTCAGCGTCCATGTCCCGCGCAGGGTCCATGGGGGCAGCCAGCAGCGCCCGGAGCCTTCTGGTTCTCTCTGTGGGCGAAGCCGTTTCCCAGTCCGCGTTTCCCAGGAGCCGACCCACCACCCGCCGGTGAACCAGCGCATCCTGCCTGAGATCCAGGGTCGCCAGGTGGAATCCGAAAGTCCTGACGCGCCAGGCAAGGCGCCGAATCCCGAACAGGCCGGCATTGCTTCCCCGATTTTTGCGCAGGCTGTCGGCAATAACCTCGAGATCATCCAGGAAGGATGCGGCGTCGGCATATCCATTCGATCGATCCTCCGAGGTCGCCCTGAGGCGTGCCGCCATCAGGCGACACAGGATGCGGTACGGCATGTTCCTGTGTCTGGGCGGTATGGTCTCCAGGGCCTCCGGCAACGCCTTGCCGTAAACGTCGCAGCGCTCGAAAACGGCGTCTTCCACCTTGATCCGCGACGGGCACTGGGTCAGTACGTCTTCCAGCCGGCTCAGTTCGGCCGCATAACGGGCGAGAATCGCCTGGCGCTGGGACGCCAGGGTTGCCCGTATGGTGGCCGCGGAAACATTCGGGTTGCCGTCCATGTCGCCCCCGACCCAGGAGCCGAACCGAATAAGCACCGGAATCCGGATTTTCTCCGTCAGATCGCCGAAGACTTTCACGAGGGCCCTTTCCAGCATCTCGTAGAACACGGGCACAACGCGATAGATCACATCTGTCAGGAAAAACAGCACGTGTTCGAATTCATCCCGCACCGTCATGCGTTGACCGGGGTGCTCCTCCGTCTGCCAGGTGGAAGTCAGTTCTTCCCGGATTCGCTCCCATGCGGTTGCGGTTTCGTCCGGCGTCAGTGAAGGGTCCATCAGTTCCACGAGGCGACGGGCGATACGCTGTTGCTTCCGGAGAACAGTTCTCCGTGTCGGCTCCGTCGGGTGGGCGGTGAACACCGGCTCTACGCGGATGGAGTCGAGCAGCACCTGCAGGTCGTCGGGGGTGCTTACGGCGTGGGCGAGCCGTGAAAAGGCGTCTTCCAGGTTGCCGGGCTGCGGGCCCCCGGCCTCCCGCAGCCACTCCCGGCGCCTCCGGATCCGGTGTACCCGCTCGGCCAGGTTTACGGCCTGGAAGTAGCTGGAGAAAGCGCGGATGAGTTCGGGCTCGAGAGCCGGGTCCACCGCGACCGGCAGCTGCTGCAGACTGTGGCCGCTTTGTTCCCGGCTTCCGATGGAGGCGTGCCGTACTGTCTCGACCAGGTCGAACAGGGTTTCACCGCACTGCTCGCGGATGAGTTCGCCCAGCATGGTGCCGAGTTGGCCCACGTCGTGACGCAGGGCCTCGTCCTTGGCTTCGAATGTCAGGGAAGGTCGCGACATTATCGGGTCTGCGGGCGGAAAACTCCGGCTGAGGGAATGATCGATAACTCGTCATCATCCTGATCGGCCGGTCAGCCTGCAACGTAAAGCCGGGATCGCGGCCAATTTCGGGGGTTTGCCCGGGCGGCCGCAGGACATACGGTAAAGATTGTCCGTCGCGAGGCGGGCTGGCCGGACCGGACGCCGGGGCTGCCAGGGAGGGCAGCCAGCGTCCGGTCGGCTTTTTTCCCGTTGCGACGGTGGCGGCAGGCGTGCTATTAGAGTTCGTTCCGCGACCGGAACAAACCCCGGTCGGGGCTCCGGAGCAGTTCGAGGAGAGACATTGCCGATTGCCCTCCCCGACGCCCACGGCATGGCAATGCTGGGGCTCACGATTCTGGCGCTGGTCTTGTTCTCCCGGGACCGTATTCCCCTGGAGACGTCGTGCCTGATCGTTCTGGCGCTGCTGGTGATTGGCTTCCAGGTGTTTCCCTACAGCCACGACGGCGCCGTCATCAGACCCACGGAGTTCTTCGTCGGCTTCGGACACGAGGCGCTGGTGACCATCGTGGCCCTGATGATTCTGGGCAAGGGCCTGGAGACCACGGGCGCATTGCAGCCCGTCGCCATCATAATTGCCCGGGCCTGGGCGGCTCGACCAAAACTGGCGTTCCTGGCCACGCTCATTGTCTGCGCGGTTCTCAGCGGATTCCTGAACAATACCCCCATTGTGATTCTGCTGTTACCCATCCTGATCACGGTCTCGCTCCGCAGCCGGATCCGGTCCTCGGAGATCCTGATGCCCATGGGACTCGCGACCCTGATCGGCGGCATGGGCACGGCCATCGGCACGTCCACGAACCTGCTGGTTATCTCCGTCGCCGCCGATCTCGGCATGCGTCGCTTCGAAATGTTCGACTTCACTCTGCCGGCCGTTATCGTGGGGAGCTTCGGAATTCTGTTCCTCTGGCTGATTGCTCCCCGCCTGTTGCCCGATCGGGAACCGCCGCTGGCCGATACTTCTCCGCGGATTTTCAAGGCCATGTTCTTCGTGAACAAGGACAGTTTCGCCTGCGGGAAGACCCTGGCGGAGGTCAGGGAACGGACCGAGAAGCAGATGACCATCGACCGGATTCAGCGAACCGACGGTCTGTATGTGGCCAAGCTTCCGTCGCTGGTTTTCCAGGAGGGGGATCGGATGCTGGTGGCTGACACGCGGGAGAACCTGAAGGAGTTCGAGCGCCTGCTGGGGGTCACCATGCACGACGCCAGCGGGGCCGAGGACGGCGACTTCCTGCCGTCCGCCGGTGCTGATCAGCAGCTGGCTGAAGTCGTGGTCACGACCAGTTCTCCCCTGCATCAGCGAACGCTGAACGCCACCCAGTTCAGGGCGCGCCACAAGCTCCTGCCTCTTGCCATTCACCGGGCCCGAACCGCCCCCGGGGAAGTCTCCGGGGATTTCGAGGATGTCCTGCTGCGCGCCGGTGACGTGATTCTGGTGCAGGGCCCGAGGCATCAGATAAGCGAACTTAAACGCAGTGGCAACATGCTGGTCCTGGACGGCACCATGGATCTGCCGCACACCAGCCGCGCGCCCCTTGCCCTTGGAATCATGGCGCTCGTAGTGACTCTTGCCGGTCTTGGAGTGGTTCCCATCTTTACCGGGGCGATTCTGGGCGCCACGGCCATGATCCTCACGCGCTGTCTGAACTGGCGGGACGCGCTCTCGGCAATTCACCTGTCTGTCGTCATGATCATCGTCACCAGCCTCGCGCTCGGTCACGGCATTATGGGCACCGGGCTCGACAGTTTTATTGCCTCGTTGTTCGTGAAAGTGACTTCGGGGCTTTCGCCGACGTACGTCATTGCCGCCCTTCTGATGACCTTTGCCATCATGACGAACGTGGTGTCCAACAACGCCGCGGCGGTGATCGGCACGCCGATTGCGATCAGTATCGCCAGTCAGCTCGGCCTGCCGCCGGAGCCCCTGGTGCTCGCGGTCCTTTTCGGCGCCAACATGAGTTACGCAACCCCTATCGGGTACCAGACGAATCTTCTGATATTGAGCTCCGGCGGGTACCGGTTTTCCGATTTCCTGAGGGTCGGCATACCGCTGACTCTGGTGATGTGGGTCGGATTCACCTTCGTTCTGTCCATGCTTTACGGGCTCTAGCTGCCTATCCTCCCTGTGCATTTCGGTGGATTCAGGCTTGACGCGATGCGGCACGTGGATACACTGCATCAGGATGATCAGAACATTACTCAACCCCGAGCCCCATTGGCACTGGTGGTGCTCCGCCCCGGAGAGGGTGCGGGCACGCGGTTGATCGTTCGTCTCAGCTGATACCCAATAACCCGTCTCCGCCGGTCCCGGGGATGGGTTTTTTGATGTCCTCCCCCGGCCGGCGGAAGAAGAGGCAGGGAGAAGATGGAACCGCCTTTCGACATCGCCGCCGATCTGGATACCCCGGTTTCTGCCTATCTGAAGCTGGGATCTTTTCAGCCACGATTCCTTCTCGAGAGCGTGGAGGGGGGCGAGCGCCTGGCCCGTTACTCCTTCCTTGGCTTCGGTGACGCTGTAGAGGTCCGTCTCGACGAAGACGGATTCCGCCTGGGTGGCGAATTGCTGCCGCGTCCCGGGACACGTGAGGAACTGCTGGCGGGAATGCGGAAGGCCCTCGACATGTCACCCGAGCTCAGCCCGGTATCGGATGATCTGCCGTTTCGCGGCGGTCTTGTCGGGGCGGCCGCCTACGACATCGTCCGGCACTTCGAGCGCCTGCCCGGTGTGGACGCCGGAACGGTCTCGGCGCCGGAAGCCGTCTGGATCGCCCCGTCCAGCGTCCTGGTGTTCGATCACCTGACCCGCCGCGCGGCCCTGCTGCACGCGGGTAGCGAGTCGGAACGACAGGGCGTCCGCAAGGACGTGGTGAGAGCCCTGCAGGCCGGTATTCCTGCCCGCAGGCACGGCAGCTTCTCCGATCCCGTCCCCAGTATGGAGAAGACGGAATTCCTGGAGGCAGTCCGTGCCGCCAAGGGGCACATCCGCGCCGGTGATGTCTACCAGCTTGTTCTGTCCGTATGTTTCTCCGGGCGGTCCAGTCTGGAGCCCTTCGAGGCATACCGGGCACTTCGACTGCTGAACCCCTCGCCTTACATGTATTTTCTCGAGTTTGGCGACACCGCCATTGCCGGCTCGTCTCCGGAGGCTCTGGTGCGGCTGCACGGTCGTTCCGCAGCGCTGCGACCCATCGCGGGGACGCGCCCGCGCGGCGACGATCCGGAGACAGATCGGGCCAACGAGAAGGAGCTGCTGGCGGACCCGAAGGAAGCCGCAGAGCACGTCATGCTGGTGGATCTGGCGAGGAACGACCTGGGCCGTGTCGGCGTCCCAGGCAGCATCAGGGTGGATCCCAGCCGGGCCGTGGAGCGTTACAGCCACGTGATGCATCTGGTCAGCGGCGTCGTCGGGGAGCTCGAGGCAGACAAGGACGCTTTCGACCTTTTTGCCGCCACTTTTCCTGCCGGGACGCTGGTAGGGGCTCCCAAGGTGAAGGCAATGGAGCTCATCGATACCTACGAGCCCCAGCGACGCGGGTTCTATGCCGGCACCGTCGGCTATTTCGACCGATCGGGCGGTATGGATCAGGCAATCGCCATCCGCACCCTGGTCTTCCAGGGAGATCGTTACAGCTATCAGGCGGGAGCCGGGATTGTCGCTGACAGCGTCCCCGAAAATGAATACGAAGAGGTCATGGCGAAGGGGGCTATTCTGCGGAAAGCCCTCGAGATTGCCGAGGGCGGCCTATGAGCGCGCGCATTCTTCTGATCGACAATTACGATTCATTCACCTTCAACCTGGTGCAGGGTTTCCGGGTTCTCGGTGCCGAGGTGCGGGTGTATCGAAACGACGAGATTTCTCTCGACCAGGCGAGCTCGATGGATCCGACGCATTTGGTGATTTCCCCCGGCCCCGGGAATCCCGATGACGCCGGTATCTCCGTGGACGCGATCCGGGCTTTCGAGCGCAGGATTCCTGTACTGGGCGTATGTCTCGGTCACCAGTCCATCGTGGCAGCTTACGGAGGCGCGATTGTGCCGGCGCGGTGTCTGATGCACGGCAAGACGTCGGAGATACGCCATGACGGTCGGGGCGTCTTCCGGGGCCTTCCCCAGCCCCTGGAGGTCGGCAGATATCATTCCCTGGCCGCCTCCCGGGACCACCTGCCCTCCTGCCTGATCGTCTCTGCGGAAACCTCGGACGGAGAAATCATGGGAGTACGCCACGCAGAACTGCCGGTGGAAGGCGTTCAGTTCCATCCCGAAAGCGTCCTGACACCCATGGGCCAGCAGTTACTGGACAATTTCCTGAAAACAGAGACAAAGTCGCTTCGACGGGGGGATTCCGATGCCGTCTCCGCTTAATGAGGCACTCGACAGGCTTCTGGCCGGCGCGGACCTCACCGAGGCCCTTGCCGGCGAGGTTCTCCTGGCATTGACGGATCCCGATTGCCCACCCGCGCTTGCCGGTGCCGTACTGACGGCTCTCAGGATGAAAGGGGAGACTGCCGGGGAAATCCGGGGTTTCGCCAGGGCGATGAGGGGGCTGGCGCGCCGCCCTGATGTCGACGTGAGCGAGGGTCTGGCGGACATCGTCGGAACCGGAGGCGACGGATCCGGGAGTCTCAATCTGTCCACCGGTACTGCACTGCTGGCCGCGGCCTGCGGCGTACCCGTAATGAAGCACGGCAACCGTTCGGTCTCCAGCCGCAGCGGCAGCGCCGACGTGCTGGAAGAACTCGGCATGGGTCTCCCCCTCGACGAGCAAACCGCGGTTCGCTGTCTGAACGCGACCGGTTTCTCTTTTCTGTTCGCGCCCTACTACCATCCGGCAATGAAATCTGTGGCCGCTGTCCGCGGCGCACTGGGCGTCAGGACCGTTTTCAACGTGCTGGGTCCGTTGACCAATCCCGCAGAACCGCCCTTCGGGCTGATCGGGGCCTATAGCTCGGACATGGCGGAACTGATGGCGGAAGCCCTTTCCGGAACCAATATAGAAAGGGTTTATGTTGTCCACGGGGACCCCGGCTGGGACGAAGCGACTCCCGTTGGACCCTTCCAGTTATTCGATGTGACGCCCGGTCGGGTCGAGCGTCTGGTTCGGGACCCGCTGGAATGGGGTCTGGAGAGATGCCGGCCGGAGGATCTGGCGGGGGGGGATGCAGAGCACAATGCCGCGCGTCTGCGGGCCGTGTTCTCCGGTGAAGAGGCTGGCGCCCACCGGGACGCCCTGATTCTGGGCGCGGCTCTGGTCCTGGAACTGACCGGAAAAGCGCAGGATCCGGCGGAGGCCGTGAGTCTGGCCGTCGAGGCCCTGGACAGCGGCAAAGCCACGGAACTTCTTGACGCGATCGCCCGATTCGCGGGATCCGAGGGCCGCCGATGACGTCCGGCGAAGACTTTCTCGCCAGGATGAGCCGCGCGTCAGAGATACGCGCGCGCCGCCTGGGTGCCCGAGTGGGCGGTTCGGACCTGCGACGCCAGGCGATGAACATGTCTCCGCCCCCGACGCTGCGGCTGTCCCCGGAAGGCTTCGACCTGATAGCCGAAATCAAGCTGAGCTCGCCTTCAGCGGGTACGCTGTCCCGGGACACGTCGGCTATCGAGCAGCGTGCCACGGTGTATGCAGAAGCCGGCGCCTGTGCCGTGTCCGTCCTGACCGAGCCGGATCGGTTCGGCGGCAGCATGGACCATTTACAGCGCGCGGCGCGGGCCCTTGAGCCGGCGGGAGTGCCCGCGATGGCCAAGGATTTCCTGGTGGCGCCGGAACAGGTCTGGGCGGCCCGGGTGGCCGGAGCCGGCGGAATCCTTCTGATCATTCGAATGCTCGACCAGACTCGTCTGTCGGCGCTGCTCGAGCTTGCGCTGGAACTGGGAATGTTCGTCCTGCTGGAAGCCTTCGACCGGGATGACCTGGAGCGGGCGGCGGGGCTCCGAGTCGCGGATGATGATAATGCCGGTCCGGTACTCCTGGGACTGAACTGCCGGAATCTTCGAACCCTCCAGGTGGATCCGGGCCGCTTCGGTGAGCTGGCGGAGCATTTTCCGGATCTGTACCCGAAGGTGGCGGAGAGCGGAATCGAGGGAGCCGAAGACGTTACGGCCGTGGCCTCACTGGGTTATTCGGTGGCTCTGGTGGGGAGCGCGCTGATGAAGACCCCCGACCCGGGGACTCTGGTGCAGGACATGATCCGGGCCGGACGCTCGGCTTCGGTGGGCTGATGAGCGCCCTGGTCAAGATCTGCGGGCTGACGTCCCGGGAGGCGGTCGAGGCGGCTGTCGAGTCCGGGGCGGATGCACTGGGCTTCGTGTTCGCCGACTCGGTCCGAAGAATTGCGCCGGCATCGGCGGCGGCTCTGGCTACCGAACTGCCGCCCGGGGTGGTCAGGGTGGCAGTCATGCGGCATCCATCGCAGGAGGACGTCGACGAGGTGATGGAACATCTCCGGCCCGAGTTTCTTCAGACCGACGCCGAGGATTTCGAACGGATCCGGCTGACCGGTCCCTGCCGCCCACTTCCCGTTTTTCGCGCGGGCGGCGCCAGGCCTGACCGTCTGCCGGGGCTGCTGCTGTTTGAAGGCCCGCTCAGCGGCAGTGGCAGAGTCGCCGACTGGAATGAGGCGCGGACTATCGCGGCCGAAACCCGGTTAATTCTGGCCGGTGGACTGCGGCCGGACAACGTGGCTGGCGCCATGCGGCTGGTTCGGCCTTATGGGCTCGACGTAAGTTCAGGGGTAGAGTCGGCGCCGGGGATCAAGTGTCCGTCGCTTATCCGGGAGTTCGTCGAAGCCGTCCGGCGCGCTGAACGGAATATGGATTTCATCGGAGAAGCATCATGAGCGCGATCGCTGCGCAAGAAGAAAAGCCAGAGGAACTGTTACAGGCGCTGCTGGACGGTCGTTTTCCCGACGATCGAGGCCGTTTCGGTCCCTATGGGGGGAGATTTGTTCCGGAGACCCTGGTCCCCGCTCTGGACCGGCTGGAGGCAGGGATTCGGGATCACCTGAAGGACCCGGGTTTCCAGTCCTGTCTCGGCGCGGAACTGCGTGACTGGGCCGGACGACCAACGGCCCTGACGCCGGCCCCGGCGCTGGGTAAGGCCTGGGGCGCAGAGGTCTGGCTCAAACGCGAGGATCTCGCCCACACCGGTGCGCACAAGATTAATAACGCGCTGGGTCAGGCCATGCTGGCACGGCTGATCGGGGCGACCAGGATTGTTGCGGAAACCGGCGCCGGTCAGCATGGTGTCGCCTCCGCGGCGGCCTGCGCCCGGGTCGGGCTCCCCTGCGTGGTGTACATGGGCGCCATCGACTGCGAGCGGCAGGCGCCCAACGTGGAGAGAATGATGCGTCTGGGTGCGGAGGTGGTGCCGGTGACTTCGGGAGACCAGACGCTGCGAGCGGCCATTGACGAGGCGCTGCGCGACTGGGTTTCCGATCCCGTCAATACCTACTATCTGCTGGGATCCGCCGTGGGTCCGCATCCGTATCCCTATCTGGTCCGGGAGCTGCAGTCTGTGATCGGTCGCGAGGCGCGGGCCCAGATACTCGACCGGATCGGCGCGCTGCCGGATGCCGTGGTCGCCTGTGTCGGAGGAGGTTCCAACGCCATCGGGCTGTTCCACGGTTTCCTCGCGGATCGCGATGTCGAGATCCTGGGAATCGAGGCCGGTGGCAAGGGCGGCGGCCTGGGAGACAACTCCGCGACGCTCAGCCATGGGCGTCCCGGTGTTCTGCACGGCAGTTATTCCATGCTTCTCCATGATCAGCACGGCCAGGTCCAGGAGACCCATTCCATCTCCGCGGGTCTGGACTACCCCGGAGTGGGTCCGGAGCATGCCTTCCTGGCCTCCATCGGCCGGGTGCGCTACGAAACGGCATCGGACGAGGAGGCGCTGCAGGCGCTGGACGAGTGCGCGGCGCTGGAGGGCATTCTGCCCGCCCTGGAGACGGCCCATGCCTTTGCCGGCGCGAAACGCTGGGCCAGGGATCACCCGGGAGGGCGGATTCTGCTGGGTTTGTCCGGGCGCGGGGACAAGGACATGCCGACGCTGGCCAAACATCCTCCCGCGGGGCGTCGGTCGTGAACGGCAGCGAGCGCATCCAGAACGCTATCGAGACCGCCGGTAACGAAGGTCGGACCGCCCTCGTTGCCTACCTCACCGCCGGATATCCTGCGCCAAAGTCATTCCGCCGCGATCTCGGACGGATAGCGGAGGCTGCCGACGTGGTTGAGGTCGGGGTGCCCTTTACAGATCCGATGGCCGACGGGCTGACCATCCAGCGGGCCTCCAGGTCCGCCCTGGAGTCGGGCGTGACGCTGCAATGGATTCTGGATGAAATAGCGGCCATGGAACCCGAGCCGGCGGCCCCGATCATCCTGATGAGCTACCTCAATCCCCTGCTGGCGATGGGCTACGAGAATCTTGCTGCCCGTGCGGAGCAGGCTGGAGTGGCCGGATTCATTGTTCCGGACCTGCCCCTCGACGAGAGCTCCGATCTGGACGAGGCGCTGGCTGCTCGCGGTCTTGCCCTCGTGCATCTGGTGTCCCCGGTGACGTCCGAGGAACGGCTGGCCCTCGCCGGACGGACGAGCCGCGGTTTTCTGTATGCGGTGACCGTCACGGGAATCACTGGGGGTGATGCGGGCAAGGGAGGAAACCTGGCCGCCTATCTGAAGCGAGTTGCGAAGCACTCCAATGTTCCCGTCTGTGCCGGTTTCGGGGTCAGGACCGCAAGCCAGGTTGATGAGATCGGGCGCCTGGTGCCGGGTGTGGTGGTCGGTTCGGCGCTGGTGGAGACGCTGGAGCGAGGCGAGGATCCCAGCGCCTTCCTGGAGAGTCTGTGCTCGCACTCGTCAGCGAATCAGGATGCCTGAGGGTGGAACTTCGTTATAGTCGAGTCGCGAAGACGCTTGTCGGGCCCGCGGATCCGACTCGGCCGGGACGGCCGGAAGGGAAGAATCGCTGTTCGCATTTTGGTGGCGCTTAGACGGCTAAACGGGAGGAAGTGACGATGGGGATGATGCAGGAGTTCAAGAAATTCGCCATGCGCGGAAACGTGGTCGATATGGCGGTCGGTATCATTATCGGCGGTGCGTTCGGCAAGATCGTGGCTTCCTTCGTCAACGACGTCATCATGCCGCCTATCGGCATGCTGATCGGGGGGGTCAACTTTTCCGACCTTGCGATCACGCTGAAGGAAGCCGTCGGCGAGACTCCCGCCGTGATGATCAAGTACGGCGCGTTCATTCAGACGCTGCTGGACTTCACTATCATTGCCTTCGCCATATTCATTGCCGTGAAGGCGATGAACAATCTCAAGAAGAAGGAAGAGGAGAAACCCGCGGCGCCGCCGGCTCCTTCCAAGGAAGAAGTGCTCCTGACCGAGATCAGGGATCTCCTGAAGCAGCGCCAGTGAGGCACACCGGGGGCAGGGCCGGCGCTTGCTGCGCCTGCACCCCGACCAGTGAAGGGCGGAGCCGAATTGGGGGGCGGTGATTCGACTTCCGGAGTGCGGATCATAAGGGCGGGCGCAGCAGACGTCGCGCGCCTGGCGCCGCTGTTCCGTGCCTACCTTCGCTTCTATGGGCGTACGCCGGGGTTGTCTGCGCCGGAGGAGTTTCTGCGCGCCCGACTGCGGTCAATGGATTCGCTGATCTTCCTCGCGGAGATCGGGGGTCGGGCGATCGGGTTTGCTCAGCTCTATCCCAGTTTCGACTCGATAGAGCTCGATAAGATTCTGATATTGCATGATCTTTTTGTCGAGCCAGACGCTCGGCGCCGTGGCGTTGCGCGGGGTCTGATGGAGGCGGTCCGACAATACGGCGAGACGGTCGGCGCCTGCGGGATTGGACTGGCCACGGCTATCGACAATGACGGGGCGCAGGCTCTGTACGAGCAGCTGGGGTACGTGAGGGACGAGCGATTCCTGCATTATTTCCTGACCCTGTCTGACGGGGCCCGCGACGCACGGTGATCCGGTCGCCGGATTTTCAGCCCGGCTTCTCAACTCGCGCCGGAGCTTCTATATATTCTGTATGGATCCATCCTGAACAGATCTCCGCCCGGCGGCGGAGCTGAGGAGACATGAAATGAACGCCAGATCGGAAAAAATCGAAACCATGCTCGAGCGCCTTCGCACGGAACGCGATGAATTGCGTGTCCGGGCACATCTTGCGAAAGCAGAGATGAAGGAGGAATGGGAGAAGCTCGAGGACAGGTGGGAAGATCTGGAGGCCCGCGCGAAAGCGGTCAGAGAGGAGGCCAGCGACGCTTCAAAGGACGTAGGGTCCGCCCTGGAAATCCTCGGTGACGAACTTTCACAGGCCTACCGGCGCATCCGCAATCGCCTGCAATGAGAGAGTCTTTTCGCTGGTGCAGCTATACTGAACACTGGCCAGAAACCGGATCCCCGGTCAGGTGGAGCAAAGAATGTCGATGACGTGTCGTATCTTCTCGATTGCGCTGCTGGTATTCCTGGCATCTGCCTGTGGCCGCTCCGAACCCACGGTCAGTTTCAGCAAGGACGTCAGGCCTGTCCTCGAAAGCCGCTGTGGCGAGTGCCACACACCCGGGAATCCCGGATACGAGGCGAGCCAGCTGAGTTTCGCCAGTTACGAGTCCCTCATGAAAGGCACCCAATACGGGCCCGTGGTTATTGCCGGTGACAGCGCCAGCAGCAATCTCGTAGTTCTGATCGAGGGCCGCGCCGATCCCTCCATCTCCATGCCTCACGGGGATAGCGAGCCTCTCCTGCAGGGCGAGATCGACGCCATCAAGCTCTGGATCGCGCAGGGCGCGCAGAACAACTGATTGCCGGTCCCTCACGGGGACCGAGCGGAAAGGGACGCGATTCCCCTGAGGGAAAGTGGCTGCTGTCCACGGGCGCTCACTCGCGGACGGTTCTCGAGCGGAGGTCATTTCCTCCGTCAACTTAATGTATGGCTGCCCGGGGATGCTGACAGAACGCCTGTTAACCGCCCTCCTCCGTCGCGAGTCCGCCCGTCAGGCCCGGCTGGATAACCTGCAGCGCCTGATCTCCGTTCCGACGGCCGCGCCCGATCGAACCTACATGCTCTATCTGCATGTGCCTTTCTGCGAGGTGTTGTGCCCATTCTGCTCGTTTCATCGTGTTCAGTACCACGAGAGCAAGGCCCGCCGGTATTTCGATGCTCTGCGGAAAGAAATCCGCCTTGCCCACGAGGCCGGCTACCGTTTCGACGAGGTCTACGTCGGTGGCGGCACGCCGACGGTCGACCTGGACCAGCTGCTGGAAACCCTGGCGCTGGTGCGGGACCTGAGCCCGGTGCGAACGATTTCGGTCGAGACCAACCCGGATGACCTGCATGACGACAGACTGCCGGCCCTGCGCTCAGCCGGGGTAGACCGCCTGTCGGTAGGCGTACAAAGTCTTGACGACAATCTGCTCAGGGAGATGGAGCGGTTCGAAAAATATGGCGGCGCGGAGAAGATTCTTGGCGGGCTCGAGAAGACGGCGGGTCTTTTCGACACCCTCAACGTGGATATGATCTTCAACCTGCCCCACCAGACAGTGGATTCCCTTCGCAACGATATCGAGCGATTGACTCGGGATGTCGGCGTGGACCAGATCTCCTGGTACCCCCTGATGGGAGCTGGCAGCACCAAGATCGCCATGAGGAAGAACATGGGCCGGGTCACGTACGACCGGGAACACGCGTTCTACAACGAAATACTGGATCGATTGTCCGGCAGTTATGAACCCGTGAGCGCATGGTGCTTTTCGCGGCGTCCGGGATCCCTGGACGAGTATGTGGTGGACAGGGACGACTACATAGGACTGGGAAGCGGCGCGATGAGTTACCTGAACGGCGTTGTCTATGCCGCGTCCTTCTCTATCAACCGTTACATCCGACTGGTGAATGCCGGTCATTCGGGCATCACCCGGGAGCATCGTTTCAGTCCCCGGGACCAGATGCGGTATTACTTTCTGATGCGGCTGTTTGGCCTGAGCCTGGACAAACAGGCGGCGGAAAGTCGCTGGGGGAGGCGTTTTCGTCGGACGCTGTGGCCGGAATTCACCTTGTTCACGGCGCTGGGAGCAATCGAGGACGACGGCAAATGCTGGCGGTTGACGCGCAAGGGGATGTACTTCTGGGTCCTGATGATGCGGGAATTTTTTATTGCGGTTTCCAATTTTCGCGACCTGATGCGGATCGGTATTCGCAGTGAGCTGGACCCCGAGGACCTGCCGCCGCTGCCCGTCAGCGACGATCGGCGGTGACGGATTCCAGGGACGCTGGAGCAGGCCTCCTCGTCAGCGCAGAGACGATGCGAGCAGCCAGATTGCAGCAGCGCCCGTGGTCCACGCCAGCCAGGACGGGCCGGCGTCGAGTCCCAGCAGGACGGCTGCGGTCAACAGGATCCCCGTGCCGGCGACAGCACGGTTTCTCCGTCTGGAGATTGCCAGGTTTTCTCGCCGAAGTTCGTCGATTCCGGGAGTGCTCACTCTGATCTCGAGCTGACCCTCCGATGCTTTCTGGATTAGCCCGTGAACGACCTGTGGAAACTCCTGCAGCGACTCACCCACGGTGGGTAGCTGTTCGCGGAGACGATTCATGATTGCCCGGCCGCTGACTCTCTCGTTCATCCAGTCTTCCAGGATCGGCTGGGCCGTTTCCCAGAGATCCAGCTGCGGGTAGAGTTCTCGGCCCAGCCCTTCGATATTGAGCAGTGTTTTCTCGAGGAGAATCAGCTGGGGCTGGACTTCCATGCCGAAGCGACGCGCAACGGTAAAAAGCCGGACGAGGAACTGGCCGAAGGAAATTTCGCTCAGCGGACGGTTGAAAATAGGCTCGCAGACGGTCCGGAATGCAGACTCCACCTCATCCTGCCGGGTATCGCCTGGCACCCAGCCCGAGTTGATGTGAAGTCTGGCAATCCGGTGATAGTCGCGCTGGAAAAAAGCAAGAAAATTTTCCGCCAGATACTGCTGATCCCGCGGGTCCAGACTGCCGACGATGCCGAAATCAACGGCGATATAACCGGGGTTTTCAGGATCGCTCACGTCGACAAAAATGTTTCCCGGATGCATGTCCGCGTGGAAGAAGTTGTGGCGGAAAACCTGCGTAAAAAATATTTCGACTCCGCGGCTGGCGAGCCTGCCCATATCAACGTCATGCTGTCTCAATCGGGCGACGTCCCCGATCGGAACGCCATGAATACGCTCCGTCACGAGCGCCCCGGGACGGCAAAAATCCCAGTAAACCTGAGGCACATACAAAAGGTCCGAATCCTGAAAATTCCGTCTCAGCTGGGAAGCGGCCGCTGCTTCCCGCATCAGGTCGAGTTCATCAATGATGATTTTTTCGTACTCGGCAACGACTTCCACGGGGCGGAGGCGTCTCGCCTCGGGCCATAAACGTACGACCAGTCTGGCGAGGGCGTACATAAGATCGAGATCGCGGCGAATCTGGTTCCGAACGCCGGGTCGGAGTACCTTGACCACCACTTCCTGGCCGTCCGGCAGGCGAGCGCCGTGGCACTGGGCAATCGAGGCGGCGGCGAGAGGCTCGCCGTCGAATTCTGCGAAAATCTCCTCCAGAGGGCGACGGTATATTTTCTCAAGCTCCGCTCTTGCCGCTGCCGAAGCGAAGGGTGGTACGTCGTCCTGCAGCCTGGCCAGTTCATCGGCCACATCCGACGGCAGAAGGTCCCTGCGGGTGGAAAGGGTCTGGCCAAACTTGACGAAGATGGGGCCGAGTTCCTGTAAGGCTTCCCTCACTCTCTCACCCCTGGGCCGGCCGGTATTGCGCATCGGCCCGGACCCCAGGCACCAGCGAGCTATGCGAAGGCTGCGCTGTGCACGGGTTCCTGCTGCAAACTCATCGATTCCGAAGCGCTGAAGAATCCGAATGATGCCGACAAGTCGGAAGAGTTCGGACGGTCGCATCATGACGGGTGGCCGCCCTGCTTCTTCTCGAGGCGTTCCAGCCTCGCGGCGAAGCGGTCGACATCTTCCCTGAGGCGGTCCACTTCGTCGAGGAATTCTTCCACTTCGAAACGGGTGGGGAGGTTACGGCTCTCCTCGGTGAGGTATTCGCCGCCGTCCCTGGCCAGCGTGTCGGCCGCCTTCCGTCCCCACTCGACGAGTCCTCGCGCCAGGTTGCCCAGCTGGTGTGCAGCCATATCGCCGAATACCCGCGATAGCTCTTCCTCCCAGTCCGGTTTGGCCAGATCGAGCAGGCGCTGGAAATCCTGGGCCACACCCGGATCTCCGACGATCTCCGCCGCGCCCTGGCGCAGGCCTCCGGCCCTGCCGCTCATCCCCGCCCGCAGCAGCGTGATCGGCAGGCCCCTGACGGTGCAGTCCGATGCGGGTTCGTCAGTCAGCGAAAGACGCAGGTGTTCGTCCTCTGCGGTCACGGCCAGAAATCCGGGAAGACCGAGGGGATCGATCAGTAAACGGCGACCGGCGAGCTGCCGGCAGAGACCCGTCGCCTCCCCGGAGGCGCGGATGCCCCGGTTGATGACTTCCTCCAGCGGTCCAGATACACGCTGCTCCATCGCCTCCTGCCTCGGGTTCAGAGACGAAATCCGTAGTGGAGAGCAACGATGCCGCCGCTCAGATTGTGATACCCGGTTTGCTCCAGGCCCGCCTCCGCCATCATCGCCCTCAGGGCCTCCTGATCCGGGTGCTTGCGAATGGACTCCGCCAGGTAACGGTAACTGTCGGCGTCTCCGGCCACCAGCCTGCCCAGAGCGGGCAATACGCGGAAAGAATAAAGATCATAGACGGAAGACAAGCCGGGCAGCACGGGCTGCGAAAACTCCAGCACCAGCAGCTGGCCTCCGGGCCTCAGGACCCGCGTCATGGATTGGAGGGCGGCGGCTTTGTCGGTCACGTTGCGGAGCCCGAAACCGATGGTTACGCAGTCAAAGCAGGCATCCGGGAACGGAAGCCGCTCGGCGTCGGCCACGCAATAATCGACACGGGCCGGGACTCCGCTGTCGATGACACGGTCACGTCCCCGCTCCAGCATGGATACATTGATATCGCTGAGCACAATGGCGCCCGATGCGCCGACTTTTTTCGCCATGCCTATGGCCAGGTCGCCGGTGCCTCCGGCCACGTCGAGGGCCCTGCCCCCGGGCCGAAGATGTGTACGGCTGACTGTGAATCGCTTCCACGCCCGGTGAACGCCCAGGGACATGAGATCGTTCATGACGTCGTAGCGACCGGCCACCGAGTCGAAAACTGCCTTGACCCGGGCGGCTTTCTGATCCCAGGGGACCTGCTGATAGCCGAAGTCCGTCGTCCGCCGGCGCTCGCTCACGACTCGGCCTTCGGGTCGGCGGGCTCGCGTCGTTTGTAACCCGTCTCGTCGAGCTTCTGCAGATACGCCTGCCAGTTACTCTCTTGGTTATCCGCCAGTTCCCGCAAGTATTCCCATGTATACAGACCGGAATCGTGACCATCGTCGAACCTGAGGCGGATCGCGTAATGACCCACCGGTTCGACGGCAGAAATGCCGACCGATTCCTTACCGACCAGCAGTATCTCCTGGCCCGGGCCGTGACCTCGAACCTCCGCCGATGGCGAAGAGATCCGCAGGTATTCGCAGGGCAGCCGGAATCGGCTGCCGTCGTCATAGGCGATCTCGAGCAGTCGGGATTTCTTGTGTAAGCGGATCTCAGTCGGTACCGGGGCCGTCGTCATGACCTGCGCTCGCGTTTTCGCCCCCGCCGGGGCCGAATCCCCATTCTACCGCGCGGCAGCGTTCTAGAGGATGTAGCGAGTCAGATCCTCGTCCTTTACAAGCTCGCCAAGATGGGAGTCCACATATCCGGCATCGACCGTGATCGACTGTCCCTCGCGATCGGCCGCCTCGAAGGATACGGCTTCCAGGAGGCGCTCGAGCACCGTGTGCAGGCGGCGGGCGCCAATGTTTTCAGATCGTTCATTGACCTGGAACGCAATTTCCGCGATGCGGCGTATGCCGCTTTCCGAAAAATCGAGTCCGACGCTCTCGGTGGCCATCAGTGCCGTGTACTGCTCGGTCAGGCTGCAGTCGGGCTCCTGCAGTATGCGAATGAATTCGTCGGTCGTCAGGGCATCCAGCTCGACCCGGATGGGAAAACGGCCCTGCAACTCCGGAATGAGATCGGAGGGCTTGGAGAAATGGAACGCGCCGGAGGCGATGAACAGGACATGGTCGGTCCGAACCATGCCGTACTTGGTGGTCACCGTGCAGCCCTCCACCAGCGGCAAAAGGTCCCGCTGCACGCCTTCTCGCGATACATCGGCTCCCTGGGTTTCGGATCGCCGAGCCACCTTGTCCAGTTCGTCCAGGAAGACAATACCGTTCTCCTCGACGTTCTTCACGGCCTCGATCTTCAGCTCCTCCTCATTGATCATCTTGGATGCTTCTTCGTCCACCAGCAGCTTGAGGGCATCCTTGACCTTGAGCTTGCGCGTGCGCGTTCGCCCGCCTGACAGATTCTTGAAAAGACCCTGCAGCTGGCTGGTCATTTCCTCCATACCGGGAGGCGCCATGATTTCGACGCCCATGGGCGCCGCCTGGGTCTGGATCTCGATCTCGCGATCATCCAGGCGGCCTTCTCTCAGGAGCTTCCTGAGTTTCTGCCGCGTATCCGCGCCGGAGTCGGCGGCAGCCTCGGCGTCCCAGCCGGCCCGATCCGCGGTTCCTGGCAGCAGGGCATCCAGCACCCTCTCCTCCGCGGCGTCCTGGGCCCGGTCCCGCATCTTCTCCATCGCGGCCTCGCGGGTCATCTTGACGGCTTCGTCCACCAGGTCACGGATGATGCTGTCCACCTCCCGCCCCACGTACCCGACCTCTGTGAACTTGGTGGCTTCGACTTTGATGAACGGCGCCTTCGCCAGACGGGCCAGGCGCCTCGCGATCTCTGTCTTTCCCACGCCGGTCGGACCGATCATCAGGATGTTTTTCGGGGTGATCTCACCCCGCAAAGGTTCGCCAACCTGCATGCGGCGCCACCGATTTCGCAGCGCGATGGCGACTGCGCGTTTTGCGTCGTCCTGGCCGATGATGTGCTTGTCCAGCTCCTCGACGATCTCGCGGGGGGTCATCTGGGTCATTGGTCTGTTTCCCCGGTTCGGGACGGATTCGATTCCAGACTTTCGATGAGCAGATTTTGATTCGTGTAAATGCATACATCTGCAGCGATTTGCAGCGATCTTTCCACTATCGTGCGGGCATCGAGCTCGGTGTTCTCCATCAAGGCCCGGGCGGCCGAACGGGCGTAGGCTCCGCCGGAACCGATGGCCATGAGATCGTTCTCAGGTTCGATCACGTCCCCGTTACCGGAGATGATGAATGACTTCCCGATGTCCGCGACGCAAAGCAGGGCTTCCAGCCGGCGAAGCATGCGATCAGTGCGCCAGTCCTTGGCCAGCTCTATGGCCGCGCGTGTCAGGTTGCCGTACTGCTCCAGCTTGCCCTCGAAGCGCTCGAAGAGGGTGAACGCGTCCGCGGTCCCCCCGGCAAAGCCGGCCAGCACCTTACCGTCGTAAAGACGCCGTACCTTGCGGGCATTACCCTTCATGACGGTATCGCCCACCGTGACCTGGCCGTCGCCGCCTACGGCGACGATCCCGCCGCGGCGGACGGACAAAATGGTCGTGCCTCGAAACTGATCCATCGGAAGTCCTTGAGAGTCAGGGCGTTCGGCGAGACCGAACGCAAATTCAGTCAGTGTCCCGCTCGCGCTTTCGTGCCCGGGGATGCGACTTGTCATAGATGCGGGCGAGATGCTGGAAATCAAGATGCGTGTAGATCTGGGTGGTGCTGATATCCGCGTGCCCCAGCAATTCCTGGACGCTGCGCAGATCGCCGCTTGATTCGAGCAAATGGGTGGCGAAAGAGTGGCGGAGGAGGTGCGGATTGACGCCGGTGGCCAGACCGATCCGCCGAGACCACTCCCTCAGACGGGCCTGGACGGCCCGCGCGCTGAGCGCCTGTCCGCGCCGACTCAGGAAAAGGGCGTCCAGGTCATGGCCGGGAAAATCCGAACGGGCTCCGAGCCAAGCCCGTATGGCCTCGCGGGCTTTCCTTCCCACTGGGAGAATCCGGGTCTTGCTACCCTTCCCGAGCACGCGGACCGAACCCTCCGCCAGGTCCAGATCGGTGACCTTCAGGCCGACCAGTTCGGCCAGCCTCATTCCGGAGGAATAGAAAAGCTCCATAATGGCGCGGTCCCTGAGTGCCAGCGGGCTGTCACCGTCGATCTCCAGGAGCCTGGCTATCTGGTCCACGTCCAGAGTCTTCGGCAGTCGCTTGGGCAGCTTGGGCGAAGGCACGTCGGCCGCGGGATTGGACTCCACCTTCCCTTCCCGCAGCAGAAAACGGAAAAAACCTCTCAGCGCCGACATTCTGCGCTGGATACTCCTCGGCGCCAGACCGCGGCGGTGACACCAGGAAGCAAACGCTCGTATGTGGTAACTGTCGATATCGTCCCAGCCGCGCAGATCTTCTCGTTCGAGAAAGCGGCAGAGCGCTTCGATGTCCCGCTGGTAGTTCCTTTCTGTATTGGGGGACATCCGCCGCTCGTATCGCAGATAGCGGAGATAATCCAGCATCGGTCCCCGGTCCAGATCAGCCACCGTCCTTTCTTTATCCCTTGCGGGCGGACAGCGCCAGGCCCACGAGTTCGCCGATCCGCTCGAGAAAGTCGGTGCTCATGCCGGGATGGAAGCGGTCCGAGTCGCCGCTGCCGATGGCAAGCATGCCGACTTCGGCTTTCCGGCCCAGCGGGATCAGCGCGACGGACCCGATTTCCACGGCATGATCCGGGAACAGGAATTCCAGCTGTGAATCCCTCGCGCGGCCGCAACGCGGTCTGCCGCGCTCCAGAAAAGTCGCGAAGGCCTTGAGTTTCCCGCTCTGGCGCTCGACCCGGCGAAGGAAGCGCGTGTCTTCGGCCTGCACAATATCCGAAGCATTGTGAAAGAGGACGGCCACTGTATCGCTTGCACCGAAGTCCTCGCGGAGCACCTCCTCTACAGCCTCGATGACGGTTGCGGCGTCCCGCGCCTCGATCAGCCTCATTGCCAGCCGATGGACCTTGTCCGAGAGTTCGTGGTTGGATCTGGCGACCGAGATCAGTTCCTTGAGCTGACGGTCCAGCTTCCGGTTCTGCTCCCTCAACACCGACAGCTGGCGTTCTATCAGCGAGATGGCGCCCTCCCCCGATTCGTGGGTCAGCTCCAGTTGCGCGAGGAGTTCGGGGTGGCGGTCGAAAAAATCCGAGCGCTCGATAAGAAACCGCACCACCTCCTCTTCGGAGAGACTGTCCGGCGCGAGTGTGCTGGGCTGTTGACTCGTCATAGGCTGATAATTCCCTCGAAAACCTTTACTGCCGGGCCCGTCATCCAGAGATGATTGCCCGGTCCCTCCCATTCAATCTCCAGCTCGCCGCCGGGCAGCGACACGATCACTTTCCGGTCTGTCTGGCCCCAGTGGCGGGCAACAGCCGCGGCCGCGCTGGCACCCGTCCCGCAGGCGCGGGTTTCGCCACAGCCTCTTTCATATACCCGGAGCCGGATCCTGTCGCGGCCCAGGACTTCCATGAAGCCCACGTTGGTACGCCGCGGAAAAGCGGGATGTGCCTCGAGTTCGGGGCCCAGGGTGTCCACCGGCGCGGAGGCCGTCTCCGCAACGGGGATGACGATGTGAGGATTCCCCATAGATACCGCGCCGAACCGGATTTCCCCGTCTCCAGCAGAGAGTGTATAGGATCGTGCCTGCGGGGATGCCGCAAAGGGCAGGGAGCGCGGATCGAAATCCGGTTCTCCCATGTCCACGGCAACGCGGCCGTCCTCCAGTACTCTTGCGGGGATCAGGCCGGCCGGGCTTTCCAGGACGAGATCGCGGCGACGCTTGGCGCTGGTTTCAAAGAATAGCCGTGCGACACACCGGAGTCCGTTGCCACACTGTTCGGCAGCCTGGCCATCGGCGTTGAATATTCCGAATCCCACGTCGCCCTGGCGGGAAGGGGCGTCCAGTATCAGTAACTGATCGAAGCCGATACCGGTGTGACGATCGGCCATTTCGCGGATATCGGCGGGTCGGGGGTCGAACGTCTGGAACCGCCGATCGATGACCACGAAGTCGTTGCCGAGTCCGTGCATCTTGACGAAACGGACGCCGGCCCGGGCCAGCGAGGCGCCGGGTGCCGCGGTTTCCGCATTCAAGCCGTGTTCCCGGGGGGGCTGGCTGGCGTTCTGTTCGGATTCGCTGTGACTGATGGCAGGTCGGCCTCCGGCGGGTGTCGTGCTTTCAAGATGAACTGCCGGTGATTATAGTGTCGGCGGCAAGTTCCAGACAGAGAACATGAAATATCGGGATCTCCGGGATTTTCTGACGCAACTCGAGGCGCGTGGTGAACTGCGCCGGATCGGGGTGCCCGTCAGTCCCAAACTGGAGATGACGGAAATCTGTGATCGCGTCCTCCGGCGGGGCGGACCTGCCCTTCTTTTCGAGAATCCGCAAGGCCATGACATGCCGGTGCTGGGCAACCTTTTCGGAACGCCGGCCCGCGTGGCACTGGGCATGGGACAGGAATCCGTCGACTCCCTGCGGGAGGTGGGCGAGCTGCTCGCGTTCTTGCGGCAGCCGGAACCTCCGAAGGGGATGCGCGACGCCTGGGACAAGCTGCCGATCTTTCGTCAGATCCTCAACATGGCTCCCCGGGAAATCCGTAACGGCGCCTGTCAGAGCACAGTGATCGAAGGTCCCGACGTGGATCTGGGGCGTCTTCCCGTTCAGACCTGCTGGCCGGGAGACGCGGGTCCGCTGATCACCTGGGGGCTGGTGGTGACCCGGGGACCCCACCGGCCCCGACAGAACCTGGGGATATACAGGCAGCAGGTCATCGGCCGCAACCGTGTCATCATGCGGTGGCTGGCGCACCGGGGCGGCGCTCTGGATTTCAGCGAGTGGCGGAAGGCCCGTCCGGGAGAGCCCTTTCCGCTGGCGGTAGCCCTCGGGGCCGATCCGGCAACCATACTGGCGGCAGTGACACCCATACCGGACAACGTTTCCGAGTATGCCTTTGCGGGCCTGCTGCGAGGCTCCAAGACAGAGCTGTCGCGCTGCCTGGGGAGCGAGCTGGACGTTCCTGCGACGGCAGAGATGGTGCTGGAGGGGCACATCGCGCCGGACGACATGGCTCCTGAGGGGCCCTTCGGTGATCACACCGGGTATTACAACGAAGTGGAATCATTCCCGGTGTTCACCGTCGACCGGATTACGATGCGGGATTCGCCGATTTATCACAGCACCTACACGGGGCGTCCTCCCGACGAGCCCGCCATCCTGGGCGTGGCGCTGAACGAGGTATTCGTGCCCATACTGCAGCGGCAGTATCCGGAAATCGTCGATTTCTATCTGCCGCCGGAAGGTTGCTCGTATCGCATGGCCGTCGTGAGCATCCGAAAGCAGTATCCGGGTCACGCCGCAAGGATCATGATGGGGATATGGTCATTTCTGCGTCAGTTCATGTACACGAAGTTCGTCATCGTCACGGATGACGACGTGAACGTACGCTCATGGGAGGACGTGATCTGGGCGATGACCACGCGCATGGATCCCGCCCGCGATACCCGGATCATCGAGCACACTCCCATCGACTACCTGGACTTTGCCTCCCCGGTGGCCGGTCTCGGATCCAAGATAGGATTCGACGCAACCGGCAAGTGGCCGGGGGAGACAGATCGGGAATGGGGCCGGCCCATCAGCATGGACGAAGCAACCCGGTGCAGAGTGGACGAAATCTGGGCGGACCTCGGCATCGATTGAGGTATCGGGACAACGGGGACGGAGGAAAGACAGGTGCGACATATCATCGTGATGAATGCCAAGGGAGGCTGTGGAAAGAGTACCCTCGCAACCAATCTCGCCAGCTACTACGCGGTTCAGGGACGCGACGTGACTCTCGCTGACTTCGATCCGCAGCGCAGCAGCCTGGACTGGGTTGAAACCCGCCCCGCTGACCGCCCGCCGGTGACAGGACTGGCCGCTTTCGAGGATGGCCTGAGGCATCTTTCGCGATCCACCGAGTACGTGATCATCGACGCACCGGCGCGTTCGCACGGACGGGAACTGACGGAGCTGGTAAAGCGAGCTGAAACCATCATTGTTCCGGTTCTGCCATCCGCTATCGACATGCGCGCCAGTCGCACTTTTATCGACGAGCTCCAGTCCACGGGAAAGGTTCAGCGCAGAAAGGCCAGGATCGCCGTCGTCGCCAATCGCATCAGGGAAAATACCCTTATCTTCGACGAACTCGACGCTTATCTCCGCTCTGTTGGCGTCCCTTATGTGGCAACTTTGCGGGAGGCGCAGAACTACATCCGGGCTTACGCCCGCGGCCTCGGGGTGTTCGAACTGCCGGAGTATCTGGCCTGGCCCGACTGGGAACAGTGGGGGCCGCTGGTGGACTGGCTCGATAGCAGGGCCTCGGTACCCTAGTTGGCGGCCCTGCGTTCGCCAAGGCTGGCCGCGATCCCTTCGTCAAGATCACGGTACCGAGGAACAAAGCCGAGTTCATGCTCCATGCGAGAGACGTCGACCCGACGTGACTCGGTGAGAAAACTGCGCATGGCGGGCGAAACGTTCCGCAACAGCTCGTCCAGGGGCAGCTGTGGCGGATTCTCCAGGCCCGCAATTCGGGCGACACGAAGGAAGTAGTCACCCATGGAGGCGTGCTCGCCGTCGCCCACGTTGAACACTTCCAGGGCTCCGCGGTAGCGAATAGCGGCCAGGCAGACGGCTGCAAGGTCGTCAACGTGAATCCGGTTGCCGGGCCCGGTGTCGCCCGGCTTCGGTATGGGTTGTCGCTCGGAGATTCTTGCCAGAGGCAGCCGGTCCGGCCCGTAGATACCCGGTACCCTGAGGATCCGGGCGTAGACTCCGTGCCGCGCCGCGTACTGCCGGACGCTGGTCTCGGCGGCCAGCCGTCTGCGGCCCCGGTCTGAAGACGGGGCCGGCTCGGTGTCCTCGGATACCGTGGCGCCTCCGCGATCCCCGTACACGGCTGTCGTACTCAGATACACGATACCTTTCGGCGGGGAGTCGAGGCTGTCCAGCCAGCGCAGGATTCGGGGGTCTGTGTCGCCGGAGGAAGGCGGGGGTACCATGTAGACATGAAATCCACCAGACAGCAGGAGCGGTTCGAAGGAACTGTCCAGATCCACCAGAGAGGTCCTGAAACCCTCTGCCTCGAGGGCTTTGCGGGCGGCTTCGCTGCGGACGATGGCATGTACGTCCTGTTGCGATTCCCGGCACATCTTCGCCAGACGTGAACCCGTGTAGCCGCAGCCTATGATGGTGATTGTTTCGTCTGCCATACCCTGGCTCCCAACAACGAGAAACTGACGCTGATTATCCATGACGCATAAGGTGACGTTGAAGCCGTCGGGACAGGAATTCGAGGTGCGCCCCGAAGAAACGGTCCTCTCCGCCGCCCTTCGCAGTGGTCTGAGCCTGCCGCACAGCTGTCGCGGCGGGAGCTGCCTCTCCTGCCGTGCCCGGATAACCGACGGACGGGTGACCTATCCGCGGGGTTTACCCGCTGCTCTTACCGCGGAGGAGGCGGCGCAGGGCTGGTCCTTGCTTTGTCAGGCCCATGCGGATTCGGACCTGACGATCGAGGCCGCGCCCCGGGAGATCCCCGGGAACATTCGTGTCCGCCGGTTGCCCTGCAGGGTGGATCGTCTGGAAAGACTCTGTGAGGACGTGATGGGGGTTTTTCTCAGGCTCCCCGGTTTCGAGCCCTTCGAGTTTCTGGCCGGTCAATACGTGGACATCCTTCTGGCGGACGGCCGGAGGCGCAGTTTCTCCATGGCCAATCCGCCCCGGGACAGCAATCTGCTGGAATTGCACGTCCGGCGGATTCCCGGCGGTCGTTTCACCAGGTATGTTTTCGACCGGCTGAAGGAGAGGGCGCTGTTGCGAATAGAAGGTCCTCTGGGTCACTTCTATTGGCGGGAAGAGTCGTCCAGGCCGGTAATCATGGTGGCGGGAGGCACCGGTTACGCACCGATCAAGGCTATGTTGCGACACGTATACGCGGATCACAGGTATCGGGATATCCGGTTGTACTGGGGCGTCAGGACTCTGGCAGATCTTTACGATCCCGGGATCGGTGACCAGAGAGACTGGAGCGGATTCCAATTTACTCCCGTGCTTTCCGACGCGCGTGCGGAAGATCATTGGTCGGGTCGAGCGGGGCTGGTCCACCGGGCAGTGCTGGAGGACCACGGGGATCTCTCGGCATTCGACGTTTATGTCGCCGGGCCCCCGGCGATGGTAGAGGCCGCCCGGGTCGACTTCCGGGCCGCCGGCCTGCCGGCCGAACGGCTGTTCTTCGACTCCTTTGACTACGCTTCCGACAGCGAAGACTCTCCCAGGGGCGTCTGAGTCAGGTTCGCCGATCGGTATCGGGCGCTTCCAGGGCGGGTAGTCGAGCCGCTGCCGTGGCCGTTTCCAGCCCAAGTCTGAATGCCTCTGCAGCGCCGTCCTCTTCTCCCATGGTCTGCAGCAGCTGGCCATACAGCCGGTAGCCCACCGGGTCGGGATGCATGCCGAGACTGGTTTCCAGATAACTCCTGGCCTTTCCCCAGAGCTGGTTCTGGATGCAGAGACGGGCCGCGGAGAGAAGCAGCACAGGATCCTCGCCCCGACGGGTCAGCCAGGCTTCCGCGTGGGAGAGGTGAGCCCGCGGATTGCTGGTCTCCAGCACCCCGTAGGTATCGACCAGGGCCGGGATCCATGCTGTTTTCAGAAACTTCCGGATGGTCTTTTCCAGCTTGTCATGATCGCCGCAGGAGGCCGCCGCCCGGGTATATGCCGTGATGAGGGATGGCCTGGTCCGCAGGGCCTTGGGAAGGGTCTGCCATAACTTTTCAACACGCTGTGAATCCTTTTCGCCCGCGGCGTTGGCGAAGAGCGCCGAAGCGCTGTCTTCCAGCAGGGCAGCCACTTCCTGTGGCTCCAGTGTCTTTGCGCGGCTCAGCTTCGGCAGCAGCGACTCCAGGTCCTGCCACCGCTGCAGCTTGCGGTAAGCTTCAGCCGTCAGTGCCAGACCCCGCCCGTTGCCCGGAGTCTGGGCCTCCAGTCGTGCCAGGGTTCCGAGGGCTTCTTCGTATTTGCCGCGCTCCATCTGGTATTCGGCCTGCGTAACCAGAATGGCCGGCGCGGCGTCGGGTCGCCTCTCCAGGGCCAGCTTCAGCCAGTTATCCCTGCGCTGCTCCGAGCCCAGGGTCTGTGCAGCCTTCGCCGCCGTCAGGTAATTGACCAACGGCGCCCCGCTGTTGCCCGCGCTACGTGCCAGCAGACGCTCGCCTCTGGCCGCGTCGCCTTCCGCGACCGCTATTAGTCCCTTTGTCAGGCGATCCCGGGCCCGATTTTCCCTGTAATGACCGGCGGCCTGGCCCAATTGGCGCGGCGCCTTCCACAGCCGGACGATCATCCGGATGGCGAGGTAGAGCAGCGCCAGGGCCAGGACGAGACCGGGGACAGACATTTCCACGGCGTAGCCGCGCATATTGATCAGAACGTAGCCGCTGTCCTCCAGGAGGAAGTGGGCCAGAAAGGCGCCCAGCAAAAGGGCCAGGAGGATCAGGAGCCCGGTTTTCATGGGTTCTCGACGCTCTGTATCGCTGTGAGCGCCCGCAGTGATCCCGAGATATCGGGCAGTTCAATCTCGATTTTTCGGTCCCCCAGTTCGTCGAGGGCCGAAACGAACGCCTGGACGGATGCATCATCCCGGTTGAAGTATTCCTCCGTCCAGCTCACCGCGGAATCCAGACTGGCCTTGTAGGCCGAGGTCTCGCCGCTCAGCGCCGCGATTCTGGCGGCCTGTAGCTCGAGTTCCAGGCTCCGTCTCAGGAAAAAGGACTCATCGGCGGACAGCATCGGCGCTGTACTTCCCGTTGCCTTGTGGACGCTGAAGATACTCGAGAAGAAGTCTCCGATCCGGGCTTTCAGTCTTGCCCAGCCCCCGACCGGTTCCGTTTCCCCGGTGGCGGCAGGGCCACTCCTTTCCTGGCCGGCCAGAGGCAGCGAGTCGACGCGTTTTGACAGGCTTCCGAGGCGCAACGCGAGACCCTCCACGTCCGCTTTGGGGACGGCGGTCAGCGCCAGGATATCGTCCGCCAGTTGTTGCCGCAGAGGCTGGAGTCCGGGTCTGTCGATAGTCAGGAGCAGCCTGTCCGCCTCGGCCAGAGCGGCCAGGGCGGCCACGGGGTTTCGAGCAAGCGTGACCTGCTGGTTGGCAACCCGCAGCAAATGTTCCACCTCCGCAAGCCGCCAGTCCGGCGCTTCCGGTTCCGAGACCGGGGCGGCCAGCCGCTCGACCCGCTTTTCGATGTCATTCAGCCGCCCGGAGAGCTGCTGATCCTGGCTGCGAAGCTCGTCGAATTGCGTGCGATCCGAAAGGCGCCCGGCTTCCACGCCGCTGAACTGCTCCTCCAGTTCTCTGGTCTTGCGCTCCAGCTGTCCCAGATTGCCGGATAGATCGGCGCGCAGAGCATCGGCACCTTGCGACTCCATCCTTGTCAGCCAGGCAACGTAAGCGGACGCTCCGACAGCTCCCAGGGCGATCAGGATGGCGATTACGGCCAGAACACGGCCTGTCTTAGGCCTGGACGATTTCGGCGACGGAACCTCGCCCGGTGGCG
>Ga0209536_100001976_pt1 | contig 33552 bp, 33 predicted proteins | sample DeeMarSeWOR28_12_FD_187461 | JGI IMG/M metagenome (GOLD analysis project Ga0209536, IMG submission 187461) | Marine sediment microbial communities from White Oak River estuary, North Carolina - WOR-2-8_12 (SPAdes) (version 2) | ecosystem: Environmental > Aquatic > Marine > Intertidal zone >... | reverse complement strand
CGCATTGAAAATAATTGATTTGCCGGCGCCTGTTTCACCGGTGATGACATTGAAACCCTTTTCAAATTCAATCGTAATGTCATCAATGATCGAGAAGTTCTTGATGTGCAGTTCGCGGAGCATTTTTAATTATACAGCAGGATGACAAAATCTCAAATCCCAAGTACCAAATAACAAGTAAATGCCAAATCTCAATTGCCAGTTTTTTTACTTTGCTGAATTGGTCACTGGAATTGATTTGTAATTTGGGATTTGTTATTTGTAATTTTACGTATTATCCCGCCCCATAGGAGTGGAGTCCTGACAGCACCAGATTTACTCCGAGATAGGTAAAGATAACGGCAATAAAACCGACGACTGAAAGGATGGCAACCCGTTTTCCGCGCCAGCCGCCCACAAAGCGGGCATGTAGATAGAGTGCATAGACAAACCATGTAATCAGTGACCAGGTCTCTTTCGGGTCCCACGTCCAGTATTTTCCCCACGCGCTGTTTGCCCAGATAGCACCCATGATCAGGCCGCCGAGCGTAAAGAGCGGGAAGCCGACAGCGATACTTTTATACGTAATGTCGTCAAGCATATCCTTTGTGAGGTTCAATGCGGCGAAGATCTTCTTGAGGCCGATTCCAAACTGCCAGATACAAAAGATAACTGCCGCCGAAATGACCCAGCTAACAATCGCTATAGCGCCCGATGGATTTCTGAACGAAGCCTTCAGAAAGTGGCTCTCAAGCAGATGTGCCCGCTCAGCTGTCGACAGACTCAGAAAATCAATCCCCATGGCAAGCAGGATTATCAGAAAAATGCCGGTAACGATACTCCAGAAAATGTATGTCTTCTCGGTTTTCTGTTCGGTAATCATCACAATATATGCATTTGCAGCAGCAAAGGAAACCCCGAATGCGGCATACCCGATAAAAGCGAGAAAAACGTGAAAAAGCAGCCAGTTCGACTGGAGTGCCGGGATGAGGGGCTGGATTTCCTTTGTCGTGCCGGAAACATCGATAAAAAGCAGTGCCAGCGCGGCTATCGGAGTCACAAAGGCCCCGAGGGAACGGTTTTTATATTTAAATTCGGTAATGAGGTGGATAACGATCAGGGACCAGACAAAGAATACAAGCGATTCGTACAGGTTCCTCAGCGGCGCAGCACGCAGCAGCGCTTCAATAAAGCCTGAACCCGGATTGGAACTGATCCAGAAAGCATATGAGTTGGCCCATCTGATTATCAGTGCGGCTGTCTGGCTGATAAGCCCGAAAATCGTGAGTCCGGTGGCCACGATGCCCGTTGTCTTGTTTCTTACGACAAGGTAAATGACATACGTTATCATTGCGACCAGATAGGCCCCGGCAGATATATTAAATAAAGTTGCGCTGTTCATTGATTACTCCTTCCCTCAATTGCTTTGGATGCCTGTGACAGCATTCGGTCTACTTCTTTTTCAAAGTTCAGTTTATTTCTGTTGACTGATCCGCCAATGGTGATTCTCACTGACTTTTTATTGTCTGTTATATTTATCCAGATCTTCCGGTGACTTATAAAAAAGGAGACATACAGGCCAATTGCCATGACAATGCAGGCAAGGTATATCAGCCACACTCCCGGGTCCTTTGCGACCTGGAGTCCCGTATATTCAATGCCGTTGAACTCATCAAACTTTATGGTATGTTCTGCTTCAGGCACTACAATGGTCGTATCTCCCTGCAGGAACCATCCCACAAATTTTTCTCTTCCCGGGGCTTCCACCTCAATGGCAACTGCAGGGTTGAGCAGCTGGTCTTTATAGTATGAATTTGTCCCGAGCTCATTGCTCCGCCGGTCGCGGTCGAGGGTCGGTGAAAATCCGATCACTGATCCTTTCACGTTTGTTCCGGGAATTGTAAAGACCTCTCCGCGCCGCAGTGACAGGGTTGTTTCCTGCCCGTTTGCAGGGGCAACGGTGATGATGAACCTTCCAATGGGGTTCGGATATTTACTGAAGGTCGGCTGGAGGGTTGTCATTCTGCCGCCGCCCGGGGTTTCCTGCACTCTGTAATCCTCCAGTACACCTGAGAGCACTCCATAACTTGACTGATAAAATGTGATTCCTTTGTAGGTGAGCGGATCGTTGACTTCGATGCGCTTTGTCAAAATTTCCTTGCCGTTCTCAAAGACCACAAGTTCACTGCTGAATTCCCTCGGTGTTGTTGTATCCCCGTAATAGTCTGTTTTATACCAGTTGCACTTAACGCTGAAATCCAGGGGGATTCGTTCAGTGGGTGAGAGCAAGACATAGTTTGCCTCCCTGCCCTCAGGGAGGTTTAAAAAACCTTTGAATCCAAAGCGCAGGCCGATCACTGCCCCTGCAAATATCAAAATAAGGCTGATATGCACAACATAGGCGCCGAGGCGCGCGTATTTGAATTTCTGACTGTAAAACTGGACAGACTCATTTTCTGTAGCCTCAGAAAACTGGTATTTGGCTGCCTTCAGAACATTGACGATTTCATCACGCGCCACGTTCATACTTGTTTTCAGGCTAACGTCTCTTTTTACCGGCTGGGCGTTGAGGGCATTGTCTGACAGGGGTTTTAACGGCCGCTGAATGAATTTCCATGTCTTTGGCAGCCTGTCAAGAGAACAGATTATAAGATTAATGGTGAAGAGAATGAGAAAACTGACGAACCACCATGAACCGTACATGTCCATGAAGCCGAGTTTCGCAAAGATATTGTACACGGTCGGAGCCGCCTGGTCCCCGACGAACTTGGCCAGAAGCTGTATGTTCTGGGCAGGCTCGGCTCCCTGCTCAACAACGGTTCCGACTATTGATGATGATGCGAGGATAATAAAAATAAATATGGCAAGCTTGACAGAAGCAAGGAATTTCCATATTGATTCAAATACATCCTTTTTTTCTTTCTCGTTCTCGCTCAAAAAAACCTCCAACAGTAACTATAGCTTTTACAGAAATATGAAGTCAATTCGTGCCTTTCACCGGGGGTGAGCCGCGGTACTCTCAAACCAAAATTAAGCCCCGGTCCCGGTAAAACCGGAACCAAGGCTTTGAAGGGGGGGTCTCCCAAAGGAGGTGAAAAAATATTAAGTACATTCTGTTTAATGTATAAATAATTAAAACATATAAATATGAAGAAGTTATGAATGAAAAAGAGACGGTTCAAGCGGTCTCAGCCGCCTGAGCTGTTCCAAAACCAGCCGGACATGATTAGTTTTCCATGCCTCTATGCCTTAACCCGTGTGAGCCGCATTGCATTCAGTATGACAGCGAGGCTTAATCCCATATCTCCTACCCCTACGGCAACCCAGAGATTAATGAAACCCATGACAGCCATTACGGTAAGGCTTCCCTTTACCAGGAGAGAGGCCGTTACATTCTGTTTGACAACTGCCATTGTTTTTTTCCCGAGGTGAACGAGATAATCAATTCTTGAGAGGTCGTCATGCATCAGGGCAATGTCCGCTGTTTCTATTGCAGTATCAGTCCCTGTCGCGCCCATTGCTATTCCGACATGGGCGGCTGCCAGGGCAGGGGCATCGTTTACACCATCTCCGACCATCACTACATGACCGTATTCTTTTGACAATTGTTCAATGACATGGACTTTGTCTTCCGGCAGCAGACCGGCCTCGTATCTGTCTACCCCTGTCTTTTCCGCCATTCGATGGGCGACCCTGTTATTGTCCCCGGTGAGCATCTCTGTCTGTATGTTCAGTTTTTTGAGTTTTGAAATGACCGTTTGAGCGTTTTCCCGTACCCGGTCCGCCAGCGCTATAACCCCTATTGCAGAATGCTGGTCAGAGATGAAAATTGCAGTTTTACCCTCTTCCTCAAATTGAGACAGTTCCAGGGGAATCTGTATCGAAATATCGTCAAAGAGATTTCCCGCACCCGCGAAATACGTCGTACCGTCAATTTCTGCCTTGAGCCCTTTTCCCCTGAATGCCCTGAATGCGTTGAGTTTCCTGAGCGGTACGCTCTCTGTTACAGCCTTTCTGACTATGGCCTTTGCGATTGGGTGTTCTGCCTGCGCTTCAAGTGAAGCGGCAAGGGAGAGGACATCATTTTCAGAGTGGTTGTTGAATCCGATAATATCCGTGACTTCAAGCCTGCCTTTTGTCAGGGTGCCGGTCTTGTCAAATACAAATACACGCGCTTTATTCAGTTCCTCAAGAAAGGTCGCTCCTTTTATCAGGACCCCGTGGCGCGAGGCGCTCGTTATCGCGGACACCATCGCTACCGGGGTTGAAATTGCCAGTGCGCAGGGACAGGAGACCACGAGCAGCACCAGCGCCCTGTATAGCCATGTGCTCCAGGAATACCCGAGAACAATGGTTGGAATCAGAAATGTTGCAAATGCCAGCCCGATGACAGCCGGGGTGTACACAGCGGCAAATGTATCAATAAATTTTTCGGTCTTTGATTTTTTTCGCTCAGCCTCCTGAACAAGCGCGATGATTCTTGAAAGGATCGTGTTCTCCGCCTTCTTTGATGCAATAATCTCGAGATACCCCTCTTCGTTGAGCGTGCCGGCATAGACCATGTCTCCTTCCAGTTTTTCCGCGGGGACCGATTCGCCCGTTATGGAGGACTCATTGACAAAAGAATGGCCGGCAGCAACGTGTCCGTCCAGCGGTATCTTTTCTCCCGGCCGGATAATGATGGTATCTCCGACTGCGACCTCATGCGTGTGGAGTTCAATTTCATCGCTGTTTCTTCTTATACGGGCAGTTTCAGGGGCCAGGTGCAATAACGTACCAATGGACTTTCTGGCATTATCAGCGGCATACTCTTCAAGCGACTCCGCAATAAAAAAAAGCAGGATGACCGCTGCACCCTCTTCCCCGTGTCCGATAAAAAAAGCGCCGATGGCAGCAATGCTCATCAGGCAGTTCATGTCGAGACGCAGACTGGATATTGATTGCAGGGCCTTCCTGAAAATGTCACGGCCTGCAACCCCGACCACTATCGCGAACATGAGCAGTGAAAGCAGCTTCAGGTGCATAAGAAAACTGAATGTCAGTCCGGCAACAAGAAAGAGTGCGGCAACAGAACCGGTGATCAATTGACGGCGCCTCCATAGAGGTGATTTTTCTTCAGAGAGGTTACTTGAACAGCAGGAACAGCTGTTTTCATTCCGGTAGGAATTTTCAGAAATATGTGATTTCATATCATGCATAATGTAAATCAGTAATCAGTAGACGGTAGGCAGGAGTCGGCTGCCCAGTCTGTCCACTGAATACTGACTACTGAATACTTTTTTAAGAGACTTGTTCTCGAACAGCTATTGATATATTATAGTTCCTGAATGATTTGAAATAAAAAAAATAATGGATAAAAATTTATTTGAACGCAGAATGATCAGGCAACTCTTTATTATTATTGCATTCTTAGCGCTCCTGCCGTTTGAAGCCCGGGGCAGGGAAACGACGCTGAATATTCTCTACACCGGCGCAATGAACGGGGAGCTTGAGCCGTGCGGCTGTTCACCGAAAACGGATTTTGGCGGTCTGGCAAGGATTTCGGGTTATATTCTCCGGAACAGGACTGACCTGTATCCTTACATTCTGATTGACGCAGGAAATTTCAGTGACAGGGATTCGGAGCAGGGGAGGCTCAAGGCTGAAGCCGTAATAAACTCATTTACTACAATGAAGTATGACGCGGTTGCGTTTATGAAAAATGAAAAATCATTTTCAGACGACTTTTTTGCTTCCCTGATTCAGCGCTATGCAGTGCCTTTTGTTTCAGATGCATTCCCCTGCAAAAGGTCTGTTTCGATCATCCGCCGCCCTCTTGAGGTCCAGATAAGTTCCGGGTCTGATGACTTTGAAAAGGAGAAGCTGAATATCCTTGTGACTGACAAAGCTGCTGCGGATTTCAAAACAGCGGAAGGGTGGGATGTAATAATCAGTTCATCCGGAGAGATCATGGAAGAACCTGTGAACGTAGACGGGGCACTTTTTGTGAGCGGGTATCCGAGAGGAAAGAGTCTTGGCATATTAACGCTGGATGTTAATGAAGAAGGGAAGGTGACCAGGTTCAGCCACCGGTTCGCTGCGCTTGGCACTGACATACAGGAAGACGAAATAGTCCGCAAGATTCTGGACGATTATGATTTAAAGGTTGCCGCCCTCCTGAAAAATGCTGAGAGGCCTCCTGCCGGAACAACCTATCTTGGCGTGTCAAAATGTGCTGAATGTCACGAACCGTACGTTGAAAGCTGGACAACAACAAAGCACGCAACAGCCTTTGCGAGCCTTAAGGACGTCGAAAAAGCAGGAGATCCGGAGTGCATTGTATGCCATGCCGTCGGGTTCGGTGAAAAGGGGGGCTTTTACACGATTGATACAACGCCGGAACTGGCGAATGTCCAGTGTGAAGAGTGCCATGGCCTTGTCACTGAACATCTGAATGATTTTGAGAAGCCGATGAGGCCCGTGACGGTCCAGGTATGTTTAAAGTGCCACACAAAGGACAACAGTCCGGACTTTAATTATGAGGTGTACCTGAAAAAGGTGATGCACTGAAAGCGAAATCATAAGGAGGAATCGAATGAGAGCAAAAAATGTATGCCTGTTTTTAATCATGTTGTATTTTGCGTTGGTACCTTTCCCGTCGCAGGCAGGTGATGTGCCAAAAATTGTGGGGGTTTATACTGAGGTCCCGGGACAGGAATTTGTATTTGACGGCAAGAGCGTTGAGATCGTTGAGTTTCTGAGTTTTTATTGCAGCCACTGTTATCAGTTTGAAAAAGCAGTCCCTGTTGTCAAGGGGAACTTCCCCAAAAAAATTACCTGGAAGACGGTCCCGATTTACTGGGGCAAGGGCTCTCCAAAACCGGGTGAAGCCTATTTTCTGGCTGTGGAAGAAGGCAAGGGTGAGCAGATGAAAAAGGCGATCTTTGAGGCTTTATTTCTTGAAGGAAAAGACATCGGACAGATTGAGGTCCTCGAAGAAATCGGGGTAAAGGTCGGCCTTGGGTTTGATTTCAGCAAAAGGCTGAGGGCCGGTGAAAAGGCAGCCGAGGCAAAAGAGAAGCTTGAGCTTGCAAATAAATACAGTATTAACGAAACACCGTCGCTGATTATTGCCGGCAATCTGATGACGAGCCCGGGCATGCTGAACAACAACATGGATTTACTGCGCGACAACGCGATCCTGATCCTGAAGAGTTTATTCAACAAGTGATCTGAAGTGAAAATCCTTGCGTTAGAAACAGCCACCCTCGCCGGAAGTATCGCAATTGCTGACGACCGGTACGGCCTTGTCAGTGAGGTCAGGGTAAATTTAAAGATCGCCCATGCAGAGAGACTGATGCCTTCCATTCAGTGGATTCTGGATGCATCCCGTATGTCAGTCGATGAAATTGATGCATTTGCGGTATCAATCGGGCCGGGGTCGTTTACGGGCCTGCGAATAGGCCTGAGTACGGCCAAGGGTCTGTCATATGCCGGGAAAAAGCCCATCGTGCCGGTGCCGACGCTCGATGCCTTTGCACGGACGCTTCCGTACTGCTCATATATGATCTGTCCCATGTTTGACGCGCGGAAAAGTCAGGTCTATGCCGCTCTCTACAGGTGGGAACAGCATGCCTGCCGCAAAGTCATGGATGAGATCGCGGTCGGGCTTGACACGCTGCTGAAACAATTTGATGAACCGGTGGTTTTTCTGGGAGAGGGGGCAAAACTCTGCCGGCAGCAGATTTCAGATACGCTGGGAGACCTGGCGCTCTTTGCGCCCGAGTCACGGATGTCTCCTTCTGCCTCTGCAGTTGCAGAGATTGCCTTCGAGAAAATGGAGAAGGGTGAAACTGCTGACCCTGTACGCCTTACACCTTTTTATATAAGAAAATCAGAGGCAGAGCTTCGTTGGAAGGCGTAGAAATAAGAGACATGCTCACCGAGGACCTCCCCCAGGTCCATGCCATCGAAAATCAGTTTCACAGCATGCCATGGACAGTAAAATCCTTCCTCCATGAATTAGGAAGCAGGGATGCCATTCTGAAAGTCGCAATCCATCACGGGCAGGTCATCGGGTATATTTGCATCCGGTCACTGTTCGATATAACGCACCTGCTGAAAATTACGGTGCTGCCTCCGTTCAGGCGCAGGGGCATCGGACATGCTCTTTTTCAAAACGCATTGCAGACATTAAGGAAGGCAAACCCGGATTCTCATGAGGTTACCCTTGAAGTGCGCGAGTCAAACAGTGCGGCAATGGGACTGTACAGGAAGGAAGGTTTCAAGGAGACCGGCAGACGGCCTGGCTACTTCAGACAGCCTGATGAAGACGCGATCATAATGGGACTGGATCTTTCATAAAATAGTTTTTTTTAATAATCCGAAAAATGCAGAGATTGCTTAACGTGATCATAAGGGATTGTGTATTAAGGAATTGTTTGAATAATCTGTCATTCCCCGACTTGCCTGCCCCGATTATTCGGGGATCGGGGAATCCGGTATTTTGAAAGGCCTCTGGATTGTCCGGTCAAGCCTGACAATGACAATAGCAGTCTTTGTAGACCATCTTGCAGTGAATAAACATATCTTAGAAAACTATAACAATATTAAATTGGACAAATCCCCCGTATTCCCCTGATAATTATCTCATAAAAGCTATCTTGCCAATAAACAAAAATCTCTTTTTTATCTGGTAGCCCGGTAGCTGGTGCATATCCGCTGCTAACAGTTCCCTTCAGCGGTTCAGGTCAAGACATGTATTTGCCAAACGTGATCCAGGGTTAGAAATATTTGAGGATTAACCAAAGGAAAGGAATTTATTGATTGTGACGGAACTGGAAACAGGCATTGTTAAATGGTATGACTGCGAAAAGGGGTACGGTTTTATAGAGCGTGACCATGGCGGGGAAATCTATGTTCATTACAGCGCCATTAATTGTGAAGAAAGTGACTGTACGCTCGAATCAGGCGTCAAGGTGAAGTTTTCCATTATTCAGGGCCCCCGCGGCTTTCAGGCCCAGGATGTCATTATTATGAATTAGCCTTCCGCACGTTTCTGAAATAATCATTTTTCTCGCATACCGTTAACCACTCACAATTTTCGCAGTACGATTTATACCATTCAGGAAATATACCAGGGATGGTGTTTTTTATGCCGTCCCATGGAACGCTGTTCCCGGCAGAAAGATCAAGCAGTTCGAGTGCTTTTCTGTCCATCTCCCGTATTACAGCGTCAGCGTTCTCAGCGTATGCACAGGAATCGTTTTTCAGATATGGGCATTTTCTGCAAACGTCGTCTCCGCCCGCTCCAATTTCGAGCCCTTCAGATTTCACTTCATTCAGGATGTTGCATAGATTATTGATAAATGTCTGATCGTAGCCTTCACCGTTAAAGAAATGGAGGCATATCAGGTGATGTCCTCTGAGTACGGGCATAAACTAGTATACCGAAAAAAGTGCGATAATGACGTGCGGTATTTACGCTATTTATCAAGGGAAGGCTGTGGAAGAATTGCTATCCGACACCTTTTGTAGGGGCGTATTGCAATACTTCCCTGCCGAGCTACAATACGAAAGATAATGCATTGCCCGAAAGCAAAAATAGAATATGCGTCTGTCGATTATAGAAATTCCGGAACAGGCCGCCAACTCTGCAGCCATTGAAACGAAGTTCGCGAAGAAAGGTGAGCTTAATAATTTTTCCCTATCAATACAGAGCATGCTGCATGGTTGATGATATATCGCGCTGTGCTGCCGATCATCCCCTTGATTCCCCGCATCCCGCTGCTACCGACCGCGATGATGTCAGCATTATATTCATCCGCAACGGAGAGTATCCCGGCAGGGGGGTCGCCGGACCGCAATATTTTCTGTATGTTGGAGAACTTTGTGTGTAACTTCTGTGCTGCATCATCCAGAACAGCATCCGCTTCTGTTGCTTCTTTCTCTTTTATACCAGCAACGATCTTCTTCATCTTATCGTTCACCTCAATAGAGAACCTTTCGGGAATGTCGAGATATGCGGTTGGCATGACACTCACAATGATGAGTTCAGAATCATCCGGAAAGGGCAGGGACAGCAGAACGTTCCTGATTGCAGCTGAACTGGGCGATCCATCCGTTGCGAGCACGATCTTCATTGGTCCCGATACTTTTTCCCCCCGGGGCTGCACGGCGAGAACGGGTTTTGCAGACCTGATCGCCACAGACCGTGTGACACTGCCGATGATGCGGGAGGTTATTCCCCTCATACCCTGCGTTCCAAGAACGATCAGATCAGCGTGTAACTCGCTGGCTTTTTCCGTTATCGCCCTGTCAGGATAATCATCGACACATAATGTTGTAATGCGTGCTTTTGACGGTTTCAAAATATTTGATGCAGCCTCAAGGATTCTCGGTGCAACATCTTCTTTGATGGATTTCAGATTATCGTAAATATATTCCCATTCGCTCATCACCGGGACCCAGCTGACAGCATGAATAATTGCTACCTCATCATTTGCCGTAAGCCGGAACCTCGATAGAAATGCTCCTGCTTTCTCCGAAGCTTCCGAGCCGTCTGTTGCGAAGAGTATTTTCATTGCTCACCTCATGGTCCAGAAAATTGCTTAATCGATCCTCTCTATAAAAATTCTATCACGTATTCCGGAATTGGGAAGGTGTAATCAAAATAAATTCTAAAGCTCTGCCGGGGGGGAATAACCTTTTTTTAATAAATGAGTTCTTTTTCTCTTTATTTTTGGAGGGTTTCTCGATTATAATCTCTGAGGAGGTGGATCATGCAATTTTTTCTGTTTCTGGCTTTTGTCATTGCGGTCATGCTGGTGGTCATTACATTTCAGAACCCTGAAGAAATTTCGATTAAATTTATAAACTGGACTTTCTCAGAGCCGCTCGCCCTCGCCCTTGCCATACCGTTTGCCGCGGGACTGCTGACCGGCTTATTTCTTCTGATCCCGGTCTGGTGGAGGAAGTCTAAACTTGCAAGGTCGCAAAAGAAACGTATTAAGGAGCTTGAGACAGAGCTGGAACAATCAGCGACGATGCCGCCTGAGAGTAGCGAAGGAGTTGAAACCGAACAAACCGGGATTGCACCGGAGAAAGAAGAAGGATTTGATTGACCTCGGGAATGCAGTTTCGGAAACGAAATCAGGAAAGACGTTTCCTATTCATCAAAAAAATTTTTGACAACATAAAAAACCTTTGTCCCCCCGTCCCACCGAAAACATTTGATATCATGAATCCTGCCGTTCATGACCGAGACGACCACGTGGAGTGCGTGTGGATACTCCGGCTCTCCAAACACGGTCTGGGCAGCCACATCTTCTTCCGAAAAATATGATTCATGGTCGCAGTGTGAGTGGTACAGGGCGATAACATCATTGCCCTGCTGCCTGGCTGATGCGATAATTCCGTCAAATTCACTGCGGTCAATCGTGTAGGCCGTATGTGCATCACGCGGGTATCGCAGGGGGTCCTCTGTATGAAGCCGGTTCTGGATATTGCTGCAGAGATGCACGTCTTGATACCCCGCAGTCCCGGTGATAATACCGCAGCATTCGTCGGGGTACTCATGTAACGCGTGATTATAAATTTTTTCGACAACTGTTTTATTCAGTTTCATTGCTTCAATGCACTTCAATACAAGGCTCAACGTAGATCAAAATAGTTCAATGCAGTTCAAAATTGTTACAAATCAATGGTTGAACCATTTTTGAACACCTTTGAACAATCTTGAACAGGTTTTTCCCATGGGGTCTCCCGATGACTAAAATTGAAATTACTATTCTACTATATTTGGAGTTCTTGTGTATGAATGACGGCCGGGCGATGCACAGAGTTATTTTTCACTTCCCCGAGGCTTTAATATCATATACCCCGAATACAAAATGAGGGCCCCGCCAGCAAGTGCCTGAAGACCGGGCACTTCATGAAAAAAAACCAGTGCCAGCAGCGTTGCGCCAATAGGCTCGAAATAGCCGAGGATTGCCGCTTCATTTGCCCTGACGCTTCTGAATCCCTGTACATAGAGCAGGGGGGCTATGGTTGAATGGACGACCCCCATTGTTAACAGATAGGGGAGAGACTGCATGGGCAGCGGGATTGTGTATACGAACGGCAGAAGCACCAGGGTAACGATCCCGTTTTGAATGAACGTTATGAACAGAGACGAATAGAGGGGGGCAATTCTCCGTATCGTGAGGATGAGGAACGCGTATGCGACTCCGGACAATGCTCCTGCTAAAATCCCGAAGTGCTCCCTGTCATACCGGGATATTTCCGAGACATGATTTTTCCCCCAGAGAATAAACCATAATCCGATTGAAGAGAGTATGATCGCCAGCCATGCAGTTTTATGAATTTTTTCCTTCAGCAGCAGGGGGGCCAGCAGGGCCACGAATACCGGAGCAGTATAGTGCGTAAGCACAGCGTTGGATATCGTGGTATTTCTGAACGCATAATAGAACAGCAGTGCGTTTGCAATAAAACAGAGTGGTGCAATAACGAGAAAGACCGCACTCCTGATGCTGCTTTCCGAATGTTTTACTTTCCTGAACAATCCTGTCGACGTTAATAAAATGAACTGCAAAAGGCCTGCTACGGTAGATGAATAAAAGATTATGCATTGATTCGGCAGATCGATTTTTCGAACAAAAATACCGAGGGAACTCCAGATAAGGATGGCAGTTATTATTTTCAGATGGCCCATAGAGTTGGTTCGTGATTATTTCTCCTGCTCAGACCGACTGCATGTTTGAGCAATGAATGAAATATCTTACCTTAAATCTCATGTTGCTGTTAAGGTGAGGGTCAGATATAATTTACAAAATGGAGCAAGATGTGAATGGATCGCAGTGTCACTCTTCTCAAATTGAAGAACGGTCATTCAAATTAAAATGTCTGGAACTGACAAATATGACGTCATTGTTGCCGGAGCAGGCCCTGCCGGCTCTACGGCCGGGTTTATTCTGAGCAGGGCAGGACTGAAGGTCCTGCTCATTGATAAAAACCGGTTTCCGAGAGAAAAAATCTGCGGCGGCATCATCACATACAAAACCGTCAGGCTCCTTGAGAGGATTTTTGGTCTGACGGTCAAATCGCTCACTGAAAAAGGTCTTATAAATTATGAGGCCGGTTCTTATGAGGTCCGCTGCAAAAATTCAGTTATTGCACACGGAAGGCACAGTATTCCTTTTCGCTTTGTCGACCGGGAGCGGTATGATGATTTCCTCCTCGGCATGGCGCGGGAGTCCGGCGCTGAAGTCATCGAAGGCGAGCGAATCGCCTCCCTTGATGTTCTGAGAAGCGCGGTAACCACTGCATCCGGACTGCGGTTTGCTGCACGCGCCGTTATCGGTGCTGATGGAGTAAACAGCAGGGTCAGGAGAAGCTTCCCGTCAGACTTATTCGGCAGGGAAAACTGGAAGGAAAACCTGGCCGCTGCCCACGAAATTCTTGTCAGCCGGGAGGTTTTGGCGCATCAGGTGAATTACCCTGTTCTTTACTATGATTTTATAGAATTTGGATATGCCTGGATATTTCCGAACAGAGAGAAGGTGATAATCGGGATGTGCGGATTAAAAAGTAGAAACTCAAAAAATATATTAGCTGCGTTTCGTGAATTTCTGTCGGCAATTAATGTGACGCTCAACCCGGACCATAAAATATTCAGCTACGTGCTGCCCTATGGAAATTTTCTGCCGGAGCCGGTATTTCGAAACATCCTTCTTGTCGGTGATGCCGCGGGCCTTGCCGATCCACTGCTGGGAGAAGGAATATTTTATGCGCAGAGGAGCGCTGAACTTGCTGCACAGGCGATCATTGATTTTAATGACAAGGCCGGCAACTACGACATGTTAAAGAATAATTATCAGCGACACCTTCAAAAGCATATTTTTTCGGAGTTACTCTATGCAGGGAAAATACAGGAGACTTTTTTCAGGCGACTGAGAAACTTCCGGTGGCTCCCGCTGAGAATTCTGATGAACATGTACGGAGACAAAGCAATTGAGGCAGTCCATGGCATAAGGTCCTACCGGTGGCTGAAGAAACGCAGTGATATTTGATCATTTTATCATGGCTTCTGCATCATAAAGAAACTTAATCCCTTCATTAAAATTTAATTCTTGACAGCGTTTATCACTAAAAATATACTATTTGCTAAATTGCGCAATCAGGCAAATAAGTGGTGTTTCATTGCGGTAAAAAAACACAGGGGGGAGTATACATGTTAGAGATACTCGCGGTTGGAATTGTTGTATTAGCAGTGCTGGCCGCTGGATTCTTGTTTTTTATCTCGAGCAGTTCAAACCATGATCTGCCGGGCTGCGGACGAACCTGAGAACATCTGTTTATACTTTACATGTGTGCCCCGCGGGCGAGGTAACATACAGTAGTTTCAGGATTTTTTCATTTTTTTCATCTTCTGCTTTCTCACCTCGTCCTTGATCCACCGGACATGTCCGCGTCCGAGACCTTTCACCTCACAGCCGAGCTCAAAATACCGCCGGATCTTATCATCATCAAGGATTCCGAAACAGTCTATAATGGCGGCGGTATTGCCGATCATCTTGACAACCATGTCAGGATCGAGGTCCAGATAGTCATTGTGGCGCACCGCAAAAATGACGACGTCAGCGCCCTTGAAGGCCTTTTTAAGATCGGGTTCCATTTTTAACGAGGCCAGTTTCCCCTGATTGCGGAAAAACCGGGCAAGGCTGTGCCCTTTTTTGGGATATGTTTCCTGCTGTTCAAACTCCCACCAGTGCGTGAGGTATGGATCGTGCACCCGTATTTCCGCTCCCATTTCAGTCAAGCGTCTCACAATCAGCTCTGATCCGCTGTACCGTGTGTCACCGACGTCCTCCCGGTACGAGGCCCCGAGCAGAAGCACTTCCGCTGCAGCGATCGGTCTGCTCATGTTTCTTAAGGCGTCTCTGGTGAGCTGTCCTACATGAAGAGAACGGGTGTCGTTAATATTAATGGCGAGCGGCGTAATTTTAAAGATATCATCTTCAAACCCGTGAATATGCCTGTATGCCCAGACGCCGAGTCCTCCGTCTTTGGGCAGGCAGTAGCCGCCTATTCCCGGGCCGGGAAAGATTATGTTGCTGTGGGTTGGACGTACTTTAATGGATTCGATGACCTTTAAAAGGTCGACGCCGTTTCTTTCAGCAAACAGGCTCCATTCATCAAGGAACGCGAGCATGGTGGCGCGGTAGCTGTTTTCCACAATCTTTGCAGTTTCTGACTCTATCGGCCTGTCAAGGACCGTCAACGGGTAGTCTTCGGTATTCAGAATTTCTTTGAGGAACTTCACGACCCTCGTTCGTGCCTTTTTATTAATGCCGCTGCATACGCGCCAGAAATCCCGGATGCTCGCAACATAGTCCTTTCCGGGCATGACCCTTTCAAAACTGTGCGCAAGCAGCGGGTCTGACTTTATTCCGCGCCGCTGAAATACTTTCTTAATGATAGGGTACGCTATTTGCTCTGTCGTCCCCGGAGCTACGGTTGTCTCAATCAGCACAAGGGCATCAGGTGAGATATACTCGGCCATGACTGCCAGTGATCCTTCAAGCGGAGTCATGTCAGCAAATCCTTTATGGATGTCGCCGAGTGCTTCTTTCTGGTAATCACACTGGATGTCAACCACAACGACATCGGCAAGTGAGAGGGCATCGTATGAAAAAGTGGCTGTGAGGGTCTTTTTCTCCACGACACATCTTTCAATCATCGGCGCCAGTTCCTTGTCTTCGGACGTAACCGGAGAAATGCCTCTGTTCAGAATAGGGATCTTCCAGTAACTCCTGGTGCTCGGCCTCTGCATTCCAATAACAAACTTGGAAGGGGTGCCTTTTGAGTCTTCTGTTTCCGCAATAACGGCAGCCATGGCAACCCCGACAAAACCGACTCCCATAACGACTACGATTTCCCGGTTCATCTTCCGGTGCTTTTTTACGAGGTCCTTCAGCCGCGCAAACTCCTTTTTATTTTCTTGCTCGGTTGGTAACCTGAACTTTTCACCGTCAGGACTTACTGAATATTCGACACTCATTATTGCATCTCCCTTGAATTAATATATTTCATTTCCGTGAAATCTAGGCAACTACTTTGTAGCCGGCATCCTGGATAACCTTGACAATCATATTTTTATTCACCGCCGGATCGTTTACGTCAACGGTTACGCTTCCTATTGAAACCGCTGCAGACCGTACACCCTCAATACGGTCAAGCGCCTGTTGCACACTCTTCACACAGTGCTGGCAGCTCATGCCTTCAATTTTCAGAGTGATCTCAGCCATTCTTTCCTCCTGTTATCATGGGTAGGGCAGGTTTCAAATCTGCCACCACGGGCTAAATCCCGGACTTTGATTTTTTTGTTCTTACCGGTCGGGGCCGGTCCCTTTTGGCGCTGACGATGCAGAAAAAACCAAAGGGTTCATCGTAAGGGTTGAAAAACCTGTGTGGTGAACCGGGCCTGACATAAAGAACATCGAGAAATTTAATTTCTATATTCCTGCTGCGTAATCGTGCCCTCCCTTTCCCCCGTACGCCGATTACCACATGTTCATGGTTATGGGTTTCATGACTGCTGAACCCTCCGGGGCTTAGTTCAAAATACCGTACGTGAAATTTCGCAGATTTCTGCTCCGGTCCGATCAGAACCTGCCTGATAATATCTGACCAGTCATGAGCGTCGGCCCTGTATTTTTCAACCCTGACGCCTTTCCACCTGAACCCGTCCTGAAAAGGATACATTTTGTTGCGGTCAAGGGTCTTTCTGCCGGGTGCTGCCGGAACATCACATGATGAATACTGCCTCTTCCCTGGCATGGTATATTATAGCGAACAAACACTTATTTAAACAATTTATCTCCCGGAACGCTTTAGAAGTCATAGCTGTTTGTGTTATATTTTATGCAATGGATAATAAACTTATTGATGAATCAAAAAAATATTTGATGAATACCTATAACCGGTATCCTATTGTCCTGAGAAAGGGCAGGGGCGTGAAGGTATGGGATACGGAGGGGAAGGAGTATACGGATTTTGTCGGAGGCATAGCGGTCAACTGCCTTGGGCACTGTCATCGCAAGGTCGTTATTGCGCTGCAGAAACAGGCGCAACGGTTGCTGCATGTGTCAAATCTGTATTACATAGAACCGCAGATAAACCTTGCCAGACTGCTTGTACAGCACTCATGTGCGGACAAGGTTTTTTTCTGTAATTCCGGGACTGAGGCCATAGAGGGGGCAATAAAGCTCGCCAGAAAGTATGCAAAAGACCATGTTTCGCCTGAGAGATATGAGATCATCTCTGCATACAGCTCATTTCACGGCAGGACCCTCGCTGCATTAAGTGCGACAGGGCAGGAGAAGTTCCAGCAGGGATTTGAGCCCCTTGTGCCGGGCTTTCAGCACGTTCCGTTTAATGATGCAGACGCGATAAGAAAGGCGATTACAAAGCAGACATGTGCGGTCCTGCTCGAGCCGATTCAGGGGGAGGGAGGCATCCGGATGCCCTCAAAGGATTACCTGATCGAAGTGCGGAAGATCTGCGATGAACATAAGCTTCTCCTCATCCTCGATGAAATTCAGACAGGCATGGGGCGTACAGGAAAGCTTTTTGCCTATGAACATTACAATGTCGAACCAGACATATTTACCCTGGCCAAGGGGCTTGGAGGAGGGGTTGCCATTGGGGCGCTTCTTGCAAAGGAACATGTAGCGGAGTCATTTCACCACGGGACCCACGCATCGACGTTTGGCGGAAATCCCCTGGCCTGTTCTGCTGCCCTGGCCTCGATGGAGACGTTGCTGGAGGACAATTTTCTGCTGGACAACTGTCTCCATCTCGGTAACTATTTTATGGATCGGCTCGAAAAACTGAAGAAGGATTTTCCATCTCTCATCATTGAAGCACGGGGGCTCGGTCTCATGCTCGGACTTGAGTTAATAAAGGCCGGCGCCGCGATCGTAGAGAGTTGCGCTCACCGGGGAATTCTTATAAACTGTACGTGCGGAAACGTGCTCCGTTTCACGCCTCCGCTCATTATCACCGAGAAAGACATTGACTATCTGATCGAAGTTCTTGAGGATGTATTTGAAATGCATGCGTAGCGCAGGAATATGAAAAAAGATTTTCTGACACTTGCAGACTTTTCCGCTGAAGAATTGAAAGCATTATTGCAGCGGGCATCAGACCTGAAATCCGGGAAGGACCCGTCAGCCTGCCCGCTGATTGGAAAAAGTATCGGCCTGATGTTTGACAAAACATCAACGAGGACGAGAATATCCTTTCAGACAGGGATCTATCAGCTGGGTGCACAGCCTATCTACATAAACACAAAGGAATTGCAGCTTGGAAGGGGAGAGACAATCGAAGATACTGCGAAAACCCTTTCGCGCTATCTGCACGGGATTGTCATCAGGACATATGCCCACAGCATGGTTGAAAAACTTGCCGGCAATTCGACCATTCCGATTATCAACGGCCTGACCGACCTCCATCATCCCTGTCAGGCGCTCGCGGATATGCTGACGATTGTAGAAAAAAAGGGGAGGCTTGAAGATATACGTCTTACCTATATTGGTGACGGCAATAATGTTGCAAACTCGCTTATAGAAGCCGCATCACTGATGGAGATGCACCTTACAGTCGCGTGTCCGAAGGGGTATGAGCCCGATAAAAAAGTCTATGAAAAAGCTGTCTCCTTAAACCCGCATATAAAAATAGTATCTGACCCGCGGGAGGCCGCTGACAAAGCTGATGTTCTTTACACTGATGTCTGGATCAGCATGGGGCAGGAAAGAGAGGTAGAGCGGAGGAGATCGACGTTCAAGAAATATCAGATAAATAAGGACCTCCTCTCAATCGCGAAACCTGATGCCATTGTTATGCATTGTCTTCCGGCCCACAGGGGGGAGGAAATAGCATCAGACGTCATTGACTCTCCGCAGAGCGTTATTTTTGATCAGGCCGAGAACAGGCTTCACTCTCAGAAGGCGCTTCTCGAGATGCTGATCCGATAGGGGTCTTTTTTCCCCACGTACCCGCTCTGCAGTTTATTGCTCTGATAGAGGAATTCACTCCTGTTTGCGTTTACCCAGGAAAATAAATGATATATCCGGCTGATTTCGGGTGATGCCGTTGTATTATGGGGGATTGCCCTATAAAAAAAAGGGGGAGGATACGCTAATGATATACTGCGTGTATGCCGATAGAGATATACCCGGTTCAGAAACAGAACAGGAGATTAAACAGTTTATTGATTATGAAAGAATCAACCATGGCAAGCAGAGGCGGGCATAGTGTGACAGAGGAGTATTGTTCCCGGTTTGGACAGATTGCTGTAGAGAAGGGTTTTATAACCATCGAGCAGCTCAAAACGGCCTTGTCTGAGCAGGTGGATGATGATGTCGCGAACAGGCGGCACAGATTGATCGGGACGATCTTATTCGAGAGGGACTGGATAACCGGACAGCAGATTGATATTGTCCTGACAGAACTCTCCAGAAATATCAGAGAGTCCGCATTCAAATAGGCTGGTTTTGGCACGAACCTGAACGTGAGCGCACACATACTCATTCCGTTTTTTTCAAACGGGTTTTTCTAACCTGAGGAGGTACCTGTTAAGGGAGGGTCTCTTTGAACCTGAGGTAGATGTCCCTGCTGTTTTCCCGTACGGAGTATTCCTGTTTGAACTGCTCAAATGGCACTATTTCTTTCAGTTGTAACACGCGGGTCAGGTCATCCGTTACGGGAAATACTTCGACGAATCCATTATCGATCCGATAGGGGAACCAGGTGCTTTCCAGCACGGTTTCCTTTGAGGTGCCGCCTGAACCCATCATGGCTTTACGTCTTCGTATGTACAGGCTTTCAGCCAGGACAAGGTCACTCATTGTTGTTTATCAAAAGCTTCATATAACTATTCAATGACTTTATCATAAAATAATTAAAAGTACAATTGGATACAGGTCCATATGATTTCATCTGTTCACTCGTGTGCATAGGGGAGTCACGAAACCAGAGGAAGCACTATTCACCGAACTTGAATTGTAATACATCAGGGAATATAATCTTCTATGTGACAAAAATTCATTTACCTCATGGTGAAAGGAATTCATGACAACTTGAAACCTCTTATAATGATTGTTCTTGATGGCTGGGGAATATCTGATAATCGTGATGCCAATGCCCAGGAACAGGCAAGGATCCCTTTTTATAACGGCCTGATAAAGGTGTATCCCCACACAGCGCTTGAGTGTACCGGAGAAGCGGTTGGGTTGCCTGCCGGCACAATGGGGAATTCAGAGGTCGGTCACCTGAACCTCGGGGCCGGCCGAATTGTGTATCAGGATTACGCGAGGATCAATAATGCCATTCAGGACGGCAGTTTTTTAAAGAATCAGGCACTGGCAGATTCCATGGATTCCGCCAGAGAAAAAGGGGCCGCAGTGCACTTGCTCGGTCTATTATCTGACGGCGGTGTGCACAGCCATGTAAAGCACCTGTATGCCTTGATTGACATGGCCCTGTCCAGGGGGGTGCAGCGCGTCTTTATCCATGCATTCATGGATGGCAGGGACACTCCCCCGACCTCTGGAATCAATTATATCCTTGCACTTGAAGAATTTCTGAACGACAAACCCGCTGCGAAGATTGCCTCGGTTACCGGAAGGTACTGGGCCATGGACCGCGATAATAGATGGGAACGAGTGGAGCGTGCTTACAGGGCATTCGTGTATGGTGACGGCATGAAATTTACGTCAGCAAGGGAAGCTGTGGAAGCCAGCTATGCCGCAGAAGAAACCGATGAATTTATCAAGCCATCGATAATCTGCAACGACTCTGTGCCCATAGCAACACTTCAGGAGGGCGATTCAGCTGTTTTTTTTAACTTCCGGGCTGACCGGTCACGCGAACTGACAACAGCGCTGACCGCTCAGAATTTCGAAGGCTTTGAACGGCGAGCAATCCCTGCGTTCGGGTCGTACGTTACCATGACCATGTATGATGATGACTTTTCGTTCCCGATAGCATTTCCTCCCCAAAAACTGACAAATATTCTGGGAGAACTTCTCAGCACAAACAACCTGAGACAGCTCAGGATTGCGGAAACGGAAAAATACGCCCATGTGACCTATTTTTTTAACGGCGGCGAAGAAACATCTTTTCCGGGCGAAGACAGGTGCCTGATACCGTCGCCACGGGATGTGGCGACCTATGACCTGAAACCTGAGATGAGCGCGTATGAGGTGACAGAAGAAGTCCTGAAGAGGATTGATGAATCTACGTACGATTTTATTCTCCTTAACTTTGCCAATCCGGATATGGTCGGTCACACCGGAGTCATGGAGGCAGCGGTCAGGGCCTGTGAGACAATTGACAGATGCCTTGAGAAAATCGTCACGAAAGTTCAATCTGTCGGCGGAATGGTTATCATAACGTCTGATCATGGGAACTGCGACGAGATGTTAGATAACCATAATCCGCATACCGCCCACTCACTGAATCCGGTGCCGTTTCTTCTGTTGAAAAAAGATATTCGGCTTCGTAAAAAGGGCATACTCGCGGATGTCGCACCGACGGTCCTCGCACTGATGGGAATTGAGAAGCCTGAAGAGATGACCGGGGAAAGTCTGATAGAAGAACAGTAGTCAGTAAGCAGTAAGCAGTAATGAGAAATAATAGGGGACATGGCTAATTATGATTGATGCGGTATTAAGCATCCTCTTTCCTGAAACCTGCCCTGTGTGTTTGAAAAAATCACAGGACCACGCAACGGCCCCGATATGTAATGAATGCTGGAAGACGATCGTACCGTATACAGGGCCGATGTGTCAGCGGTGCGGCAGGCCGCTTGTGTCTGATTCGGCAACCATCTGCGGCGGCTGCCTGGAAGCTGAACCTGCGTTTGAGTATGCGAGGAGTTTCGGGCTTTATGATGGGGTATTGAGAAAGGCGATCAACCACCTGAAATATTACGGGACGCGAAGACTGGCCGGGCCGCTTGCTGACATGATGATCCGGATGCCGCTGCCGCAGGCCGACGCAGTCGTTCCTGTGCCGCTTCACAGAGCCCGTCTACGGCACAGAGAGTTTAACCAGTCAGCACTGGTTTCCCGGCAATTGGCCGGACACCTGAAGGCCGAATTGATCATCAACTGTCTTACGAAAATAAGGGACACAGCGCCGCAGGTTGGATTACGGTATAGGGAAAGAATAAAAAATGTCAGAAATGCCTTCAGGGTCGAGGATGGAGGCAAGATAGCGGGCAAAAAAATTATTCTCGTCGATGATGTGGTGACCACCGGTTCTACAATCAGGGAATGTGCGAAAATACTGAAAAAAGCAGGCGCTTCGCATGTATATGCTGTTTCACTGGCGCACGGGGTGAGTGATTGACAGGAGAAGGGATAATCTTTGAATTAAGGCTCCAATATAATACGTTATTCCTGCAGTCTGTTGAGCGGGAATCCAGTCTTTTCAACAGGCTCTGGATGCCCGATTAAAGACTTCGGGAATGATGAAAATAAAAAAAGAAAGTTTATACACAGAATCTAAATAGTCTATCTTGGCCGGCAACCTGCCGGAAGTTAAACCCCTCAGGATCCTCCGTATCCTACGGTGACGTCGTCCCCTTTGACGATCACAGGCACTCTCCTGTCGCCGTTCGAGTGCCTCAGCATTTCATCCAGTTTTGATTTGTCTGCCTTGACATCATAATAGACTGCGTTTTTGTGGTCCGACCGGGCCCTGTCAGTGTACGGTCAGCCTGTCTTTCCGTAAATGAGAACTTTATCCGCCATGATAGCACCTCCACTGTAATATTCACTCATTATATCACTACATAAAAAATTCTTTCCATGCAATGTATTTTTATTCTCACAAATGTCATTAATTACAAATGACAAAGTTCGAATGACAAATGAATGTCAAAGTCACAATAACTCAAGCATGGAGTAAGAGAATTTGACATTAAGTGATTGAGCCTTGATTTGATAGTTGGATTTTGACATTTGTCATTTGGTTCTATTATCGAATGCAAGATATAGTATCATATGGATTTACTACTATTGCCAATAATGACAATATGAATCAAAACGAACCCAAATATCTCATTATCCCGGCCGCCGGGCTCGGCACCCGGATGAAGTCCGTAAACCCTGACCTCCCGAAAGAACTGCTGCCTGTCGGGAAAAAGCCTGCCATTCAGTATGCGGTGGAGGAGGGGCTGTCTGCCGGGATAAAAAACATCATTATCATTATCAGCAGGCAAAAGGAAATAATACGAAAATATTTTGAAGATGAAAAAATCAGCAGCACGCTGTTTCCCGGCGCAGCTGATGATATGAAAGGAATTCTACGAAATGTGTTCTTTCACTTTCTCTACCAGAAAGAACCCCTCGGTGAGGCGGATGCCATACAGTACGCGGCGGGGATCTCCGGGAAGAATGCAGTAGCAGTCATGTATCCGGACAATATCTATCTGCCTTCCCCGGGTGCGATGAAGATTATCAAATCTGTTTATATGAAATTCAGGCATGATGTCACTGCACTTACGAGCGTTCCGGATGATCTTGCCCCGGCCATCAGCAATTCCGGCAGGGTGGATATTACTCCTGTGGAAGAAAATCTTTTCAATATTGAAAACTTTATTCCCAAGGGACAGGGACACTTCGTGCCGCGTTTCAGGGGTGAACTCAGGGCGAGCGGGATTTACATTTGCGGCCCACATTTATTTGAATATATAAATAAAGCCCGTGGGAAAATACAGGAAGGTGAGTTTACGGATACGCCGGTCAGAAACATCATTCTGAAAGAAAGAACAATGCTGGGATATCATGTCCCTGGCACTGTTTATGATATAGGAAACCCTCAGGGGTATGAGCTCTGTTTGAAGAATATTCAGGAAAAACATTTTCGTTCCGACGAATAAAGAATGAAACGAAGCAGGGTCAGCTGTTATAAATGTATATATTACTTTGTCACCTGGGACGAGAAGTTCCCGAGGGGCTGCAGGGCCATGAATTTCAAATCAAAGCATATGCCGTCCACCGTTGTTTTCAGATCTTCCGGAATGGATTGTATGGGGTTTAAGGCAAAGAAGGTCAAGAAGCCTGGTTAAATTGCATTTCAACAATCCTCTGTGTGATAATGAGCATTCCCATGAACTATGCCCTGTTCCGGAAGCCAAGCAGATATATCGGTAATGAAGTCAACAGCATACGGAAGGATGCTGCTGTTAAGGCAGCCCTCTGTTTTCCGGATACCTACGAAATCGGGATGTCTCATCTCGGGTTTAAGATCCTCTATCATATTATTAATAACATTTCTTATGCGTCTGCCGAACGGGTATATGCACCATGGCCTGACCTGGAAGCATATCTGAGAGACAAGGGCCTCTCGCTGACATCGCTCGAATTCCACCGGCCGTTAAAGGATTTCGATATGCTCGGCTTTACGCTTCAGTATGAGCTTTCATACACAAATATCCTGAACATGCTCGATCTGGGAAAAATTCCGGTCCGCGCGGCAGACAGGGGAGACGACTATCCTCTTGTTATTGCCGGCGGCCCGTGCGCGGTGAATCCCCTTCCGCTTGTCCCGTTTCTTGACGCCTTTGTTATCGGTGACGGGGAGGAGGTGGTGAAAGAGATCCTGGATCTCTTTCAGGTACGCAGTAGGCAGAAGTCAGTAGGCAGAAAGAATGAACTATTAAACGCACTTTCCCGGGTAGCTGGGGTCTATGTTCCGTCGATTCACGATACGAAGAAAGTCAAAATTAAAAGAAGGGTTATTGATGATCTTGAAGCGGCGCCGTTTCCTGATGCGCCGGTCATGCCCTATACCGCAATTGTGCATGACCGTGTGGCGATTGAAATAGCGCGCGGATGTTCCAGGGGATGCCGCTTCTGTCAGGCAGGTATGATTTACAGGCCGGTCAGGGAACGCTCTCCTGAAAAAGTTTTATCCCTGGCTCATAACTCAATTTTAAATTCCGGCTATGATGAAGTGTCCTTTACGTCGCTGAGTACAGGAGATTACAGCGCGCTGCTGCCGCTTATGAAAGGATTCAATGCGCTCTGCAGGGATATGCGGGTCTCAATATCACTTCCATCAGTACGGGTCGGATCAATCAGCGCTGAGATGCTGAGAGAGATTAAACAGGTGCGGAAGACAGGGTTTACGATCGCTCCGGAGGCCGGAACACAGCGATTGCGGAATGCGATCAACAAGGATTTTTCTGAAGAGGAGTACGATGCAACGCTGAGCAAGCTCTTTCGCGAGGGCTGGAAGCACATTAAACTGTATTTCATGATCGGGCTCCCTTCAGAGACCATGACGGATATTGACGGACTCATTGACATGTCGGTCATGGCATTAAGGAAAGGAAGGGAGATCACCGGCCGCCGTGTAACCGTGAATGTTGGAGTGTCCGCCTTTGTCCCAAAGCCGCATACGCCCTTTCAGTGGATTGGCCAGCATGATCCGGGTGATCTGCGAAAAAAACAGGATTATATCAAGGCAGCATTCAAAAAAGGGGGCATTAACTTTAAAGGACAGTATGTTGAGCCGAGCCTTATGGAAGCGGTCTTTTCGCGGGCTGACAGCAGCAGCGCAGCGTTGCTGGAAGAGGCCTGGAAGCGGGGATGCAGGTTTGACGGCTGGTCTGAACACTTTGCGTTTGACCGGTGGCTGGCTGCAGCGGAGAAGACCGGCATGGATCTTTACGATTACGCGTCAAGGACGTTCGGCACGGACGAAGGTCTGCCCTGGGATTTTATCGATACCGGAGTAAGTGAAAGTTTTCTCAAACGGGAATACAACAGGGCCATGCATGAGCAGATAACCCCTGACTGCCGGAAAGAGTGCTGTGCATGCGGACTTTCCTGTAAAGAAGGTGCAGGGCACAGGGCGCAGGGCGCAGGGCAGGAGGCAGGAGGCGGGGAACATATAGGTGAACCTGGACACTATCAACTTAATACGAAATCTGGCTCTCTCCCCTCTCACCCATTACCAATAACCAATAATCAGGTACCTGCTAAATTGAGAGTGACGTTTTCAAAGTCGGGTTTATTGAGATACCTTTCGCACCACGAACTGATGACGGCACTGTTGCGGGCTTTACAGAGGGCGAGAATCCCCGTGGCATACTCTTCCGGGTTTCATCCCAATCCGAAAATCTCCTTTGGCCCTGCCCTGGCAGTCGGGATAGAGGGGATGAAGGAACTCTTTGATATAGAGTTGACGGCATTGATTGAGCCATCTGATTTTCTCTCTGCATTGAATCGGCAGCTGCCTCCCGGACTCTCTCTTCACCATGCGGAGAGAGTTCCTTTAAAAGGCGGGTCATTGGATCAAATAATTACAGGGTATGAGTACGAAGTAATGATTGGCGAGGAAGATAAGCTCAATGTCAGGTCATTTATGAACACCCGGGAATATGAGATAACGAGAGACAGAAAGGTTGTTGACATTCGTCCCATGGTAAAAACGGCTGAGATATCTGATAATAGACTGCTTATGACGGTTTCTGACACAGATACTGCAAAGGTACGGTTGTTCGAGATATTAAAGGGAATGCTGAAAAAAAACGATGAGGACGTACGTTCATTAATGGTAAAAAGAATCGCGCTTTATGGGTATAATAGAAAGCAGTAATATTAACACGGGAATCTGACGGGTATGGCCGGAAAAATTATCATTAACATATCTCCTGAACAGACAAGGGTTGCGTTGCTGGATATGAACTCTCAGCTTGCGGAACTCTACATTGAGCGGAAGCGCGACGCCAGCCTTGTCGGGAACGTTTATAAAGGCAGGGTAGTGAAGATACTGCCCGGCATGCAGTCCGCATTTGTAGACATCGGTCTTGAAAAAGCTGCGTTTTTGCATGCCGCTGACGTGCTTTCCGGGTTTGACTATTCCATTTTTGGGGAAGACCTCGAGGAGTCTGTTCCCCTTCACCTTCCGATCGAGGACCTGCTGCAGGAGGGCGAGGAAGTTTTTGTTCAGGTTTCGAAAGATTCAATCGGCACAAAGGGGGCCCGGGTCACGTCCTATATTACGCTTCCCGGCAGATACCTGGTACTCATGCCGGGGGTTGAGCATATCGGGGTTTCGAGAAAAATCCTCGATGAAGCGGAAAGGACGAGGCTGAAGAACCTTGTCAATGAGTTTAAACCCAAGGATTTTGGTTTTATCATCAGGACAGCCAGTGAGGGATGCACTGCCGATGATCTGAAAAATGACATAGAGTATCTCATGCTCCTCTGGGACAATATAGAGAAAAAGAAAGAGAAAGTCCATGCACCTCATCTGCTGTACAGCGACCTGAACCTCACACTGAGAAGCATACGTGATCTTCTCGGTCATGATATTGATACGCTGATCATCGACTCAAAAGAAGAATATAACAAACTTCTGGAGTTTGTGAATACCTATTTCCCGTCGCTGACGTCAAGAATCATGCTGCACGAAAGCCCTGAGCCCATATTTGAAGCCTATGGGATAGAGCTTGAAATTCCGAAGGCGCTGGGCAAACATGTCTGGCTGAAATCCGGCGGGTATATCGTCATTGACCAGACTGAGGCATTGACATCAGTTGATGTCAATACAGGGAAATTTGTGGGCAAGGCGTCCCTTGAAGATACGATCTTCAAGACGAACATGGAAGCGATGAAGGAAATAGCCTATCAGATCAAGCTCAGAAACCTTGGAGGTATTATCATTATTGATTTTATTGATATGGAAAAGGAAGAAAACCGGCAGAAGCTCTTTTCCGTGTTTCAGGAAGAAATGAATAAAGACCGCGCAAAATGCACGATCCTCGAGGTCTCTGAACTGGGTCTGATACAGATGACCAGAAAGAGGGTGAGGGAAAGCCTCCAGAGAGTGCTCTGTGAGTCATGTTCGTATTGTGACGGAAAGGGATTTATTAAATCTTCAACGACCGTTGCGTATGAAATATTGATGGAACTGCGAAAAATCGGTTTGACGCAGAAGAACTGCAAAATCATGCTGTCTGCCCATCCCAATGTCGCGAATTTTCTCTATGAAGATGAGAGAGACACTATTGAGGCAATAGAGAAGGAAAACGGGTTTAAAATTATCGTCAAGGCAGACCAGACCTATCACCAGGAATACTACGAAGTTGTCACGCTGTAATAAAGTAATTGTTCAAAAGTGGTTCAAGATAGTTCAAAATAGTCATAAGACATTCATATTGTGAATCTATAACGTTCAGATCTGTTACAATGTTTGAATAATATTGAACAAATTTGAACTACCTCGAACTATCTTTTTGATAGGTGAACCATTTTGAAGCATGTTTTCATAATCCATGACCGCGGAAGATAAATTCAACAGGCTGAAAGAGAACCTGAAAAAAATGGAGCGGGCCATTATCGCTTTTTCAGGAGGGGTTGACAGTACTTTTCTGCTCAAGGCCGCATCAGCGTCCGGCCTTCGTGATGTGCTGGCAGTAACCGGTGTCTCTGAGAGTCTCCCTCATGAAGAGTTGACGTTTGCAAGGGAAATGACCTCGACACTCAAAATCAATCATCGCGAAATTGTCACCGATGAGCTGAATGACAAACGGTATGCGGACAACCCGCCTGACCGATGTTATTACTGCAAGAAGGAGCTGTTTGGAAAGTTAAAAGATATAGCTGTAAGGGAAAAGTATTCTTACATTCTTGACGGCTCGAATGTTGACGATTCCCGTGACTGGAGGCCGGGAAGGAGGGCAGCCAGGGAAGAAGGAGTTTGCAGCCCTTTGCTTGACGCCGGCCTTAACAAAGATGAAATACGAACACTGTCGCGTCTGCTCGGGCTTCCGACCTGGGACAAACCTGCCACGCCCTGCCTTTCCTCACGTTTTCCGTATGGCCAAAAAATAACACTGGAGGGGCTTGGTAAAGTTTATCAGGCTGAACAGTACATCAGACAGTTTGGCATTAAAGAACTGAGAGTCAGGAACCACGCGGATGTAGCGAGAATAGAGATTAATTCCGATGACTTCCGGGTCATTCTGGAGGATGATGTCAGAGAAAGAATTGTTGATCATCTTAAATCGCTTGGTTTCAGATATGTGACACTCGACCTTCAGGGGTTTCGAAGCGGAAGCGGGAATGAGGTTCTTTCTGACCAGGGGATAAAAGAAGATTCAGATTCAGCTGGCAGAGATGATGCAAGCCAGTAAATTTTTTATCGTTTGTTAATCGTTAATAGGTATTTGTGTTAGCCGCGATCACAATCAACCTATAACAAATAACGATGAACGGTTCTCCTCTCTTGCACCCCTTGCTCCCGGAACCCTATAATTAACGATGACCACCTCTTATTACCAGCAGGACCTTTCAAAGTGTGTCCGGTGCGGGGCCTGTAAAACACTCTGTCCCACCTATTTAATAACGCATAACGAAGCAATGAGCGCACGCGGACGGATTGCAATGCTTGCAGAGGTGTACGGGGACCGCCTGTCTCATACCGGGAGGCTTGCGGATAAAATTTTCAGCTGTATGCTGTGCGGGGCATGCAAGAACATCTGCCCCACGGGAATCAATATCCCTGAGGCCATATACCAGGGAAGGGCCGCGCTCAGGCACTCATATAAAAAAGGACGTCTTTTAAAGAAGATCATGAAACTGTCCATTTCAAAACTGGACATGACATTTTCCATACTGAGAGTGATGCAAAAACTGTTGTATCAGCCGCTGCAGGGATCTGCAGGTCTTCGCTATATCCCGCCCATAGCGTCCAGGCCATTCAACAAGAGTGTACAGGTATACAAAAAAAAGAAGAAAATAGGAAGAGTCGCGATCTTTGCCGGCTGCAGCATAAATTATTTTTATCCGAATCTGGGGGATGCCCTTTCACGCATTCTCCTGTCACGGGGATATGAAGTTGTGGTGTTCAAAGGAGAAGTATGCTGCGGCGCTCCTTTGCGTTCCCTGGGGCTTGAGCCGGAAACGGCAGAACTTGCCAGGCAGAATATCGAGCACTTTAACAGGGTCCGGGCGGAGGCGATAATAAGTATGTGCCCTACCTGCACCATGGTTATAAAAGACCAGTATCCGCTCCTGACTGGTGATACGATTTCGAACATTATGGACATGAATGAGTTTATGCTTAGATATGATATAGCTTCAGGACTTGAAGTGGAGCCGTGTGTTACTACCTATCATGACCCGTGCCATCTTTCATATGGTATGGGGATAAAAAATGAACCACGTGAACTTCTGAACAGCATTAAAGGCATTGCGCTGTCTGAGATGAAACACTCCGATGAGTGCTGCGGCTTTGCCGGCCTGTTCAGCATGCATTTTAAGGATATCGCAAAAACAATAGGCAGCAATAAAATGGAAAACATACGGAATACATCTGCCGACACCGTCGTTACCTCATGTCCCGGATGCGTCATGCAGCTTGAGGGGTTAAGGCGCGAAATGAATGCAAAGATCAAGGTAAAGCATATTGTTGAGATCATCGATGAGGCGATGCATGGTTCAGCAGTTAGCTATAAGCTATAAGCGTTCAGCTTAATTTTTGATTTTTTGTGGTTTATTTTTTATCGTATAGATATGCCTATCTATGAATATAAATGCAATAAATGCTCGGAGGAGTTTGAAAAGCTTGTTTCCGGCTCGAATCCCGAAGTGAACTGCCCGAAATGCAATTCGGGGAATATCACCAAAAAGTTTTCTCTGTTCGGCATGAGCGGAGTCGAAAAGCCGGTCACGTCCGGAGGTTCGGGCTGTTCATCCTGCAGTTCGTCATCCTGCAAGTCCTGCAAGTGAAAATTAGATTATGAAGCTTGGTTACCCTGGCCGCTGCCATCTTTTATTTATCTTCATCTCCTCCAATGATGGCAACATTTCCACGCACGCGCTCTGTGAGAAGTTTAGAAGACATATCGGCCGCAATTCTTTTCAGGAGTGAATTTGCCGGTTCTTTCCCGGATTTTGCAGATGTAATTTTATAGATCACATCTCCGGACAGTGGTTCGGTCATTGTGAGCATGAATGACCTGATGACCCATGGGTAGACATCAAATTCAGCATCGTAATCAAACGTTACTATATAACCGGCATCTCTTCCGGAATCCGCAATTGTAAACCCGGCCCTGGTTAGTTCATTTCCGAGCCGGGAAGAGAGCTTCACGATTTCAGCCCCTGAGGCTATATGGATCGTCTTTGTCTGTGAGAATTTGATACTGTTAAATTCCTGGACCTGAAAGGGAATGCTCGATACGCAGGCTGTTAAACCCAGCAGGAGTGCCAGGACGGACATGAAAAACGTACTCTTTGCCATTTTTACTCCAATGAAGAATTATGCCGGTGCTTCGATATAAAATTCAGCACAGGGCGACTCAATGAATTTAATTTATTGTATCATTCAAAATTCAGGATTTATTCTGCGCAAGAGCATTTAATTTCAATTTGTTTATAGTAACATACTTAAAATCATGAAAAAAACTGCATATATTGTAAAGTTAGATACAAAAAACGAACGGCTCGATACCTTCCTGTCGTTGCAGGCTGACCTTACCAGGTCGCACGTTCAGAAGCTGATCAGAGAGGGACTGGTAACGGTGAACGGGAGCATAGAAAAACCCGGGTTTAAGGTAAAGAATCGTGACAGGGTAGAGCTGATTATAAATGATGAACCGCAGGACGTGCTGGTTCCGGAAGCAATTGCACTCCACATTGTCCGGGAGGATGATTCGATAATTATCGTGAACAAGCCCGCCGGTATGGTTGTCTACCCTGCTGCAGGCAACAGAAGCGGGACACTGATGAATGCACTGGCGCACCATTGCGATAAGCTCTGTTCAATCGGCGCTCCGCTCAGACCCGGTATTGTCCACCGGCTCGATAAGGACACATCCGGACTGATAGTCGTAGCAAAAGATGACAGGGCATATTATTCCCTCGTCGACCAGTTCAGGGAGCGGCAGGCAGAAAAGCAGTACCTGGCGCTGGTATACGGCAATCTTAAGGATAACAGCGGCGAAATCGTTAAACTGATCGGCAGGTCTGATACGGACAGGAAAAAAATGACGACGAGGACCAGGAGGGGCAAAGAGGCCATTACAAAGTTCGAAGTCCTGAACCGGTTTAAAGAGGCTTCCCTTGTGAGGGTCAGGATCATTACCGGCAGGACGCACCAGATCAGGGTCCACTTTGCTTCAATTGGATATCCGGTACTGGGTGACATGACGTACGGGAAGAAAGCTTCTTTACGGTCTGGGCACAGGGAGATAAAATTCCCGCGGCAGATGCTCCATGCACATTATTTAAAACTGAAACATCCCGCAACAGGTGATATCTTGGAATGTGAGGCTCCGATGCCGGAGGATATGGAAAAGGCGATCCAGGAGCTTGCAGAGCAATAAGTACCGGGGTCGGACCTCGTGAGAATCAAGACCTTCCTTTGTATTTTCCGCCTGATACCCGGGCTACTCTTGCAGGACCTATTGCCCGGGTACTGCACAGGTAATATTGCTGAATCCGGATTCACATTCTGCATGCAGCGACGTGACTTTATAGCAGTATTCCTGACCGTTCGTCAGGCCTGTATCGGTATACATGGTCCGGGGCGGGACAGAGGTTGCCGGTTGTGACGTGCCGGCCTTGTCATAGTAGATGTTGTAGCCCGTTACAGCGGGATCACCTGTGTGCTGGTCACTCCACGTAATGGTTATCTGCCGGTCTCCAGGTTCAGCACCAAGCAGTTTCGGTATTGGTGCGTTACAAGAAGCACTGCTCACAGTTTCCTGAACTTTTTCAAGAGTTTTTTCTGCAGTCTTGCCATATCCGACTACAGCTACTTTTGTCTTCTCAATGACCTCTCCTGCTTTTTCGCCATATCCAGTGGTTTCAGTAGCGGCCTTTTCTTTTGAAACCGGCTCTTTCTTCTGACAGGAAATCAGGGATAGCCCTGAAATCAATACGATGCCGAGAAACACAAGAAACATTTTCTTCATTTTCCCCCTCCTTTTAAACAACAAATAACATTAATGCAACTTATTGGAATATTACCATAGAATTGTTCTCGGTAATAGTGGGAAGTGCTTGACGTCTTCCACGCAATTCATATTTTAATCGCTGATCGTTAAGCTGGCCCAGATCAAAACCGGCACGTTATACTATATCTGCAGAATCTGGAAAACATTTGAACCTGTTAATAGACATAGTTTATTGAGGCTCGATTACGGTGCCATGGGAAAGCTTGATCCTCAGGTGTTTACTTCAGCCTCCTCACTCTCGTCTGACTGAAGCTCTTCCTTGTATTTACAGTCCTTCTGGATGCAGGCAATAAAGTCACCCTTCTTAAGGTGCTTTTCGACCAGGATGGATGCCCCGCATTCCGGACAGGTCTTGTTCAGCGGCCTGTACCAGGTTGCGAATGTGCATTTGGGGTAGTTGTTGCAGCTGAAAAACAGTTTCCCCTTTTTTGTCTTTCGTTCGACAATGTCGCCGCCGTCCTCAGGACACTTGATCCCGATTGAAATGGCCTTGGTTGTTTTGCATTCCGGATATTTACTGCATGCAAGGAACCTGCCGAACCTTCCGG
>Ga0209536_100001975_pt1 | contig 33556 bp, 22 predicted proteins | sample DeeMarSeWOR28_12_FD_187461 | JGI IMG/M metagenome (GOLD analysis project Ga0209536, IMG submission 187461) | Marine sediment microbial communities from White Oak River estuary, North Carolina - WOR-2-8_12 (SPAdes) (version 2) | ecosystem: Environmental > Aquatic > Marine > Intertidal zone >... | reverse complement strand
ACGCCCGCAGCCGCTGACCGTGGCGTTCCGATTCGCCAGGGTCGGCCATATGGTCCTGAATCGCGCTAATCCACGCCTGCCTCGTGTTGGGAACGCGTGTAGCCGGGGCTCCCTTGTATGGTTGGATGTCAGTGCATACAACCGGCCAACCCAAGACACCATATTCGAGCAGTCGCAAATTGCTTTTGGCTTCATTGAACGCATTGTGCTCGAGCGGGGCCACGGCAAGATTGAGGCCGAGTGAGGCGAGCTTGGCAGGATAGTCCTGCAACGACACATGTTCGTGGAATTCTGCCACGTAGGGTCGCAGCGCCTCCGGGCACATACCGAGGAACACCCAATCCACGTCTTTGGCGGTCTCTTTGACAACCTCGGTCATCATCATGAGATCGCCGTGATGTTGGGCGGCCCCAGCCCAGCCGACTCGAAACCTCTGTCCCGTGTTTCGCACGGGATTGAGATTCAACCAGCGTTCGGCTTCGAGGTAGTTGGGGACAACGATGACATCGTCGTGATAGCGACGGTAAGCGTCCTTCAACGGCTCGGTAGAAACTACCATTCGATGGCACAGTGCCGCAGCGCGTCGTATGCGCTTCTTGATGTCTTTGAGCATACGGCTGTGAAACGGATTGCTCGTCGGTAGGGCTTCCTTACGGTCGTCGATTTCCAGTACGCGCCACGCCTCCGGCAACAACCGTGCGTAGTCCTCGAGCGCACCCAAGGCCGCATCGGTAAACGGCGTCTGCAGCAACAAGGTCTGTGCGTCGGCACGCGCAAGCTCTGCTGCGGTGGGCATACCACCGCCCTCATGGGCAGGCAGGACCGCTACAACCGCCCTGCCCGAGTCGGCTAATCCCATCAGCGGGGACGTGATCCGGTAATGCCCATGGGCCCAATCGTCGACCGGAAAGCCGACGATGCGCGGCAAGTGCACATGCGAGAACACACAATCCGTGGGCAGCGCTGCCTCCAGTGCCCCGTATCTCGAACGCAAGCTAAGGATTTGGCTGTGGGCAGGATCACCCTCGCGCGCCCCAATGAGAGACACGGATTCAGCGGCTGGAGCCTGGTCCCGCGCGTCTCGCGAATCTTGACACATCAAGGTCGCGTAAGGTGTCCAGGCAATTCGGCGGCCGCTCGCCGAAATCCGCTGACAAAGGTCAATATCTGCGATAAGACCACCACGTCCTTCAGCAAGCCCTCCCAGCTCAAGCAGCAACGCACGACGCGCCAACACGCAGCTCGATGCCACCGCCGAGTAGTTCTGCACCAGTTGAGCGCGCCCCATGTAGCCCGGCTCACTGACCGGCAAGCCGCGGTAGACAAAATCGGCAACGCCATCATCACCCATTCCCAACACAAGACCCGCATGGTGAATGCGTTTACTCACCGTCAACACACGGGCGCCGACCAGCCCTACATCGCCGCGCTGACCGAGCTGGAGCATGCTACGCAACCACCGCGGCTGGAGTGGGGCCACGTCGCCATCAAGAAGCACGATATAATCCTCTTCGAGTCGGCGTAGCAGCTCATTCACCGCGCACGCCTCATCCACCTCCGGAGACCGTGCATGTATCGTCAGTCGCGCGTCGCGACTGGCCAACTCCTCCAGTGCCGGGAACATGCTGTTACTATCGGCCGCCAGTACCACGGCAATTTTGACGTTGCGATAATCAGTCCTTCCCAGCACAGACGCGACTGTGTTTATTAGACTCGCCCCACCCTGTCCCGCGCGAACCACAACTGCAATACTTGGCTCGCCGCGAAGCACGTACTCCACCTTAAATCCACCGTGATACGTGCTTTCTGATATCCCGGCAGCTAAATTGTTGCGCGCGAGATGCAATTCCAACGCGGCACGAGCACCTGGTTGCTCAAAGGCACTGGGCGCCCCCTTTTCGTCGACGCGACGTTCCATCACCGCGCCAGCAGCGTGCGCGATAGCCCGCTCGCCCAGCGCGTCGAGCACGCGCAGGCTCAGCTCGTACATGAGACTATCCGAAAGTTCCTCAACGCCACCCACATCACGCAATGCCGCACGCTTGATCCATGAGCCGTGCTCCGTGTAGGGCAGTGAGCGCAGGAGGTCGAGGTTGAAACCAGGTTTGAAGCGGGTTCCTATCGCCTTGCCATCCGAATCGATGAGGGCCTCGTCGGTATAGACGAATGCGCAATCCTCCCGGGCCGCAACAGTACTCGCCACGCCCAACAAGTAGTTGGGTAAGGGCCGCTCACCAGCTTCGAGAATACAAATCCACTCCGCGCGTGATTGCGCCGCCACTTGGTTCACGGCAAAAGCTTTGCTGCAACTCGGCGCGACGTGGTGCCAGGTAAGTACTGGCAACTCACCGAACGCGGGATCAGGCATTGGTTGGTGAGATACCACGCCCAGATGCCAGTGGGGATAGGACTGACGCGAAAGTGCTTCAATGATATCGGCCAACGCGTCTTCGTCGCCCGAATCGCACCAAAGTAGAAACTCAAACGATGGCGGCGTAGAACAACGCTTGAGCACCGTTTCCAGGATTTGTTGACCAAGCTCTGGCGCCAGAGTCTGGCGGGCACGCCAAGCGTCGTATTCTCGGGCCAGAGCCGCTTCGCGCAGCGTCGCGAGTCGCCGCCTGCCCTTCTCGTTCAACCGCTCCCAACTACCATAGAACCCGGGAATAATCTCAGAGATCGCGTGATGCGTGTGACCGCAGGCGACTTGCGCCTCAAGCAGGCTGAGCCCAATGTCGACGGTGGGCGATTTATCACAGGCCCTGCGCAAATGTTCCACGGCACGTCTTGCATTGCCCTGCGCCAACTCCAGCCCGCCGGCGCTGCGCAGCAGTTCGAGCTCATCGGGACGCTCGCTCAACGCCACGTCCAGGAACCGGCGCGCCCGCGCAACATCACCGCGTGTGGCGTACGCCTCTGCGATCAGGCGCAACTCCCGCGCCCTTGCGTCAATGCGGGCCTTGTCCAGTCGCTGTTTGGCGAGTGAACTCGGTTGGAGCGCGAGTGCCTTGCGCAACACCCTGCGACGATTCTGCTCGTACTTTAACGGATTCTCATGCCCAATATTGGTAATGTGTCCGTGCCCACGCTCGCCCGTGGTCTGGCGCAAGAAGTGGTCGGCCGTCGCGCGACTGACATGGTACGGGTAAGTGTGTACCGCAAAGCGCCGCCACAAGTCCCAGTCGATAAGCACGCGCAGCTGCTCATCCATCCCGCCGACTTTGTCGAATAGCGCCCGTCGGTGCACCACACTCATACCCTGTATATCATTCCTTCCAACTAGAGTGTCGATGGTAACCTGATGCCGATACCTAAGTTCGCGAGCTGCTTCTTGGAATACACCCGATTCATCGCGCTCCAACTTCACGTCATAGGCATCGGAGTACACCATCTCAATTCCGGGCATGCTAAGCAGCGGCAGCATCAGTCGTTCCAAATGGTCCGGGTACCAGATATCGTCATCATCGAGGTACGCGAAGAATTCTCCACGTGCCGATCGGGCACCCAGATTCAGCGCATGCGCCTTTCCCTGCGACCGGCGCACGTTGCTCATCCGAATGCGCGCATCAGCTGCAGCGGCCACGATGTCCTCAACGGGCTCCCCCCCATCATTGACCAACAAGAGCTCCCAGTTGGTGTAGGTCTGAGCCTGTATGGACGCGATCGCAGCTGGAAGAAACTCGCGTCGATTGTGCGTGCTCATCAATACTGAGACGAGTGGAACGTCGTCTCGCAGCCACTGCGCCGCCTCCACGCCGCTGCGCTGCGCCCTGCTCTTCGCCTGGTCAAGCTCCGCGATGACACCCATCAACTCGTCAACACGCTGCTCAAAGCTAAACTCGCGTCGGACCCGCTCTCGCAGACTCGCTGCCGATATTGCGTGGCTGCCATTGGCGCTCAAGATGTCATCGAGCAGCTTCTGCAAGGAGCGCTTGTCGTTGTACGTCGAGATCGGCAGCACATGCTGCATACCCTGCACAACGTCGCTTACCAGCACCGCGCCGCTGGCGATTACATCGTAGGTGCGATTGTTCACGAAACCTTGCTGAGCCATTTCCGGTTGGTGATCGTTAAGCACCACCTTTGCACTCGCGTATACGGCGGGAAGATGTTCAAAGGGCACGAACGGACCCTGCCACACGCCGGGCGGCAGCAGGTTGTCCCAACCCCGTCCCCACACAGCAAGTCGGTGGTGAGTCGGCAAAACGTCGGCGACGATCTTGCGCATCTTGAGTCGGCCTACGCCGTCGTTATTGCCCACAAACACGATGTCGAACTGGGTGCTGGCGCGCTTTTGCGGGTGGAAATGCTCTGGGTCCGTCGCCTGCAAGAACGGGCGTACTGGCACCTTCAACGTCTTTGCCAACCGCCGCGCATGTGGCTCTGACGCCACCAACACGGCGTCATAGCGTTCCAGCTCTTCCTTTGTATGCAGACTGGGATGATTGAGCATCCACATAATATTGATGTTGTAGGGCTTGGGCTTGTACTCGGAGAGCCCTTTGAGGTGGATGACCACGTCGATGTCGCGGTCATCGGAACCCCATTCATTGAGGTAGTGAATGAACGCATCGTGTCCAGCCTTGTACAGCGCCTTGGCCAGGCACTCGGCGAAGTAGATGTCGCCCCAATGCCCATGCGTGCGGTCGGGGGGACCTATCTTGATGGCAAAACGCAGCGCCTGTTTCGGCGCGACACGTTGGGCTTCGACCACGTTGAAGGTGAAATCGTCCTGCACCAGCTTATAGCGCCACTTATAAAAAGTCCGCGCCATGTTTTCTGGACGAGAGTCGAGCCGCCCCTCACTGACGCTCTCGTGGTGCGTCACAACGCAGCCCGGGGTATAGATGATTTTCATGCCGCGCTCGCGGTAGCGCAGGCACAGATCTATATCTTCGTGGCCATTGACAAATAGCTCATCGAACAGGCCTAGCTCGAGGAACTCACTGCGACGCACGGCCATGCAAGCCGCCGTCACTATGGGGAACTCGCGTCGTTCGTTCACCACCGGGGCATCAGCCGCCTCGCAGCGATGAACATGGATCGGGACCTGATCACGCCCCACAGCCACTCCGGCGTGCTGTATCGTTCCATCGGGATATAGCAATTTGCCGCCAACCGCACCCGTCTTGTCGTGACTGTCCAATTCGTGCACCAGCGCTTCGAGCCAACCGGCGTGCACTTCGGTATCGTTGTTCAAGAACGCGATGAACCTGCCGCGCGCCAGCAATGCCCCCTGATTACACCCTTTTGCAAATCCAAGGTTCCGCTTATTCGTCCACGTCAGCACGGAGCGCTGTGCGGCCATATACTCTGCCGTGCCGTCACTGCTCGCGTTGTTCACCACGATCACTTCATAGGAGATCCCGGCTGCATCGGTGTGCCGGAACAGCGCCGCCAGGCATTTCTGCGTGTACTCAAGCTTGTTGAACACGGGGATGACAATGCTAACGTCGGTTCGAGCGCCGGCTGACGCACGATGCCGGCAAAGCTCGGCGAAGCGATCAAAGTACTCGGCGTCACGCATGCCGTCTGTGAACGGCAAGGACGCTGATGGCGCCACATCCGACGACTCCTCTGATGCAGGTTGCGCCAACGGCGAATCGCCAGCCCGTGGCAATTTGGCTTGCCATATCTGGGCTTGTTCGTGGTCGCCAACGAGCCGAAACAACTGCACCACGCCGCCCAATAGCCGTGCGTCCTGTGGCGCATGGGTAAGCCCACGTTGGTATGCCGTGACAGCCTCGGTCCAGCGCTGTGCAGCAACATAGGCCTCGGCAAGGTTGGCCGCGATGTTTGCGTCCGACGGCCGATAGCCATGAGCGCGTTCCAAGCAGACCAGTGCCAATGCCGAGTTACCTTGCTGCAGATGCAGCACACCCAAGTCGTTTAGTGCCAGCGCATGCTCGGGTACTGCTTCAGTGAGACGACCTAATGCGACAACTGCGGCTTGGTGCTCGCCGTGCTCGTAGAGTCGCACACAATCTTCGTAGCTTGGGACTGGCGCTATTGCCTTTGCGGCGTGCTGCTTACTGGTATCACGCTGAGTGTGCTTGCGCGACCAACTCTGCGTCTGCTTGATAGTATCAACCATTGCCCGGAGGAGCGCTGCGCGCTGCGTGTCCAGAGGCCTGCACCCCTCCTCTGCCACCGCTCGATATAGGGCAAGCAACCACTCAGTTCTTGCCTTCGGTGAGAACCACTGCTCCGCAAATAGCTGCAGTTCCGAGCCGAGCTCCGCACGGTACTTACTCAGTTCCTGGCTGAGTTCGTTCGCGGAGAATCGCAATTGACGCGTTCTGCCCGAGAAGTTCCGACGCATGCATTTCCGCACGTCATCAGGTGTTAGTAGTCCGTCACCGCCACGATAGTCATAGACGACTGAAACCCGCCCACAGAGCATAGCCTCCATGACCCCTCGCCCAAGCGAGATGACAACGTCGGCTGCATTGATCCGCGCAGCCAGATCGCTATATGCAACCGGCTCAGTAGACATCCCTACAAACTGCACATCCATGCCATTCTGCGCACAGGCCGCGCCAATCACCTCGCGCATTGCGGGATCATTCCGATTGCTCAGTACCAACGCGGAGCGTGGCACCGCGTTAACCCGCGACTGGGGATAGAAGAGGTCAGGGTCGACGATATTGCGATAGATGGCTACGCGAGACTCCGGAACGCCCCGTTCGACCAAGTGGTCCGCTACTTCCTCGCTGACGCCGAGAAAGCGTGAGATGTTGAGGTCGAGCTCGGGCGGCTGCTCCAGCAGCGGTAGCACGCCGTGGGATTGAAAGACTATCGGAAGGTTTGGAAAATAAGCGCGCACCTCGTGGGCCACGATGTTGTGATGGACGTGCGCAACATCGAAGCATTCATCTTTGACCAGCTCTAGGGAATAGACCAATGGGATTCCAAGCGCGGCGAAATCCGAGCGCAACTGATCAATGTACTTGCCGTAGACAGTGATCTCGACGCCGCTGCGAGAGAGATATTTCGCCAGCGTTAACGTGTAAGTCTCAGACCCTGCATAGTCCATCAAGTGATGCGTGGCGATGAGTACCTTGAGCGGCCGTTTGCCGGCGCTTCCCCCGCCTGTCGTATTCAGACTCACAATAGCCGCGGGATGAGTAGGCACGCCGAACTCGGCCACGCATTCCCAGGCATACAGGGGTCGACCAAAATCCGAATGGGTATGTACCGCCTTGCCGCGGCGCTCCCGCCACTTGCTTGCGTACGGCTCCGGGAAGTGATTCGAGTAGTATTCGCACGTCTCTTCCCATTGCTCGACTGAAATTCCTTTGCCGAAGTGCTTGCAGCGGAATGCAGAGTAGAAGACGCGACTACCGTGAGCGACCACGGGCTCGCGCTTGTCCCGACCGACAAAACTAAACGCGGGTGAATTGCGCCAGACCATCAAGATATCCCGGCGCTCCGGCCCAAACAGACGTTCCAATTCAGCCAGCTGCGCGCCCGTGGTGTAAGGAGCCTGATGCGTCTCACTCAGATAGGCATCGAACAACTGGATGCGCACACCATCCCAATTGTGTGCCTCGTCGGATAGCAGAAACCCGCGAATGTCACCCTCGAAGCGTTCATCTGCGTCAAAATAGAACAGCCACTCTGGGTCAAACTGCCGAGCGGCCTCACACAGCAGGGCCCTGTGTCGAGTTTCCTCGGCAGTACGGTCCGGGAGCCAGGCCTCACCTTGAATTAGCCGGAGTAGCTTGGTGGAAACCGTGCGTATGACATCGACAGTGTCGTCGCTAGAGCAGTCATCGTAGACGATGAGACCATCGCAGATGGCCTCCATGTGGCGAATGGTGTCGGCAATGATGGCGCGCTCGTTGCGCACGCGCGTGATGCCGATGATGGGGTAGCTCTGGTTTGGCACGCGGTTCCTCCCGGCCTTGCGGACGCCTCAACCATGAGGCATGCAAGTCACGTACCAGACAAGAATTCTATGACATTCAGTGAATTAGCGGCGCCCCCCTGCTCCCGTGGCGGAATCCCGACGCCAAGACCACTGGTCGTTGACCGTGTCGGCTGGGCACTCGGGGTCGCGCTAGCGGTCGGTGGCCTACGCCACCGGCCCTTGAGCAGCATAGGCATCGAGCATCCGGCGCACGTTGAATTCTACTATCTTCGTGGTCACATGAAGTTGGTCGTCCTCCCACGCCGCGTGCCGGTCGCTGAGCATCACCGACTCATAGCTGGGAAAGTAGTCTACCCAGCCACAGCGTCTCGTTGCGATTTCCGCTCCGGCACGAAGCACCGACTTGGAGTAACTATTCGCAACGATGACATCTCTGTCCGAGAACGTGCGCGTCAACGGCACCGGAGAAACCGTCAATAGCACCCGAAGGTCCTCGCGTCCATATGCTTTCAGCTTGCTCAGCGCCGAAAAAATCGAATCGAACACCGACTCCGGCGATAGAATCTCGAAGAAGAAGCGACCGGGATGTCTCTCCACCAGTTTGCGATTCGGCGTCTCATTGAGGTACACCTGCGCATGTTCGTCCCACCAGACCTCGATCAAGCCCAACGTAATTACGATCACCCGCGCCTCCCGAATCGACGAACGATACAGACAACCCACCTGCTCTCTTCGCGCGCGGGCCCGCTCGAGTGACACCGGACGGTTGATGTGGAGCTGAAGATCCAGATATCCGCCATCCTCCGAATCCACGAAGAATCGATCGGGATCGTGATCCTCAAAGGCAAAAGCGATTTCGTTGAGAATCGAATGCGGTGTGTATTTGTTCAAGGCTCCTGAGGACATCTTGGTGCCGGCGAACAACTCGTCCTCCGGCAACGTGAAGTCCAATGCGGGAACCCGATAGCCGTTACGATGCAGATGGAATTCGATATTGCGCGCAAAACACGACCCCATGGTAAAGATGGTTTCGCCCGGCTCAAGTCCGAACGAGGGCCGTAGCACGGGAGCGCACAGTGGCTCCAAGCGGTTGTCCGCGGAACGCGCCGGCCATCTGTTGTTGGGGTTCCCATGCAGGGTGGAAAACGCCAATGCGCCGGGTATACGCGGGAAAAGCTCGGACCCAGAGTCCGCACCAGCGGTGACTGCAGTTGTCACGGTAACTCGCTGTTCAGGCGCCGATCTAACCCGCTGCGAACGTTGCGATCTCGCGGCCATGAGATTGCGCAGAGCCTCATCGCACGACGGGTCAAGTTCATGGGCCCGCGCGAATAGGCGCTCGGCGAGGTCAGTATCTCCGGCCTCCATAGCCAACACTCCGAGGTCATTCAGCGCAACACCATTGCTTGGGCACGCTGCAAGCGCCTGTTCAAAACAGAGCCGTGCTTCCCCGCTGAGTCGGAAGCCATGCAACGACTCTCCCAGTCGTACGAGAACATCCGAGGGCAGATCTTGAGCAAGCACCGCGGGCACGAGGCCCGCCAATCTTACCACCGCCGCTTGTGCGCCCTCAGATAAGGCATCAACCTGCGCGCACCTATCCATGAGCTCTCTCCTTTTCAACGCGCGAACATACTCCGCATCGGCCTCTGCAACCGGACCCGGGGGCTGGCCTGATTGCCCCTGCAGGCCAGCGTTCGCTTCGTGGCCCTGCCACGCGGCGCGTTCCGAAAGTCGGTCGGCGGCTGTCGCACTATGCCCCGCCTCCATCCCCCGACCCTAGCTGCTCCATATTCAACAGCCGATACCCAAGGCCAATTGGCTTAGTGTTTGCTGAACACCAAGCGATCTTGGTACGTATCGCCGCTGCCCCCGGCCCAGTGACCCAGAACGACATCGGACAACGCGAAACCCGCTGTTTCGATCAGGTGAGTCATGAAATTCATGTCGTAACCGATCGCATGCAGCTTGTCATTCGGGTCCCGGTACCGCGTGTTCTCATTCAGCTCGTAGCCCATCGTTCTCGCCACAGCATCGGCCTCAGTTCCTCCCAACCGCTGTGGCGTCAGGAGAAAGAATGTTGCGACCACCGTGCCGCCCGGCATGAGCACGCGGTGAAGCTCGTTGAGGTAATTTTCGATGTCGTGCTCATACATATGGGTGAAAACACTGAACAGGCAACTCATGTCAAATGAGCGCTCCGCGAATGGGAAATGATATGAGTCGGCATGGAACCGGCCTGCCGGATTGTAGCGCCCGTTGCGGACATCCATGTGATGGAACTCCAAGTGCTCATGCCGTGCAGCAATATTGTCACGACACCATCGGACGTGGCGCGGCAATATGTCCATCCCTACATAGCGACCGTGGAAATCCATGCCACGGAGCATAGCGATGGGCAGGCGCCCGTATCCCGATCCCACATCCAACAAGCGCGTAGCGCCTGACAAACCGTGGTATCGGAGTGTCTCGAGGTTTCGCGCGCCGATTTCATGGAACGAGTCATCCGTTTCGTTCATGAACCGCAGCTCTGGCGGCGGCAACGCAATCGACACACTGGCGTCCGAGGGTACAATTCTCTTGGCGGTGGCCACGTCCTGCCCCCAATAGCGGGCCATCAACCTAGGTACCGCTGCGTGCAAATCTAGCAGATTGTTACGGGCCTGCTCGTGGTCCGGCTGACATCGCAACGCCTGCAGGAACAATTGTTCCGCCATATCGGGGTCATCGGCAGAGAATCGGACCACGCCGAGATTGTTGACTGCATCGGCGTTGTTCGGACTCTGGGTGGAGGCTCGCTCGAAGCATCGCTGGGCGCATCGCTGCTCGCCCAGACCGTAGTACACCTCTCCCAGTCCCACCAACAACTCGGTCGGCATACCCGGCGCGAGAAGATCCGGTAACAATTCGACCAGACCATGCGTTGCCTGACGTGACGGCTCGACCATGGCGACTTGCTCCGTGACGGCGTTCGCGCCGTCCGGTTGCGAATCCCGGGCCGCGGGCACCCGCCTGGGATCCGGTTTGGGGCCGACGGCGCCTACTTGGACCGTGGGAACCTCAGTCGATGCCGGCTGCGAACCGCCGGTGGTCTGAGCCGAGGAACCAGCGGCGTCCTCGCATGCCGGCTTTGCCGCGCGCTGTGAATTACTCATCGCCTGGTTCCGTCTCCTTGTGAACTCCATGGCGGCACACGCGTCGTATAAATGACGTCGTTCCGCGCGACACCAAGAGCGAAGCAAGACTTATACCAAGACTCGAAGAGCAAGGACCGAGAACAGTCGGTCACGCCATGCGGAGGCTTGGGGCCAGTCCCGGCCGACGTCATTCGACACCGGAGCCAGGGACGGGCGGTAGCAGCGTGGTTTGCGGGGCATCGTAAAACGAGCCCACCAAACGACCCGTCGGAATCTAGCTGGTTCCGAGTTCGGCCAAGTGTTGCGCGATCTCGTGATCGCCGGGAAACTGCAGCAAATAGGTCTCATAGAGCTCGCGCGCTTTGTCGGTGTGCCCGCTGTGCGCGAGAATACGGCCACAGGTCATAAAGATGTTGCGCTCTAGCGGCGCCAACTCCAGCGCTTTGGCTGCATAGATGACCGCATGTTCGTGATCGCCAATCTCAAGACAGACTGCCGCGACGTTGATGTACGCCGGGGCAAAGCCGCGGTCGGTATCGATGGCGGAAAAGAACGACTCGAGCCCCGCCTGGTAATCACCATTGGCCACGCTCTGCTTACCCAGTTCGTTGTGTTCCTGTGCTTGCTTCTGATTGCCGTTGCTGTCGAGCTCAGCCGGTTGCATGGTATCTCCTTGGACCGCTGTCTGGTTCGGATAGGGGCGCGACTTGCGCTACCGCTACAGGTAATTGAATAGGGACAGACCTTGAATTCGAACGTAGGATTGTTGTGCTGCCTGCAGCCCCGCCAATTGCAGATTCAGCCGTGCCACCGCCTCGGCGTAGTCGAGGTCCTGCACATCGGAGAGCGTGGTCTCGACTTGAAGCGCTTGCGCCTCATTGACATTGACCTCGACATCGACCGCGTTCATGCGCGCACCGACGTCAGCACGGACCGACAGGATTCGATCCAACGCCAATCGCAGGTTGTCGATAGTCTCGCCGTTGGGCGTGTTGGCCTCGAGATCAGACTTGAAGCTCTGGAGTGTGGTGAAGATGTCCTGGACGCCGCCGTTGGTGTCCGGAACGTCCATGAACACATAGAACCCGGAGTCGCCGTCTGCGACTTGCCGCGACGGTCCGACCTGGAGCTGGCGTTGACCCTGATCACCGTTGTAGGTGAATACACCGGCACCATCATCGGTGACCGGCTGGGTACTGCGTTTGAGACCGCCGAACAGATATTCGTTGTTGGCATCCTTGGTGTTCGCCAGTCCCAACATGCCTTCGAGCAGCTGGCCTATTTCGACGGCGATCCCTGCCCGGGCCTCGGCGTCAACCGTCGCGTTGTTGGCCTGTATCGACAATTCATAGGCGCGCTGGATCACATCCGTGGCGTTTTCGAGTACGGCTTCTTCCAGTCGCAGCCGCTGCTCCACGACCTGCGCATTGCGATTGTACTGTTGCGCCTGCTCCAGCGTCTGATTCAAATCCAGCACGCGTGCCGCCGCGACCGGGTCGTCGGAGGGTGACAAAATCCGCCGCCCCGTTGCCAACTGCTGCTGCGTCCTGCTCAGCGTGCTCTGCTGCTTGAGCATCGCGTCAACGCCAAGCTGCTGCATTTGACTGGTGGAAATACGCATCACTTACCCTCGCAAAGCAAATAGCAGCGACTGGAACAGGCCGCTGGTCACGGAGATTACCTGGGCGCTGGCCTGATAGGCCTGCTGGAACTTGATCAGCTTGGCCGCTTCCTCATCCAGGTTGACCCCCGACACGCTCTCGTGCGCCGATTCCGCCTGCTGTCTCAGCGTGCTGGTTGCCTGTAGGTTGATCTCGGTCTGGCGGCTACGCGTGCCGACGTCGGCAACAAACTGGGCGTAGGAATCCTGAAAACTGGCAGTGCCATTCTCCATCACGGGCTCATCGCGCAAACCAGCCAGGAGCAGTGCATTACGGTTGTCGCCGCTGCCATCGGAGTTGTACTCAATGACGAACTGATCACCCGCGGCGGGATTGCCGGTGATGCGCGCCCGATAGCCGAAGTCCAGCGCGGCATTCTCGCTGGGAAACAAATCCTCACCAACGGCCGGATCGTAGGTACCCGTGTCCAATACCGCCGACGTATCGGCATTGATGATTTCGTAGCTGTTGGGACCAGTGAAGCTGATCAGCAATGGCGGCGTCAGCTGGCCCGGGGTCGCGGTGAATGCTGCATTGGTCGTGTCGAGCACTTCGACGGAACCGATGACGCCGGTTCCCGTATTCAGCGCGCCGCCATTGGCCGCGGTTGCCTCACCAACGCGCACGGGCGCCGCTGCGGCGATGCGATCGATACCGCCAACCACGACCTCAAGATCGCGTGCTGCACTGTTGGTCGGACGCAAGATGAAGCTATCGCCGTTGCTGATACTGGTGCCGACGCCACTGATCGCGAAGCCTTCGGTGCTCGTCAGATCGATGTTCGGTCCGACACCACTTCCCACAACCACATTGTCACTGAGACGGCGCACGGTGTAGGTGCCGGCGTCATAGTCGATGCGGTAGTCGCTCGTGCTCAGACGACCGACGTCGGTCACAGTGCTGGTGAGCACATAATCGGTGGCGGCATCGTTGGTCGAGCTGGCAAGCGCCTGTTGCTGGGTGAGATCCGCGAAGAAGAGCCCGCCCAGGCTGTTATTCAGATCCATACCCAGTTGGTGCTGTTCGTTCATCGCAACCGACACCGACACCGCGACGCGTCCCAAGGTGTTCTGCGCCGGCGTCAGCACTTCATCCTGGATCGCGAGCAGCCCGCCTATCGCGCCGCCCGTGAGATTGGCGGTGACGTTGACCTGCCCCCCACCGCTGGCATTGCCAAGCCAGACGTCGGTGGTCGTCGGATCGAGCGCATTGGTGCGTGTCTGCAGCTGGAAGGCCTGATTGCCGACGACCAGACTTTGGCCACTGCCGATGAAGACGTTATAGGCGCCATTATCCTGTTCAACGACATTGACCGATGTGTGCTCGGCCAGTTGTTTCACCAATAGGTCGCGTTGATCACGCAAGTCGTTGGCCGGCTGGCCGCTGGCCAGGCCCTCGGCCAGTTCGATGTCCTCGTTCAACTTGGCAATGGCGCTGGCGATGGTGTTCATCTCAGCCACGGCCGAGCGCATCTGGCCATTGACCTGAGACTGGATGTCACTCAGCCTGCTGTCCATGTACTCGAAGCGATTGACCAGGGATTCCGCTTCGCTGAGCGCTACTTGCCGTGCCGGCGCCGACGCGGGATCATTGGCCAGACCTTCGAGCGAGTTGAAGAAACTCTGCAGTGACGGGGCCAAACCGACCTCAGGATCACCCAGAAGGTCATCGATTTGGCGCGTCAGATCGGCAAATGCGGCCAATTCGCTTTCAGCGGAAACGTTACGGCGCACCTGGTCGACCACAAACTGGTTGTAGACGCGGTCGACACCAATAACGTTGACGCCGTTACCGATGAAACCGTTGGCAGCAGGCGTGGGGATACGGGTCGCAAGGTCAACGCGCTGGCGCGTGTAGCCCTCAGTGTTGACGTTGGCGATGTTGTGGCCAATGGTATTGAGCACCCGCTGGTTGGCCAGCAGCGCAGATACCCCGATACCCAACAAGTCACCAGCCATATTCGATTACCCGATATCTGCTACATCCGCGGCGAGACTCTGGCCAAGCCGCTCGTTAGGCATAGCGTCCCGATGTGCGCCGCCCTTTAGGCTGGCCACGCCAGCGTCTTGGCTCACGGCGTCAAGCTGAGCCGCCAGCCCGTCAAGTACCCGCAATACCTTGCCCGAGTACTCCGGATCAGTGGCATAACCGGCCTCGTGCAAGGCCTCGACGAATGCGCGCGGATCCGCGGCCCGCTCCAGTGCAGCGGCATAGCGGGGGCTGCCGCGCAGCAAGCTGACATAGTCGTCAAAACTGGCTTGGAAGGAGTCATAGACCCGAAATGCCTCCCGGCGACGCACCGCAATGCCGTCCTCATACTCGAGTGTGGGCACCGCAACACGCGCGCCGCTCCAGCGGCTATCGGCCTTGATGTTGAACAGGTTGTGGCTCGATTCACCACCCTGTCCCCTGATGATGGCCTGCCCCCAACCGGTCTCCAGCGCGGCTTGCGCGATCAGTACCGCTGGCTGGGTACCCAACCGGGCCGCAGCCGCTTGGGCCGCCGGCCACAGTCCGGTGACGAATTCCTGTGGGCCCGCAAATGAATCCAGTGCTTGGGCCCGCGGCTCAGAGTTCACCACAGCAGCCTCCGCACCCGCCGGCGTCGGCGCTTCGGCCCGGCCGGCGGCCGCGACCGGCGGCAACACGAATTGCGGTGGTGGGATGCGTAGCGGACGCAGTTCCGCCGCCCTGGCCTGAGTTTCGACCGGTTTTTGACCTTCAGGCGTCAGTTGGCGTTCGATCACGTTGGCCAGCCCCAGACCTCGACCACGCGACAATGTCAGCGCGATTTGTTGATCGAACATCTCGCGGTACATGTCACCCTCGTTGGAGCCAAACAGGGGATCGCCGAAGCTCGCCTGGCGCATCGACTTGAGCATCATTTGCATGAACAGGGCCTCGAACTGCTCGGCCACGGCGCGTAGTGCGCCATCGGAGTCCTCGCGCGCCTGACGGCGCAACTCTGCCAATCCGGAGAAATCGGTATACACCGGCGCTGCCCCAGGGCCGCCAATCACGACGGACTCCCGGCGCAAGTAGTGTTTAGCGGATGGGTGGATCGGCTAATTTGGGTCTCCATCCGTGCGAGCGTGTCGTATGAGCCAAGTCCATGGCCAGGCCATCCTTGTTCCCTGTACCGCACCAGCACGTATCTTCCTCGTCCTTGTTTGCCCAACTCAGCCGATCCACCCATCCGCTAAATCACTATTAACTCGGCCCGCAGCGCACCAGCGCTGCGCAATGCCTCGAGAATTGCCACCAGGTCACCCGGCGCGGCGCCCACTTCATTGACTGCACGCACGATCTCATCCAGCGACACGCCTGGCTGGAACAGGAACATGCGATCACCCTGTTGCTCGACGGTCACGTCAGACTGGGGCACGACCGCCGTCTCGCCGCGGGCAAAAGGCCCCGGCTGGCTCACGATCGGCCGTTCGGTAATGGTGACAACCAGGCTGCCGTGCGAAACAGCAGCCGGCATGACCTTGACGTGTTGACCGATCACGACGGTGCCCGTGCGCGAATTGATGACCACTTTTGCGGCCGCCTCTCCCGATTCGACTTGGAGGTTCTCCAGCATCGCTAGGAACGACACGCGTTGACCGCGGTCGCGCGGTGCATTGACGTGAATCGAGCCCGCATCGATCGGCTGCGCAATGCCGGGACCAAATGCGGTGTTGACCGCCTCGGCGACCCGGTTGGCCGTCGTGAAATCTGGCGAGTGGATATTGAGCATCAGCGCGAACTCGTCACCCAGCGGCGTATCAGCACCGCGCTCCACCGTCGCCCCATTGGGTACACGCCCGACGCTCTGCACATTCACTGCAACGCGCGAGCCATCGCTGCCTTCGGCACCGAAACCACTGACCACAAGGCTGCCTTGGGCCACGGCGTAGACACGACCGTCAGCACCTTTCATCGGGGTCATCAACAAGGTGCCGCCGCGCAGACTCTTGGCATTGCCGATGGACGATACGGTCACGTCGATGGTCTGGCCTGGTTTGGCGAAAGCTGGCAGCTCAGCGTGTACCGTGACCGCCGCGACATTCTTCACCTGCACGTTGTTGAGCACCACACCCGGGGGCAAACTGACACCGAGCTTGTCCAACATATTCTTTAAGCTCTGCACGGTGAACGGCACCTGAGTCGTTTGGTCACCGGTCCCTTCGAGACCGACGACTAGACCGTACCCGACCAATTGGTTGCTTCTGACGCCACCAACGGCTGCAATGTCTTTGATTCGCTCCGCTTGCACCGGGCCAGCGGAACATACAGATACAGCCGCGGCCACCAGCAACGCATAGAGCCAGCGTGGCGTGTTGAATAGATTGCCTATAGCGAGTGTCATGTCTATTCGAGCATCCAGGTATTAGAACGGCCAGAAACGGTTAAAGAACTTTGAGCCCCAACCCATGTCGTTGGCATCGGCAATGACACCGGCACCACCGTAGGAAATTTGCGCGTCTGCGACGAGCGTCGAGGGAATGGTGTTATTTGCCCGGATATCAATCGGCCGCACGATGCCCCGAATGCGGATGAACTCCTCGCCCTGATTCAGGCTGAGATACTTCTCACCCTGAATCACCAGGTAACCATTGGCCAGTACTTCCGCAACCGTGACCGTAATGCTGCCGTTCAATGCGTTGCGTTGCGTGCTCGCGCCCTCGCCGTCGAACTCCTGGGCAGACTCAATATCGAGTTCCATGATCTCGGCACCACCAGACGTCACCGGGCGGCCGAAGATCGTCGGCCCTGGCATCTGGATTGAGCTGTCCTTGGCGGTACTGGTGCTGGCCTGCTTGCTGGCGTTGGTGCTCTCGGTCAACACCACTGTGAGCAGATCACCAACGTGGCGTGCTTTGAAGTCCTCGAACAAACTCACTGCCCGATCGACATGAATCACCGCACCATTGGATCGATCGGCCGGTGTGATAGCTGCCGGGCGCACCGCGGCGTAGCTGGGGTCGGGCATCGCCTGACTGGCGCAGCCCGTACCGAGCAAACACGCCAGCCCCAGTGCTATCCAGCCATTAAGTCGTGATGTCATCAGCATATTCATGTCGTCCCGCTCAACCCGTGTCTGCGCTCAGAGTTAGAGGTTGTTGTTTACGTACTGAAGCATTTGATCGGCGGTGGAGATGGCCTTGGAGTTCATCTCGTACGCGCGCTGCGTCTCGATCATGTTGACCAGTTCCTCGACGACGTTGACGTTGGAGCTTTCCACTGAGCCCTGCACCATTGTGCCCAAGCCGTTCAGTCCCGGATTGCCCGTTTGCGGCGCGCCGCTGGAGGCTGTCTCGAGAAACATGTTCTCGCCGATCGGCTGCAGGCCGGATGGATTTATGAAGTCGGCCAACTGAACGGTACCCACCTGAGTCGGCGCACTATTGCCGGACTGCAGAACGCTCACCGTGCCGTCTGTGCCAATGGTCAGACTGATCGTGCCCTCCGGGACCGTGATGCTTGGCTCCATCAGATAGCCGTTGGCGGTGACGATCTGGCCCTGCGAATTGATCTGAAATTCACCGTTGCGCGTATAGGCGATGGTGCCGTCGGGGCGCAGCACCTGGAACATGCCGCGACCCTGAATCGCCATATCGAGCGAGTTGTTCGTTTGGGTCAGGTTGCCCTGGGTGTGAATCTTCTCGGTGGCCACCATGCGTACACCGGTACCGAGCATCAGGCCAGAGGGCAATTGGGTGTCCTGGCTCGATTGGGCACCGGGCTGGCGCACATTCTGGTACAGGAGATCTTCGAATACAGCGCGCGAGCGCTTGAATCCGGTCGTATTGACGTTAGCCAGATTGTTGGAAATTATGCCGAGACGGGTCTGCTGCGCTTCGAGTCCTGTCTTGGATACCCACAATGGATTCATTCGAGTTCGCTCCTGCTACGTTTTTCCGTCATCAAGCGCGCATTCACAAAGGTGATGCACGCATCATGCCAATTTCAAGAGACGGGCGGCCGCCTCGTCGGTCTGTTCGGCGGTCGTCATCATTTTGACCTGGGCTTCGAAGCGGCGAGACAGTGCCACCATCTCCACCATTGCTTCCACCGCGCTGACGTTGCTGCCCTCCAGTGCGCCAGTGGCCAGCCGCGCGCTGGCATCCGGCGCAACCACGGCCTCCGTAGTACTGCGCAACAGACCATCCGTACCTTTCTCCAGCTGATCCAGCGGCGGATTGACCAGCTTGATCCGATCCAGCACCGCTACTGCATTTGGATTCTGATCCAGGCCCAGCACGGAGATCGTGCCGTCTACGGCAATCTCGACCTTTTTGGCGGGCGGCAATGCGATCGGACCCGCGTTGCCCAGTACCGGGTGCCCGGCACCGGTCACCAGCAACCCAGCGGTGCTGACGCGCAGATCACCCGCGCGGGTATAAGCCTCGCTACCATCGCGCGCCTGTACCGCAATCCAGCCCTCGCCACGGACCGCAACATCGAGTTCGCGTCCCGTCTGATTGATAACGCCCGGGCGCAAATCGATGCCGGGGCGTTCCGTCATTGCATAGACGCGGCTCGGCTGACCCTCACCGTACACCGGCATGCTGCGCGCCGCCGCAAGATCGCCACGAAAGGCCGTGGTACTCACGTTGGCAAGGTTATTGGCGTTGATGGCCTGAGCGAGCATAGTCTCCCTCGCCCCGGTCATCGCCACATAAAGCATTCGGTCCATAGTCAGTGCCGTCCTTCAGCCGCTAGCCTTAGCGGATGTTGATAATCGTCTGCGTCACAGCGTCCGCCGTGGAGATGACTTCCGCATTGGCCTGGAAGTTGCGCTGAGCCACGATCATGTTGACCAACTCGGCGGTCAGATCGACGTTGGATTCCTCCAGCGCGCCCGACTGGATCAGGCCCAGGCTTGAAGTCCCAGGCGCGCCGACCAAGGCGGCGCCCGAGGCAAACGTCTCAGCCCAATTGGTATCACCGAGCTGGCGCAACCCCTGCGAATTGGCAAAATCGGCCATCGCCAGCTGCCCAAGCGTGCGCGACTGGCCATTGGTGTAGCGGGCCAGCACAATGCCGCTGTCATCGATATCCACACCACTCAACCGGCCGGTGGTGAATCCGTCCTGGGTGAGCGAGTTGACGCTGAAATTGCTGCCGTACTGGGTCGAGCCACTGTAGTCGGCATTGAATTGCATATCAGCAGCGCCCGTGGCCAGATCCGCCGCGAGCACCGCGTCGAACTCAATTGCATTGGGGTTGGTCGCCAGAGCGGGCGTCACCGTATCCAACGCGCCGGTATCGGTGAACGTCAGCACCGCCGGTGAGTTTGCCGGCAGGCCGGTCGGCTGCACATAGACCGGCGTGCCATTTGGTGGCGTTACATACGTGTATGCGCTCCACGAGTTCGGTGCCGTGCGCACGTAGTACATGGTCGACAGCATCGAGTTGCCCAGCGAGTCATATACGGTCAGCGAGGTGGAGCTGTTGTAGGTCGTCGGATCCGAGGGATTGAACGCGCCGACAGGGATCTCGGCATTCGCATTGAGATTCACGTCCAGTCCGATTGCGCCAGTCGACTGCGGCGCGATGTCGGAACTATCCAGACGCAGCGCACCCAACGCACCCGTTATGTTGCCGCTGGCATCAGCCTGAAACGATTGCAGGCGTTGTTCGTTAGCGTTGACAACATAGCCCTCGCGGTCCACCCGAAACGCGCCGGCACGCGAGAACACCTGCGAGCCGTTATCGTCGAGCAAGAAGAAGCCGCGTCCGTTTACGGCCAGATCCAGGTTGTTGTCGGTAAATTCGATATTGCCTTGGGTGAACTGCTGCGCCACAGACGACAAGCGCACACCGCTGCCGATCGCGTTGGAAGTAACGCCTAAGTTGGACACTGCGTAAATGTCCGCGAACTCGGTGCGCGACTTTTTGAAGCCACTCGTGCTGGCATTCGACACATTATTGCCGATCACCTTGAGTTCCGCCGACGCGGCGTTCAACCCACTCAGTGCTGCGTTAAACGACATTCCCGAACTCCTCTGTTAGATTCCTGCTACATGATTTCCCGAACCTGGGCGAAGTCCACCTGCCCCAGTCCGGTTAGATTGAGCGTCAGCCCTTGACCCGCGCCGCCGATAGTCACGCTGTCAACGCTGGCAGTGACGAATGTCTGTGCGGCAACGCTATGCTCACCAGTCTGGAACTCGGCTCGCACCCGGTAACGACCCGGCGCCGCTGCAGTACCTGCGTTGGTAATGCCGTCCCACGCGAAGGCAACGTCACCGGCACTGTGAGCGCCCATTTCAATCGAGCGCACAACCTCCCCGCTGGCATCCACCACCGACAGCACGAGTTGCGAGGTATCCATAGGCAATTCCACCGTGCCGCGCAGCGCACCGCCCTGAGGCAGCAGACCGATCTCACTGGGCACGAGGACATTGCGGCCCACCAGACCTGAGGCCTGCAGAGCCTGGCTCGAGGTCAGCGACCCGGCCAGTTGTGCAAATGAATTCTGCAACTCGTTGATGCCCGAGACCTGGCTGAATTGGGCGATCTGGGTCAGAAACTCCCCGTTCTCCATGGGTTTGAACGGGTCCTGATTGTTCATTTGGGTGATCATCAGCTCCAGGAAGGCATCCTGACCCATTTCACCTGAATTGCTCTTGGGCTTGACCGTGTTCAGGCCCAGATTCGCAAACAAGTCCGAAGCAGTTTTGTCGACACTAGTCATTTCGTTACTCCGAATCCGCTATTCACCCAGACGCAATGTGCCCAATAGCATCTGCTTGGAAGTGCTCATCATTTCCACTGCCGCCTGATACGAACGAGACGCCGAGATCATATTGGCCATCTCCTCCACGACATTGATGTTGGGCATATAGATGAACCCGTCTGCATCGGCCAACGGATGATCGGGACGGTACTCCTGACGGGGTGCAACCGAGCTTTCCACCACGCCGAGCACGCGGACTCCAGCGCCGCGCTGTGCATCACCAAACTCGTCCACCAATGGCGCGAACACGGGATGCCGCGCCCGATAGGTCTGCCCTGTGCTGCTGCTGATGCTTTCAGCATTGGCCAGGTTGCTTGCCGTTACATTGAGGCGTAGTGACTGCGCTTGCATCGCACTACCGCCAACATCCAGAACATTGAAGAGCGACATGGCTTACTGTCCCTTTATTGCAGTCATGAGAGTCTTGATCTTCCCCGATACGAACCGCGCACTGACTTGGTAGGACACCGCATTGCGCATGAACTCGGCCATCTCGACCTGCGGCTCCACGCTGTTGCCATCGAGAGAGGGCTGTTGCGGTACCCGGTACATCAACTCGCCCCCGACCCCCTGCTCCGCACCGGAGATGTGAGCAGCGTGGGTCACCTGCAATCGGGTCGCCGAACCCTGACCCTTTGCCGCGGCCAACGCGCTGTTGAAATCCATGTCCCGGGCCTTGAAGCGCGGGGTGTCCGCGTTGGCCAGATTCGCTGCCAACAACTCCGCGCGGCGTGCCCGCAATGTCATCGCGTCTGCGTGTACGCCGAATGCCTCGTCGAAGCTGAATCCCATGAGCCGTATCTCGCGTTCGTTTTCCTGCGTTACCCAGAGCAAGGCGCGTGCCAAGTTGGTATCAATCGAATAATCAGTGAGTTACAGGTAGTCGCAATCGAGGCTGGGCCGGGGAGCGGCAAACACCGGCCGGCGGTTGCCGCTCTTTGCCGGCTACGGGGAGTATCTTGAACCACGGCGTACAGGGAAATCAGACTCAAGCAAGACAAGCCCTGAACCACGGGGCACGGGGAAGACCTCAACAAATGGAATCGAACTACGGATTGCACGGAGAAAGATCTGGGATCCGGTTAGGAGGTCACCGTCCACCCGCTGTGAGATCAGCGAGCCAGCTATCCTGACGCGCACGGAACAGTCGTGCGGGCTGAGTGCGAGGGCGGCGTGGCGTTGCGCACCACGCGTCGCTACCGGGACGGGCGCGAGAGGTCGCAGGTTGTCTTGACACGGAATTGCTTTTCTCCGTGTGCTCCGCGCTCGACGCGGTTGCCTGGCTTTTCGCAGGTTGAACTTCAACCTGAGGAGGAGAAAAGGACGACGTAGGCAGGACGTCGCGCCTAGCGCTTGCGGTAGAGTACGCCTTGGGGCATGCGCAGCATTTCGAATTCGTCGCTATAACCGGTGGGTGACTCCGAGCCGCCTAGAAAGAGGTAGGCGCCGCTACTCATCGTCTGGGAGATGCGCGCAAGGATCTGGCGCTTGATGTCGCTGGAGAAGTAGATCAGGACGTTGCGGCAGAAGACAACGTCGAACTTGCCCAGCAGCGCGTAGCTCTGGAGCAGATTGAGTTCCTGGAAGCGCACGCGGTTGCGCACCTCGGGTTTGACTTCCCAGCAGCCCCGGGGGACACGTTGGAAAAAGCGCGTGCGCCGTTCCTCGGACAGACCCCGTCTGACCATCATTTCGTCATAGCAAGCCTCACGCGCGTTGCGCAGCATGCTTGGCGAGATGTCTGTACCGACGATCTCGAGTGCGCCGGTAAATGCACCCGGATTGCTCAGCTGGAATTCGCTGAACGCCATACTAATGGAGTACGACTCCTGACCCGACGAGCAGGCCGCCGACCAAAACCGTACCCGCGGGGAGCGCTGCTTGGCCAATTCGGGAAGAATGTGTTGTTTGAGGATCTCAAAGGGATAGGTGTCGCGAAACCACATGGTCTCGTTGGTGGTCATCGCATCGATGATCGACTCACGCAGCTTGCGGTTGGAGCCCCGCTTGAGCTCTGCCATGAGCTGAGCGAAGGTGCCGAGACCGTACTCACCGATGAGCCGGTTCAGCCGGCTTTTCACCAGATAGTGCTTGTTGTCGCCCAGAACGATGCCGCATGCCTCCTCCAGAAATTCGCAGAAGGCCGCATAATCTTGCGGTGAAATATCGGCGCTAGGCGCTGGAGAGTTAGCCACGTCCATATGTCGTTTTGCGGCGGGTCACCGAACCACGGTTAAAGGTAAAACAATGCGACGCGTGGCCCATTGGCCGACGAAGGCCAGCGAGTCCTCACGTTCAAGCACGCCCCTCGACTAAGTCAATCCGTCGTTTGACGGACATGGCCAGCTCATCCGGATTGTATTTCGGCAGAAACTCATCGGCGCCAACTTTCTTCACCATCGCCGTGTTGAACACACCGCTCAAAGAGGTATGGAGCATCACGTGAAGATCTTTCAAGCTCGCGTCGTTGCGGATCTCCTTGGTCAGCGTATAACCATCCATCTTGGGCATCTCAACATCCGAGATCACCATGAGCAGGGTCTTGGCCACGTCTTCTCCCTCGTTCACCCATTGGCGCAACGTCTCCAAGCCCTCCATGCCATCGCGTGCGAGCGTGGCTTCGATCCCGATCTGCTGCAGCGTCCGCTTGACCTGGTTGCGCGCCACGCTGGAGTCATCGACGACCAGCACATGGCGCGGCGCCTGAGACTCCACCGGCGTGTCCGACGTCACCGTCTCGGTCAGCGCCTCCGACACCTTGGTGTTCATGCTCATGATCTCGGAAAGAACTTTCTCAACATCGATGATTTCAACAATCTTTTCATCGACGCGCGTGACCGCGGTCATGTAAGTATCCTTGCCCGCGCCTTGCGGAGGCGGCAGGATGTCTTCCCAATTCATGTTCACAATCCGTTCCACGGCGCTGACCAAGAAGCCCTGCATGGAACGGTTGTACTCCGTAATGATGAGAAAGCTCTTAGAGGGATCCGGCAACGGCCGCTTACCGACGGCGTGGGCCAGATCGGCAACCGCAATGGTACGTCCACGCAAGTTGGCAATGCCGCGCACCTTGCTGTTGGCTCCGGGGATGACGGTCAACGCGGGGCACTGAATCACTTCCTGGATCTTGAACACGTTGATGCCGTACAACTGCTGACCGCCGAGACGAAACAGCAGCAATTCAAAACGATTGCGGCCGACCAGCTGGGTACGCTGGTTGACGCCGTCGAGTACGCTGGACATGGTGCCCCCTTGAGCCACTTTCCTTGATGGGCTTGCTATCGGCCGTCTCCAATTGGGCTTTAGCTGGGCGTGACTGGGCATACATATTGCATTCGCTGTCATCACGCATTGAACAGCGGCCCCGAGTGAGGCTGCGCACAGGGTGGACGGCGAGGCAAGGCCGCACGGCGGCAACGCGACGGCAGCGACTTGCCGCAGCGCTCGACCAGCCTGGCAGCAAATAGGGACAAGACCATGAAAACGAATCCGACACAGCGATTGCCGGCCTGGCGGCATAGCAACATAGCGGCGCTGCTGGGGCTACTGTGCCTCAGCGTATCTGCAACGGCGGCACAGACAACCCAGTCGTTGAGCGATATCGAAGCAGTGGCGCAGGAATTCGTACTCGCGCAGCTCGGCGGGGACAAGAACACCAGAATCCGGGTTACTGGTCTGGATCAACGCCTGCGCTTGAGTGCTTGCGCCGAGCCCCTGCAGGCGTTTCTACCCTCCAGCTCCCAAATGTCCGGCAGCACCACGGTCGGCATCCGTTGCCCTGGCGGCAGCCCCTGGACCATCTACGTCCCCGTTCAGATTCGGTTCTATGGCAAAGTCGCTGTGCTCAAACGCCCACTGGCCCGCGGCGCCGTGATCGGCGCTGACGACGTCAAAATGATACGCCGCGAGCTGGGCGCCCTGAATGGCAACTATGTGTCGGAGATGACCGATGTCATCGGCATGGTCACTCGCCGCCCCGTGGGCGCCGAGAGTATTATCAGCCCGTCCATGATCACTGCGCCCGAGGTCGTCAAACGCGGTGAACGGGTGAGTATCGTCGCCCGCAGCGGCACCTTCACCGTGCGCGGCAACGGCACTGCACTGGGCAACGGCAGCCTGGGCGAGGTGGTCAGGGTACGCAATAGCCGGAGCAAACGCACCGTCGAGGGAGTCGTTGCCGCACCTGGCGTGGTCGAAGTGCGCCTGTAGCAGCTATGTGGCCCCTAAAGAAACCCGCGGCGATGGACGCTAACAGGGACAGAGAGTATCGGGAGTAGCGCCATGGCCATTAATATTCCAGGAATTAACTCGAGCAAGACGCATTCGACCAGCGACCGCACGGTGCAGAACCTGCGCGACGCCGGCCAGCAGAAAAGCGCCGACAAGGCTGCCGGCGGCAGCGGGGACGATCGCGTTAGCCTGACGGCGACAGCTGCCCTGCTCAAAAGCCTGGAGGACCAACTCGCCGCGCAGCCCGTCGTCGACGAGGCGCGTGTCGAAGGTGTGCGCTCCGCGCTGGCTGACGGCTCTTACCATATTGATGCCGATCGGGTCGCCGAGAAGCTGGTCGAGTTCGAACGTACTCTGAACGAGCAAGAGTAGCGTCGTGTACGCCCCAGCCGAGTCGCATTCGCTAGAACAACTCATCAGCCAGCAGGCCACATTGCTGGGTGAGCTCAAGGCGCTGCTCGAGCAAGAGCACCGCGCCTTGAGTGACCAAGACGCCGATGAGCTCAATAGCGTGAGCATCGCGAAACGCGATCTGGCTCGCAGCATCGATATTCTCGAGCACAAACGCCTGGCCCGGGCCGACGCGCAGTCCAGCCAAACCAGCCAGAGCTGGCATCAGATGGTGGAGCTAGCGCGCGAGTGCGAGCGACTCAACCAGGTCAACGGTCTCATCGTACATAGCAACCAGAGGCGGATACGCCAGGCACTCGGTCTGCTGCGCGCAAACATCAGCGCGGGCGAAACCTATTCGGCTGACGGCAGCACCACCCTCGATTCGACTTCGCGCAGCCTGGCTCAGGTCTAGCAGCGCCTCCACCCTCCCCCGCGGCCATTCCGCCTCAGGCGCAGGCCGGCAAGGGCGCCGAGCACGCGTGCGCCCCGCACATCGCTGCTGGTAGCCCCGATCACAGGGTCGACCGCCTGGTACCCGCTACCTTAGCCGGTCAGCGCCCCGTCGTTGGCTATGGTTGGCGACACCGGCTCGATGATAGAATGCTCCGCGCTGTCGCTGTGCTTACTGCGCAGCAGCCGTCTCAAGGGGCCGTAGCTCAGCTGGGAGAGCGTCGCGTTCGCAATGCGAAGGTCGTGGGTTCGATCCCCATCGGCTCCACCAATTCACGGTGCACACACCAGGGATACACCCAGCCCCGGTAGCTCAGTTGGATAGAGCAATCCCCTCCTAAGGGATAGGTCAGACGTTCGAGTCGTCTTCGGGGCGCCATGCCCGGCACGGCCCACCATCCGGTGGGCCTCCATCGCGCTCTTCCCCCTCCATCAAGCTGGTCCGTAAGCCTCTCAGCAGTAAGGAATTGCCTCGGCTGGCCGATAAGAACGGCAGAGCCGGTCGGCGCCGTCGTGCCGCGCAGATGCGGCGCCAGCACCTACACCAAGGCGGACTTCCGAACCACCGTGCCCAGCACCAACACGAGCAACCATCCGGCCCCGTCAACGGGCGTGCCTCCAGACACCGCGGCGGGACCCAACACCAGCTTGCCCGCCGACCTGCTCGCGCAAATCAGCGCAAGCCTGCACTGTGGTGAGTTGACGGCGGTAGCTACTGCGCTGGCGTCAACGCTGGCTACGAATCTTGCCAGTGAGCGCGTCAGCATTGGGGTGTTACAGGCGCGGCGCATGCGGGTCGTCGGGCTGTCGCACAGTGCTCGCATCGAACGGCGTTCGAACCTGATACGCGCCATTGGTTGCGCCATGGATGAAGCGCTCGACCAGGACATCACTGTTGGCTTCGGCCGTGACGTGCCCACGCACGACACTGCGAACCTGCTGCACCGTCAACTGGTCGAGCGTTTTCATAGTGGCGGTGCTTATAGCGTATTGTTGCGCCACGCCGGACGTGTCGTCGGTGCAATGACCATCGAGACGGGAGCCGAGTCGAGGGTGACAGCGGCATTGATCGCTCAGTGCGAACAAATCGCCGCATTGTGCGCGCCGACTGTGGCACTGCTGCGTGAACGAGAACAGACCTGGCTGCGCTGGCTGCAACCCAAGATCGCTGTTGGCCAGCTTGCTGCCGACAACCCTTCACGTCGCAAACGCAGATGGATGCTGCTCGCTGCGGCAGTTGCCCTGGCCGCGTTCGCGGCAATGCCAGGTACCTACCGCATCACCGCGCAGGCAACACTCGAAGGTGAAATCCAGCGTGTCATTACGGCTCCCGTCAACGGTTACCTGGCGGAGGTGCACGCTCGCGCCGGCGATAACGTCGCGGCTGGCGCACCAATGGCCACTCTGGATGATCGCGATCTGCGCCTCGAGGAAATCAAATGGAGAGCCGAGCGCCAACAACTCATCCGTGAGTACCGTGAGGCGCTCGCGCAGCACGATCGTGCCGAGGTGAGCATCCTCAGCGCGCGCTTGCAGCAAGCCGGGGCACAACTCGAGCTGGTACAGGCCCAACTGCAACGATTGACCATCGCAGCTCCCTTCGACGGCATCGTGTTACAGGGGGATCTGCATCAGGCTTTGGGCTCAGCGCTACAGCGTGGAGATGTCCTGTTCAAAGTCGCACCGCGCGGAGAACTGAGATTGATACTTCAGGTCGACGAAAGCGACATCGCCCGTGCTGAGGCGGGGCAGCACGGTGTATTGACCTTGGCAAGTCTGCCCAACACTGACGTCGATTTCGAAGTCAGCTCGATAACGCCGGTATCCTCGCCGGAAAACGGCCGCAATTATTTTCGAGTCGAAGCACGATTGCTCGACACCCTCGAGCAGATGCGCCCCGGCATGCAAGGTGTTGCCAAGATTGATGCGGGCGAACGCCGCCGCATCTGGATCTGGACCCACACGCTCGTAGAGCGACTACGACTGTGGTCGTGGTCCATCCTGCCCTGAGCAATGCCATGACCGACGCACTGTTCAGCCCAACCTGGTTTCGCGTGGCCAATCTAAAGCCGCGCCTGCACTCGCACATCGAGCTACATCGACACGAGTATCGCGGTGAGGCCTGGTACATTTACCAGAACCGGGCATCGGGTCGAACCCATCGCTTCAATTCGGCTGCACACCGTCTGATCGCGCGCATGGACGGCAACCGCAGTATCCAGCAAATCTGGGAAGCTGCCGGCAACCAGTCCGGTCTCGAAGCACCAACGCCGACCGAGGTCGTCGACCTGCTGCGCGCACTCTACGTTGCCGACATGGTGCATCTGGGCGTCGCGGTCAACCTGCAAGAACTTGCCGGGCGCGCGCAAGCCGCTCAACCCAGTGCGTTGCTCACACGCCTGACCAATCCTCTGGCCCTGCGTATACCACTGGTCGATCCGGACCGATTCCTTAACCACACCCAACAGCTCGTGCGCTGGGCATTCACGCCGTGGGGCCTGTGGGTGTGGGCGCTGACGATTGGGCTGGCGCTGGTGCTGAGCATCGTGCACTGGCCGGAGTTGCGGGCAACCTTTGCCGGCCAAGCACTGCAGCCACACAATCTGTTGTTGATGGCGGCGCTCTATCCATTGGTGAAGTTGTGTCACGAGTTGGGCCACGCCTACGCCACCAAGATCTGGGGCGGTGATGTCCACGTGATGGGAGTGGTGGTACTGCTCTTGCTACCCGTACCCTTCGTCGATGCTTCGGCAGCCTCGTCGTTCCGATCGCGACGACGGCGCATGGGCGTGGGTGCCGCAGGCATCATGGTCGAGCTGTTTCTCTCCGCACTCGCATTGTTCGTCTGGTTACTAGTGGAACCGGGCATCATCAGTGCGATCGCGTTCAACGTAATGCTCATCGGCAGTATTTCGACGGTACTGTTCAATGGTAATCCGCTACTACGCTATGATGGCTACTACGTACTCGCCGATGCAGTGGGTATCCCCAATCTCGCCTCGCGGGCCAACCGCTACCTCGGCTACCTCGCTCAGCGTTATGTGCTGGGACTCGACGGCGTCGCCAGCCCCGTCACGAGCCGTGGCGAACGCGCCTGGTTCGTGTTCTACGGACTGAGCTCGTTCAGCTATCGGGTGGTCGTGCTGGCTCTGATCAGTCTATGGCTGATCCAGGAGTTGTTCTTCGCCGGCGTCATCCTCGCCGTCTGGGCGCTGACCTCACAAATTGTCGAACCGCTGCTGCGCCACGCAAGCTTGCTGGCCAACCATCCAGGCGTGCGCCAGCATCGCCTGCGGGCCTGGTCGGGTGTCGCGGGCGCAAGCCTGGCTGTGCTGTTGGTGTTGTTCGCCATCCCCGTGCCCCTTGGCACCGTTGCCGAGGGCGTCGTGTGGGTGCCCGACAATGCGGTCGTTCGCGCCGGCGCTGAGGGTTTCGTACGCAAGGTATATGCGCATTCCAATGACAATGTGGTTGCCGGCCAGGCACTACTGCTGCTCGACGATCCCCTCGTGGCGGCCGAGCGCAATGCATTGCAGGGTAAGTTGCGCGAGTTGCGGGCCCAGCACACCCGGGCCCGCGTACAGGACCGCGTGCGTACGGCGCTCTTGGATGAGGAGATCGCGCAATTCACCGCACGTCTGGACCGGCTCGACGAACGCATCGGTGGACTGACGGTACGCAGCCGAGTCAACGGTAAGCTGGTGCTGCCCTCCCACGATGATCTGCGGGGTCAATTCCTGCGCCAAGGTGATCTGGTTGGCTATGTGGTTCCCGACGGTCACCTGTCTGCGCGGGCGGTCCTGCCCCAACAGGACATCGGCTTGTTCGAGCGACTGCGCGGCGTCGAGGTGCGCCTGCACGGCAGCGCTGAGCACGTATTGGCGGCTGAGCTGGAGCGCCTGACTCCGGCCGCTGACATGCGCCTGCCCAGCGCCGCGCTGGGCACCCAGGGTGGCGGCAGCGTCGTGACGGATCCAAGTGATTTGGCAGGGCTCAAGACACTGCAGCCGCTGTTTCATATCGATGTTTCGCTGCCCGATGAGACGCCCGCCGCGTACCTCGGGCGCCGTGTCTACGTGCGCTTTGACCATGGCAACGAGGCCATCGCCTGGCGCCTGGCTCGTTCGCTCCGGCAACTCTTCTTGAGGCAACTCGATGTTTGATGTTTCTGGCAAGAGGCCTTCCACGTTCCAACTTGGGCGGATCATGGCGGCAACATTTGTTATGGCTTTGTGCACCGCATCCACGATTTGGGCCCGCGAGCTGCCTGAGCTGGACTGCCTGCTCGAACCGGAGACCCGGGTGGAGATCAGCAGCGCCGTGCCCGGTGTGCTGGAAACGATTTATGTTGAGCGCGCCGATATGGTCAGCGAAGGCCAGCCCATCGCCAAACTGGAAAGCTCGGTCGAAGAAGCGCTGGTGGCGGTCGCCACGGCACGTGCCGACATGAGCGCCGAGGTTGAGAGTCGCCAGACTCAGCTCGCCTATGCCAAACGCAAGCTGGAACGCATCAAGGAGTTGCACCGCACCCGTTCGGTCTCCCCCTCCGAAAAAGACGAAGCTGAAACCGAGATGGCGCTGGCGCGTCTTGAGCTGCAGCGCGTGGAGAACGAGCAGCGTCTTGCCGAGCTGGAGCTCGAGCAGGCACGCCGCGCCTTGAACCAGCGCACCATCCGCAGCCCCTTCACCGGTGTGGTCAGCGAGCGCTACCTCTCACCGGGTGAATCGGTCGATGAACGCCCGATTATGCGGCTCGTCAAGATCAACCCGCTGCGGGTCGAAGTCATCGCACCCGTTGAGCTGTTTGGCCAGATCCGCACCGGTATGAAAGCCCGGGTGAGCACCGAGATTCCCGCATTGGGTGCTCATGACGCCACGGTCACCGTTGTCGATCCAGTCATTGATGCCGCCAGCGGCACCTTTGGCGTTCGCTTGACCCTACCCAACCCGAACCACCGCCTGCCGGGCGGGCTGCGTTGCCAGGCCGTGTTCGAATCACCCGCGAGCGACACCGCGGAGCGTTAGAAAACCGAGCCCTGTTTCACAGCCCGGACTATCAAGTTTGCTGGCATCTGGCCGACACAGGAGCCGGGAAGATCCAACGTGCGCGGTCTGGATGAAACCGCGCGGCGGGTGCCATTGTGCGCCGCGTCACCGATAACAATCGGGTTTCCAAGCACGCAAGTGCGGCTGCCAAGGCTGGCTGGCCGTTGCCCTGACAACGCAACGTTTTGCCCAGCGCTGGCATGTCGGCACCAATGAGACAACGCAAAAAGAAGCCACTGGCCACCCTCATTCACGAGGAGCTCGAATCCAGAATCCTGCTCTCGGTGGGCGTCGAGGGCCTGTTGTTGAATCCCGACAACGGCGACGCCGACGCCGGTGCGGACTGGTCGGACGCTGACAGTGATCCCCTCGCGCTGGCGCTGACACCCACCAGCTACAACCCGGATGCGCGTCAGGAGCTGATCATCATCGACCCAAGCGTCGATGCCTACGACGCACTCGTGCAGGACATCCTCACCAGCGCCGATGCCTCGCGCGAGTTCCAGATCGTCGTCCTTGACCCGACCCAAGACGGCGTCGCCCAGATCACCGACATCCTAGGCAACCATCAAGATCTGGATGCCGTACACATCGTTTCGCATGGTAGCGATGGCTCGGTGATACTCGCCGATACGCAGCTCAACGCAGTCTCTCTCGTTCAGTACAGCGATGCCATCGGCAGCTGGAGCAATGCACTGGACGCCGACGCCGATCTGCTGTTCTACGGCTGTAACCTGGCCGCCGGTGCAGAGGGTCAGGCGCTGGTTGACGCTATGTCATCGCTGACCGGTGCGGACGTTGCCGCAAGTGATGACCTCACGGGTCACGCTGAGCTGGGTGGCGACTGGGAGCTCGAGTACCGGGCCGGCGTCATTGACACGTCTGTTGCCTTCACGTCGAACCTGCAAGAAAGCTTTGCCGATGTTCTGGCCACCGAAACGGTGCTCGATCAGTTCAACGGCACCAACTACAACGCCAATGACGGCAGCCAGAATTGGAATGGGGGCTGGTCGGAGAGCGGTGATGCTGGAAACCCAGCCCAGGGCAATGGGGTCATCCAGATCGTCGGCGGCGAGCTGCGCATAGGCGGTTCCGACGACACCAACATCAATGGCATCAGCGTAGCGCGTGCGGCGGACCTGACGGGAGCAACGACCGCCACGCTGACCTTCGACTATAGCCGACAGCTTTTCGAGATGGGCTCAGGCGGCGTCAGCGTCCAGGTCTCCGGTAACGGCAGTGGCTGGACCACGCTGGACACATACACGTTCAGCGGTATGGGGGCTGGCAGCGCGAGCTTTGATATCAGCGCCTACGCCGCCGCGGACACGGCCATCCGCTTCGTCGGCTCGGGCACCTCTGTATCGGCGTATTTCTTCGCCGACAACGTGCAGATTGAATATGACGGCAATCAGGCGCCGATCGCGAACGCAGACAGTGGCGCCGCGTTTACCACGGACCAAGACACGAGTTTCACCACCGGCGATGTGCTCGGCAACGACACCGACCCCGATGTCGGTGACACCTTGACCGTGCAAAGCATCGATACCACCGCCACACTCGGCTCGGTATTCGACAACGGTGACGGCACCTTCGACTACGATCCCAACGGTGCCTTCGACACGCTCGCCGCAGGTGAAAGCGCGACTGACACCTTTACCTACACCGTCTCTGATGGCAACGGCGGCACCAGCACGGCAGGCGTCACCATCACCGTCAACGGTGCCAATGACGGACCCAGCCTGGCAACCACCATCACCGACACCAATGCAACCGAAGACAGCGCCTTCAACTATGACATCTCGGCGAGCTTCGCCGATGTGGATGCCACCGACACCCTGACCTACGCCGCCACGCTGGTCGGCGGTGCGCCGCTGCCCGCCTGGTTGAGCTTTGATACCAACACCGGGGTGTTCTCCGGTACGCCGACCAATGCCGATGTCGGCAGCCTTGATATCGCGGTCACCGCCGCCGATGGCAACGGCGGCAGCATCGCCGATCAGTTCACCCTCACGGTGGACAACACCAACGATGCCCC
>Ga0209536_100001974_pt1 | contig 33566 bp, 29 predicted proteins | sample DeeMarSeWOR28_12_FD_187461 | JGI IMG/M metagenome (GOLD analysis project Ga0209536, IMG submission 187461) | Marine sediment microbial communities from White Oak River estuary, North Carolina - WOR-2-8_12 (SPAdes) (version 2) | ecosystem: Environmental > Aquatic > Marine > Intertidal zone >... | reverse complement strand
CGTCGCAATTTGTGTACATTCTTATCCCATAATTTGTTGTATCATTTATAAAATTACCAAATATTTCGGCCCCATTACAACCGCTATAACTAATTGCTGTAGACCCCCCTGAAATCGTATTGCTTGAAATTTTACTTTGATCAGCATTTAGTATGTACATTCCAATAGAGATATCGATTATCTGGTTATTCGATATTGAAGTTCCATCGGAAGTAATCAAGTATATTCCAAAATTATTTAAATCTGCAATCAAATTTAGGGAAACATTGTTTTGATTACAAGCACTGTATAATCTTATTCCAAAATCTTGCTGATTTGCGACAACATTTTTGAGTGTATTATTATAAATTAAGTTCCCTTCACAAGAATATTCAATATTTATTCCATAGACATTATTATCAAATATTTTATTTTCTATAATCTCATTATCATTGCAGAAATTTGTAAGATATATTCCAGCATCTTGGAAGGTTGTCCCATCATTTTTTGCTGTGTTTCCAAGGATTTTATTATTAAGGCAATTTGAAGTTAAGTTAATTCCACACATCCCATTATTAATTAGTTGATTTCTCGAAATTGTATTATTAACACTATTCTCCATGTAAATTCCGTTTTCTTTATTGCTTGATAATACATTATTAACTATGGTTCCTTTATTCGTATTTTCTAACTTAATCCCATTCGTTGTCTCAAATATTGTAACATTTCTAATAGTAAAATATGCACCAACGGAATTTTCAATAAAAATTCCACTCCCTACTGGAGAATCGCTCGCATTTATTATCATGTTCTCGATAACATAGGGATTTCCCCAAGTACCAGAACCAGAACACCAATCAGATTGATTAGCAATAGTCCAATTTGAACCCGTAATATGAATAAAGGTAAAATTACTCCAAAATCCTGCTCGTTTTAAATCCGGTAATTTACTATCTAAATCCTCTTGAACAGCTGTAAAATTATTTTTCATTATATGTTGAATGGGAATTGAAACCATAACCAGAAATAGTACTAACAACGCATAACTCTTTTTCATCTTCATTTTCATCGTAAAATACCCCTTGCTTACCTTATTAAGGACATAAAAAATACGTAAATATAGTTTTATGTCTTTTTCAAAATTTTTGCTCCTTTTACCCAACAGAACATTTGATTAGAAAAATATAACTCTAATCAAATCAATTCAAACAAAAAATAAAAAAGAAGAGTTTTTATAGCTAATGTTTTTGATATTCAACCTTTCTCTGAAACGCATCCACTAATTAAGCCGTTCTGTGTGGTTTCGGCATGAAGTTATACAACCATAATGCAAATTCGCGTGGATTTCTTGATTGCATTATAACCCTACCTGGTCCCCTTAATTGAGCAACAACGCCCTCACCTGAAAGGAACGTTGACTTCAACCCACCTACTTTTTTAATATCAAATGTAACACTTGATTCCATTGCGACGAGATGGCCATTATCGCAATTAAATAATTGACCATCTTCTAAGGTAATTTCAAAGAAAGCTCCCATAGCCCCTATAAATAAGTCACCAGGACCGTTTAACGCATCTATCTGTAAGTAAAATGCTCTTTCACCACCAAAAAATGATCTTTTCAAACCTAAAAAGTTAGTTTGTGTTTCAAAATGTATCGAACTTGCAACAAAACATCCACTAAATAAAATCCAACTCTCATTTTTTTGAAGGGGAAGATGCATTAAATCTCCCGGGAAACTTGGGGCTAAACCCAAAGTACCATCATCCTGAGCAGTAAAAGTATTCATAAAAAATGTCTCTCCAGCGAGAACACGTTTCAATGATTTTAAAAAACCGCTAGATGCTTTTTTCGTAGAAATTTCTAGGGTGGGATCAAAATATATCATCGTCCCACCTTCACACTGAATCATTTGACCCTTATTCAGTGATAAATTGAGGTAAGAAAAAGTGGGTTTGTTTAATACTTCATACTCAAATTCTATTCCTTTTACCATATATTAACACATCATATTCTTAACTATAGACTAAAGATACTATCAAGAATTATTAAACTTTTAGCAAAATAAACAATTCCTAAGAATATTCGACTTCTTTTTATTTTAAATATACTAAAGAAAAAAAAAATGAAAAGGGGATTAAAATTATTCTACAATCGCATACCCGTTGCTTAATACAATATCTTTTCCTGTATTTGCTTGAATAATATAACGTCCATTCTCTTTCCAGCCTTCAGTAGTAATTGTTTGACCGGGATAAACTGGTGAAGAGAACCTAGCACTGAATTCCTTAAACCGATTCACATCACCATCGCAGGCACCATACAATATTGCTCGAGCAACGAACCCATAGGTACATAACCCATGAAGAATGGGGTTATTAAATCTCCCGCTTAATTTAGCATATTGAGGATCTAAATGTAAAGGATTGAGATCTCCATTAAGTCTGTATAGAGCAGCTTGATTCTCAGTAGTCTTATATGAGATACTAAAGTCAGGCTTAACGCCCTCAGGAGGGTTCAAAGGTTGGGCTTTTGGACCAGATTCTCCACCAAATCCTCCTGCGTCTAACAAAACATGTACCCATTTTGCATCAAATATATGCTCTCCTTTTTCATCAAATCCTTGTCTTACTGAATGTATAATTGCATTTCTTCCCTTATCATATATATGAGTTATTGTTCCCTTCCGGGTTATCTTTCCTTGCTGAGGAAAGGGTTTATAAAGCTTTATATATTGCTCTCCATGAATCAATTTTGCCCAATTGACGTTTCCAAGCTTTTCAAAGGGAGCAGCACCATCTCCGGCAATAACCGCATAGCTTGGGAACACCTTTACTCCTCCTTCTGTTCTTTCATAAAGGAATGGTAATTCATTGGTTTGAGCTCCAATACCTAGTGCATACAGCACTACGTCCCTCCAATTATATTCAAACACACTTTCCTTTGTTTGACCTATTGCATCTAAATTCATTGATATGGTTCATCTTCCGTATAAAATGCTGTATTAAAACATGAACTATCGTTAAAAAATCTTTTTTAAATGGAGATTGTCCATATTCATAAAGAATGCATTCTAATATTGACTTATGAAAGCAATTATATGTGCGAAATACGGACCTCCAGAGGTTCTTCAACTTACTGAAGTAGAGAAACCTACTCCCAAGGATAATGAAATCTTGGTAAAAGTGTATGCATCAACAGTAAATTACGCAGCAAGATTAATTCGAAGTGGAGTACACCCGGATTCCAAATTTTTCACCTTCATGTTGCGAATGATGAATGGGATCAGTAAACCAAAAAATCCTATCCTAGGATTTGAGCTTGCCGGGGAAGTTGAATTGGTCGGTAAGGACGTAACCCGATTTAAGAAGGGTGACCAAGTGTTTGGTAGCACTACGGGGTTGAAGCAGGGTGCTTATGCTGAGTACGTATGCCTACCTGAAGACTGGAAGGCGGGGATGGTTGCCATTAAACCCGTTAATATGACCTATGAGGAAGCCGCTGTTGTTCCTTGTGGGGCATCAACCGCATTGCATTATCTTAGAGATAGAGCCAAAATTCAGAGTGGACAGAAAGTTCTTATCTATGGTGCTTCTGGAAGTAATGGTACGTTTGCCGTACAACTTGCCAAGTACTTTGGGGCAGAAGTTACTGGGGTATGTAGTACTACGAATTTAGAATTGGTAAAAACTTTGGGAGCCGATGCAGTAATTGACTACACTAAAGAGGATTTCGCGGAAAAAGGAGAACTTTATGATGTTATCTTTGATGCCGTCGGAAAAACCTCACTTTCACGCAGTAAGAAGGCTTTAACTCCAGATGGGACTTACGTGACGGTTTTAAAGGGGCGATACCGAGAAATGCCTGAAACTTTAGACTTCCTCAGAGAACTTATTGAGGAGGGAAAGCTAAAATCAGTCATAGATAAAAGCTATCCACTTGAACAGACTGCAGAAGCCCATAGTTACGTCGATAAAGGGCATAAAAAAGGAAATGTAGCTATAACTGTTGTATCTGATAACAATACCTAACAACTCACTGTAGACGAGTTTACGTTCTTTTTAAAACTCTTCAGCTTTTTTTATGTAATCGGGAATAAATTTGGTTTTTAATAAGTTGGAATTCCCCGTAGATATGAGTTTCCCTTTCATATCGTATATTTCAGCGATGGCATGAATTATATTTTTGCCTTCTCTTATTGTTTTTCCAATAACTCTTACATTTTCACCTACATTAACCTTTCCCAGATAATCGACATGAAAATCTATACTTATAGGAAACCCTTCATATCCCAAAGTAGCCGTCATCATGCCAATCGTGTCATCCATGAGAGCACATTGCATTCCCCCATGTAGTAATCCTGTTGGGTTTGCCATTTCTGGTCTAATTTCGAACTCCAATTCAAGGAAGCCATATCGAGCTTCAATGATCCTTCCGTTTAACCACTTAGTAAATGGGGGAACAGGAAATCCTTCTAACGCCTTCTCCTTAAAAGAATTAAATAGGTTTATCATATTGTCTGAACGAACCTTAATTTTCTTATCGTCTTTCATGATATCATTATTAGACTTAGAACTAGCCTTAATATTTTTCCCCCAAATAAAATTTCCCGGGACTGAGAATTTTATTAGGATCAAGGGCTTTTTTCACTCCTATCATAAAATTATAATATTCTTCTGTTAATGCACCTGAATCAACCAAACTTCTGCTGATGATTTCTCCCATCCAATAATGGATTGAACCCTTTTTTATAAGTGTTATCAAGTGGTCCCTCCAAAGTTCTTCAAAGGCTTCCCTGTGAGTATTATCTCCCCTTAGACCAATCCCGCCAGCAATATCAATGTATGTGGGAGCAACTCCGAATGCTATAAATCCTGCTCCACCAACTGCACCGAGTTCTCTGATTTTTGGAAGATTTTTTATATTCCATTCATTATACAACTGTCTATAATCTGGTAATTGAGATGTGGGACATTTCATGCACCCACTTAAATTGAAATGACTCCCTCCTAGCCAACTATGATTTGCCCATTGCCATCTTCCATCCTCTTCATAAAACCACTTACCTAAGTTTCCTTCTTCAATTTTAGGCCCCAATTTTTTAAACTCAGCTTCATGGGCAATTTTTTCTATACGTTCAATATTGTAATCAAGCTGTCTTTGAGTATTAGCAACAGTAGTATATAATAACACACTCCCTTTAATTTCAGCATTTAATAAATCCCCTGTAATTCCTCTGCCATCTGTATAATAAAAGAAGTCATGTAAAGGTAATTTGTTATGCTGCCATTTTATCATTACATCTGCAACCTTTTTTGTGGAGGATTTGATATCACGATTATCAATTTCGTAGGTGGCGTATCCTCTATATTCTGGCAATGGATATAAGTTCAAAGATGCCTTAGTTTTTACCCCGTGAATTCCAACATCCCCCAAAAATAGCCCTGAATAATCAGCGCCTAACCCGAATCTCATAAAAGGTTTTTCACAAAAGGAATTAGCCTTTGCACCAGTATAAATTATATCTCCTTGAGGTAATACAACTTCCAATCCAACACATTGTTCAGTAACGCTTCCATACATAGCAGCTCCTCCTCCTCCAACTGAATTATTAGAAAGACCACCACCAATCGTGGCTGAAAATCCAGATGCTGGGCCAGTAGTCCCTGTATAATATCCAATTCCTACCCTACTTAATTGCTCACATAATTCACTCCAAGAGATCCCCACTTCCACTGTTACAATTCTATTTTCCTCATCAACATCTAGTATTTTATTCATCCGAGTCAGGTCTAATACAATTCCCCCATTCCCAATTGGTTTAGCACCTCCAGTCAAGTCCGCACCATTTCCTCTGGGAATAACCTTTATCTTGTGTTCATTCGCAACTTTTAAGATTTCTGATATTTCTTCTGGTGTTCTCGGTTTTATAACAATATCGGGCAAGCTTTGAAGAACATAATCACAATTCATTGAATATGAGAACCGAATAGGTTCTGAATCCGAAACATATTTAGGCCCCACAATATGCTCAAATTTTTCATAGACACTTTGTATTGTTGCCATATTTTATCGATTGATCACCGAGGTTTATATAGTTTTGTAAAAGCAACTAAAAAGGAGTAAAACAAATGATAAGTCCAAGAAACTCCCTTGATTTATTTAAAATACAGATATTTAATAACTATTTAAGCGGGTATTTTCGATGTTTTAACATCGCATCTCTTAAGGAAATACAGTTTTCCCAGGGAACATTCAATATATTATGTGAAGGGCCTACAAAATACCCCCCTCCTTGTCCCGCTGCCATGATACCTCTTTTAACCTCATTTTCAATCTCCTTTGCTGTTCCAAAAGTTAAAACCCTTGAGGAATCTAAGCCCCCCATAAATGAAACCTTATCCCCTAGGGTGTCCTTTAAATGGCCTAAATTGACACCTGCTGCTGGTTCTAAAGCTTGAATACAGCTCAGTCCCGCTTCTACCATATATGGTAAGATTTCGTCAATATATCCACAAGAATGCTGGACAATGAACATCCCGTGTTTATTACATTCTTGATACATCTGTTTATAGTACGGAATTATGAATTCTTGTAGATCTCGAATTGAGAATATAGTTCGTCCTTTCATACCCAAGTCATCGTAATAAAATGCCACATCTACTCCCGCTTCGGCTAATCGTTTAATCATTTCTAAGATGGCTTTAGTATATTCCTTCATAACATCATGGATAAAGCTGGGTTTCTTCCTCATATAATACTGTGCCCGTCCTACTGTCATTCCCTCAAAAATATTTTCATGCATAGGCATGAACAAGTTTGCCATGGGATATAAATACGGGGATAAGCTTTCCACATACTCATCCCAAATTTGTGGTGAGTAATTCACTTTATCATTAAGTAATTCAGAGGGTTTTCCATGTTCATCCCAAAACGAGTAAAGAATCTCAGGTGTTTTAAACCAACCATCAACATACCACGCATAGGGTAAACCTGTATCTACTTGTGGTCCTAAACTCATGATTCGACCTCCTAGAACTTCAATGTGCGCATTGGAATATTCTGGAGGTGCTTTAACAATTTTAATATCCAATTTTTTAGCAAAGGGATCCATAGCCCAGCAATCTACTTGCCAAAATCGTTGTTCTGTAATATCTCCAACGTAGTTATTACTTCCCCTCCGGTACTTATTTTTTATAACGAGTTTATTCTTCGTATATTCATCAGTTTTTATGAAAGTCTGATACGCAGAATTGGTCTTTTCAAACCCTAATGTATGGATAGGAACTAGGTCTGGTTCATCATCATGCTCTAAGGCTCGTATAACTCGTTCTCGTTTTGATAATACCATAATAAGTTATGGAAACATTTATTTAAAAAAATTTATTTTGTTATGGATTTTCGACCAATAATTAGAATTATCCTAATTTCTTCGAAAGAACTTCACATTGATGAGAAAATTACTCCTTTCTTTCATATCAGTGATACTTCTTGAAATCAAATTATGTACAGACAATCGATTCAAGTTGTACTAACAATGGAGCCAATCCTCTTCCCAAATAACAAAATTTAAATAGTTAATGAAATATAATTATCAACAACGGTGAATTCATTAACAGTAGAAAAAAGGTCTAAAAAAAGAGATAATAATAGCTTATTTGGAGGATTGATATGAAATCACATTATAAATCAAATTTAATCATCTTTGGAATACTTCTCACATTATTCCCTTTAATAGCTTCTAATTTTAATTTTATTATAAATATTAATAGTAAGAGTTTCGTCTATGTTGATAATATTTCTTTCGAAAGGGAAAAATTAGGAGCATCAGCAGTGGTGGGTAATATTCATATTGATGGTGATTCCGGTTGGTCTAATGCCAAAATAGCAGGAATATGTACGGGATCGGGATTTATTTCCAATCCATATGTGATCGAAGATTTAACAGTAATTGGTAGTGGTTGGGGGAGTTGTATCCTAATTGAAAATTCTGATGCGTACTTTAGAATCGAAAACTGCACTATTCGTAATTCGGGAGAGTATTGGGGTGATGCGGGAATTAGATTAGATGCATTGGTTAGTAATGGTCAGCTGATAAACAATACGATATACAATTCTTATAATGGTATATATATTTACCAAACAACTAATATTAATATCTCCAGAAATACCATATTTAACAACTCAGGCACCGGGATACAGATGTACCACACGTCTGAAAGTTTTATTTCAGATAACCTTATATTCACAAACGATATGGGATTAATCTTATCTGATAGCAGTTCAAATACTATTTCAAGTAACGTGATTAGTGACAATGCACATGTAGGAATCACATTAGAGGATGGAAGTGATGAGAATAATATTCTAGGAAATGTCTGTACCAACCATACAAGTCCCGGTGGGGGTGGGATTGATGTAATCTCTAGTGCTGATAATACAATTTCATCTAATACACTTACTAATAACAATGCGTTTGGAATTATATTAGATGGAAATTCTAAGTGCAATAATTATACAAGTAATACTTTTAGTGGTAATGGCGAGGATGTTATAGATAATCAAGGCGCTTGTGTCGATCCACCGATACCACCCACCGTTCCAGCTGATATTTCGCCATTTGTATTAATAGGCATTATCATGGTGATCTCAAGTGTTGTCATCATAGTTGGGGTAATAATTCAAAAAAAGAAGACAACTAGCCGCAAGAGTGCTTCAGAAAAAAAGCCACCCGAATTAAAGGATTTACAAGAGGATAAGGTGGAGGAATACAGAATAATGATTTCAGAAGAATCACCTTTATCGAAAAAAAATAAGGAAGACATTTTTGAGGGAATCAATGTTAAAATAGAGAAGAATGAAAAAATAGGTGAGGGTAAAATTAGTATGTTCCGAGAGGAGATACCTGGAGAGCAAGAAATATTGCAAGAAGAATCAATATCCCCTGAAAAGATTCCTAAAGAGGAAGAGGTCTTGGAAGAAGAGATAATAGCTCCCGAAGAGATATCTGAAGAGGAAGAAGTCTTGGAGGAAGAGGAAATAACCCCCGAAGAGCTACCCGAAGAGAAAGAAGTCTTGGAAGAAGAGGCAATAGTTCCCGAAGAGCTACCCGAAGAGAAAGAAGTCTTGGAAGAAGAGGCAATAGTTCCCGAAGAGCTACCCGAAGAAAAAGAAGTCTTGGAAGAAGAGATAATAGTTTCTGAAGATCTACCCGAAGAAGAAGTTATCTCTAAAGAAGAATTGGCACCTTCTGAGGAGATGCATACAGATGAAGAAATCTTAGATCTACCCGTCACCGGTAAAATTCTACTGAATAATACTCTTACGGGGCATTTAAAAGGAGTAACCTCGGTGACTTTCTCTCCTGATGGGAGATTTATTGTTAGTGGATCAAAAGATAAAACGATAAGAATTTGGGACCTATTGTCCGGTAAATTGAAGAGAACCCTAAAGGGGCATAAAAAGCATATAACCTCAGTTGTTGCCTCTCCTGATGGGAAATATATAATTAGTGGCTCGAACGATGAGACTGTCAGAGTATGGGAATTCAATTCGGGAAACGAAGTTTATACCCTGAAGGGACACACTTTTTATGTATTATCCGTCGCCATTTCTCCAGATAGTACTTATATCGTAAGTTGCTCGTATGATAATGATATTAAAGTATGGGAATTATCGACTGGAAAGCTGGTGAGGACAATTAAAGGACATAAAAAATCAATATCATCTGTTGCGATCTCTACTGATAATAAATACATCGTGAGTGGTTCAACCGATAAGACTATAAAAGTGTGGGATCTTATTAGTGGGGAACTAATTAGTACAATTGGGCCCTCTAAAAAATACATAACTTCAGTTACGTTCACTTCGGATGGGAAAAAAATAATTAGTGGCTCAAATGATAAAACTATTGGGGTATGGGACATTGAAACCGGAAATCTCTTAAGAACACTGGAAGGACACACATTTTATGTGATCTCTGTGGCTGTATCCTCTGATGGTAATTATGTAGTTAGCGGTTCGTTAGACAAAGATGTGAATGTCTGGGATGTCTCAACAGGTGACCTTATAATGACATTAAAAGGTCACAAAAATGAGGTTTATTCAGTAGCTTTCTCTCCTGATAGTAAGTTTATCATTAGTGGATCGAACGATAAAACAATAAAGATCTGGGAACTGCAATAACTATTAGATCGACAATCCCTGATCTAACTAGGCGAAATTGTTAAATTTTAAGCCTACTTATTAGTTCTTGTTTTCAATCGAGTTTAATCCGGATATTAAATAAGGTAATAGTACGAGCTGTAAAGTGTTTTATTAAATGTCAGAAAAAGTTTGGCAAAAAGCTGCTCAAGCAGTGGTTAAAGCAAGCAGTGATCCCCTTCTTCAGGCGAATGAAACAATAGTTGAGCTGTTAAAGACATTACTCAACGAAAACGAAGCGAAATTAATCTCAAATTTTAGGAAACCAATCTTAACCCTTGACAAATTAAAAGAAAAAAGCGGAATGGATGATAAATCCCTTAAGCAAATCTTAAATTCAATAATGAAGAAAGGTGTAATTATGGATATACCTCATAAAAAAACAGGTAACATGGGATATCAATTATTAGCACCACTTCCATACTTGTGGGAGTATTCTATAATTAAGAAAGGTTCTATGGAAAAGAAAAAAAAAATTGCGCAGATCCATGAAAAAATGATGAAAGAAGCAGTTGAACAAACCCAAAGGAACTATGAAGGAATAGTACCAATTCTCAAAGCTCAGTTTCCACCACTTACTAGGACTATCCCAATTGAAAAAGATATTGGGATCGCCATTGAAGAAACACTTCCCCTCTCCAAAGCTTCAAAATTACTTGAAAAACATGATATAATCTCTATTTCAGAGTGTCCTTGCAAACTTGATAAAAATCTTATCGAAGACCCTTGTAAGATGGCAACTGAAAGATGTAGATGCTTTCATTTTGGAAACACAGGTCGATTTTTTATAGAACATGGTTTCGGGGAACCGGTTACGATTGACAGGGCAAAGCAGATCCTAATGGCAGCAGAAAAAGATGGGCTTGTTCATAAAGTCTTCCATTACGGCTTTGATCTCGAAGATGAAGAAGAGGCATTATGTAATTGTTGTAAGTGTTGTTGTATGGTTTTTCAGAGTTATTACAGAGGAATTTGGCCGTTCCATACCGTAACATCATTTATAGCAAGACTAGATGACAATAAATGCAAAGGCTGTGGGACTTGTGTAGAAAAATGCCCCATTGAAGCCATATCGTTAACCAATGGGAAATCCTTTATTGATGAAACTAGATGCATAGGGTGTGGAGTATGTGTTTACCATTGTCCTGAAAAAACTCGGCATTTAGAAAAGACTGAGTTGAGAAATGTGTATATCCCCCCTCCAAAGAGGGATTAAGTATCGACGCTACGATTTTCTTTTTTTATTTTCTTATCTATTCCTCTTTATAATGTGGGGATCCCGCTTTCATAAAACGGTCTAAGTGACGCATTTTCGCAATTAGTTTTCCAGTTTCTTTTTCCTCTAGTGTAGAGTCAAGCCAAAGGTACTCAGTTTTCCTAGACGCTCCAATACAAACAAATTTTCCTTTCGCAATATAAGTTACTCCAATTAGTGCTGGTCCGTTTATATATTTAAGTTCTGTGGCACCATAAAACGGAACAGCATTATATTCAGCTGTACTGGTGCTCTCAAAACCCATCCCCATGGATTCAAACAGAGCTGTAGGATAAAAGATCGCTTTACCCCATGGGGATTTATTTTCATCTTTATAAAATTCCAATTGGTCTAAAATTCTTCTTAGCCCATTATTAGCAGCTTCTTGGGTTAGAATTATCTCTCTTGAAGGAAGTTCATCCCCCACTTTATGTCGTGCTAAAATACGTAACTCCTCATACGGACTATTTTTAAGTTCTACAGCTTGTAAGTATGAGGGTTCTTTGGGTGACCCAATCGAAACGGTTCCGGTCATTATTTGTTGCCCACTCTTCATTTCAGCCCACGCGTTAAGTTGTATATCCTCTGTTGAAATTGGAAGCATATCTTCAGTGACATCAGGGGGCAATTCAATAATCGCTCTTACTTCTTCTTTATCGGTTGTTGCAAACGTGTAATACATACTTACAGTTCCGTTTTCAAACCAGCGATCACCAAAGATTTTCTCTGCTAAAGGTGCAAACATGCTTAAATGGATCGTTCCCTGTATCGTTCCTCCGCGCATACCAACCTTCTTAGCTACGGTATCATCGTGGATTGAAGTGGTGCTGGCTTTATATACATTTTCTGGGGCTCTCCAACCGCCAAACATCTTCCCATCTTTTATTTCGATATCATCTGCCATCTAACTTTCACCATTTTCATTTAATTTACATAACTTCAAAAAACTCACATATCTATATTACGTTTAAATCTTAAAAAAAATAATCATTTTAATCCAAATTTATCTCTCTTTAATTTTTTCTTTATAAATGATAATTTTTAAAAAATAGTGAACTATGGGACTTCATAAACCCTTTACTATAGTAAGTATCCTTATACTCAATATTACATCGTGGGCTTCTGTTTCAGTATTTGGACCACTTATACTTGATATTACTCGGAGTCTATATATTCAAACTGGGATTACTGGAGCAGTTCACTCACTATTTTTAATTGTCTCAGGAGCATCCTCTTTTCTTTGGGCTTTTCTTGGAACGCGGTCCTCACCAAAGAAGCTACTTCTCTGTGCCTTATTAATGTATTCTGGGGTACTTAGTCTTACTTCCTTTTCAGGGAATTTAATCACATTTGTTATATTTCGTGTGATTGCTGCTATTGGATTTGGTGCTCTGTTACCTCTTACCAGCACAGTCATTTTAGATCTTTACCCTTCAGAGAAGAAGACAAAATCTCTAGCTTTACTAGGTACCTCCACTTTTATCGGAATTGGGGCAGGAAACGTTATAACAGGAATATTATTAGGAATTGCATCATGGAGGGCAATCACCTTCATTCTTTCAGTGAATTGTATCTTTTCCAGTATTATTTTTACATTTTCAAGAATACCTGAGCAAAGGGTATCAAGGTCGTCATATAACAATCATAAGAATGCATTTCGGGTTCAGAGAACAAGCTTAAACACCCTCACAAAGTCTCACTCAAACATTTTTCTCTTAGGGTTCTTCTTTATTCATGATTTTGTAATTGGTACTACCTCATTTTACCTTATTCCTTTATTAAGAACTGATTTTTCATTCACTCCTTTTGCTTCAATGCTCATTCAAACCCTAACATATCTCCCTTTACTAGTAGGAATCCCCTACTGGGGTAAAAAAGCAGATAAAAGATCACTCAAAGATCCAAGAGGAAAGATAAAGCTTCTTCTATCAACAGTTTCAATAGGTCCTTTTGCTTCAATTGTTGCATATTCTCTTGGGAATGTCCACATAGGTCTTTTTATAGGAGGTCTTATGATATTCACATTTATAACCTCCTCGGCAACCTCGATTGCCTATTCAATTCTCGGTGACATCAATTACCCGGAGTTACGACCTACAATGTTCTCATTTGGGAATTTGAGTGCCATCCTAGGAAGGAGCTTGGGAATTGCCCTTTGCGGAGTTCTTTATAACACCATTTCACTGAATTATAGCTTTATTTTTTTGCAGTGGCAAGTAATATTTTTGATTGGATTGCCGTTTACGCTACTTCTCCCTCGAAAGAAAGTTCCTTTAGAGATGGAAAAAGTACGTAAACTCATTGTAAAAAAGGAGCAAAGTAAAAAATTAAACTTTGCAGGAAAGGAAATAACTCAAACAAATAAAATCGAGGTGATCATTGAGAGTGTACTGGATAATCAGATGAACATTATAAAAACACTTCGAAAACTAGCAAAAAGTCAATATTTTCTGAGTAAGATGATGTATTATACCTTAGAGGTAGTAAAAAGAATCATTCATCGCATTGATAATTTGGAAAGTGATCATGATGAGGTTCTCATGTTTAAAGGGCAAGATACAGAGAGTTATTTTAAAACTATTGAAGAGCTCAAAGCCCATTTGGATTAGGAAACATTAATATTATAAATAATACAAAAATAATATTAATTTAGAGGGAAAATCACCCAAGTTAAAAACAAGATTATGGTTAGTATAGCCAATTTACTCTTAGTGTTATCAGCCTCTACTACTGGAGTGTTAGTTGCAATTGCTGGGATAATAACCTTTATTTACGCAATAAGGAGACACAATTATCTTATATTCTTGTTTTCCGCAATGTGGCTTCTCTATGGGATATTTTGGTTCATTGATGCCGCTGCTCATTATTACTATTCATCATTTCTTATGTCTATAGCAATTCTTCCGCAACTTATTGGGGTTCCTTGTATCTTTATTTTTATCGAACTTAGTAGAAAAGAAAATGTTAGTTCTACGAAGATTACGGCTCTGTTTATAATCGAAATTGCTTTATTATATGTAAATTTTCTACCAGGGGGAAGAGTAATTATCCCTGGTTACGGAGTCCATAATAAAGGTATTCTCCGTATATTTCAAGTTATTTTCCTTCTATATTTTGTATTGTTTTATTTTCTCTGGAGTTTTCAGACATGGAAGAAAGCACCTCAAGAATTGAAGCGTTTGACAGACTTGCTTCTATTCGGTAGCATCCTATTTTCAATTGTAACAGCTTCGATGTATGCTCTTGGGAGTTTTCTAAAAATATTCAATTCAGTTGGTTTTTTTATTAACGGAATAGGTGCATTCATAACTGTGGTAGTTGTGTTAAAGGAGCCAAAAATTATTCATATCCTGCCATTTAAAGCATATAGAATCTTAATGGTTGACACAAATGAAGGACTCACCCTTTTCAAATACGATTGGGCAAAGTTAGGTGAGGTTGAAGAAAATATTTTTTCTACGGTACTCCAATCAGTAGGAAGTATACTAGATGAAATATTAAAGAAGGGTGAAGTCAGAGAGATTCAGATGGATAGAGCAGTCTTGCTTATTCAGCATGATAAGGAATATCCCATTGCTTCTGTTTTAATCTCTACGAAATCCACCAAGTCACTACGGTTTGGTCTCAGGATGTTTTATGATCAATTTATTTCTAATTATTATACCCCAGGAGATGATCTTCATGAGGTTAGCAAATTTGAAAAGGCAAAATCATTAATTGAGACTATCTTTGATTTTGTGCCAGAATATAGAAAAAAGTTGTGATACACTTCTTATCATCCACTACTATTTCCCCTTATCAATCGATGTTAGGTAAAAACCAATTGAATATTAAAAAAACTTTTTTTAAAGATATAAAATAGTAGAGTTTAACAAAGAAGGATCTGTTTTAAGTGAAATACGAAGAAGCTATCAATGCCCAATACGGTCAATCAGATCTTGGAAATAAACTTCTCTCAGCACTGCAAGAAGAAGGTTTTGATTCCGCAGAAGGAATTAAAAAAGCTCTTGCTCGAATTGAAGAACTTCATTTAGGCGGGAGTGTGGCAACCTTAGAGCTTGCCCAAAAAGTAAGTATAAATGAAAATTCGAGAGTGCTCGATATAGGGTGCGGGATCGGAGGACCAGCTCGGAATCTCGCTTCAACTTTTGGATGTCATGTTACAGGAATCGACCTTTCTAAAGATTATTGTCAAGCAGCAGAAATTATTAATCACTATTTAGGTTTAAGTGATTTCATAAAAATTATTCAAGGAAATGCTCTCAATATGCATTTTAATATGGGGGAGTTCGATGTTATTTTCATACAACATGTTTTAATGAATATCGAGAATAAAAGTCAGTTGCTCTCTCAAATCTATAAAATTCTTTCCCCAAAAGGGCGTTTAGCGCTTAACACAATTTGCACTGGCTCGATTCGACCAATTCTTTTTCCCGTGATCTTCGCTAGTGATCCTAGTATCAGTTTTCTCATTCCAGAAAACGAACTACACCAACTCATCATTAATAGTGGTTTTGAAGAACTTTCATGGGATAACGTAACAAATGATATACTTGAGGGAATCCAACGTGCTAGAAGTAGACCTCGAACTAATCAACCCCGTTCAAGTATCGCAGATCTTATATTTTCTAATGTTTCTGAAAAATGGAGGAATGGTGTACGGAACCTCAAAGAGGATAGATGGGTGGTAATTCGGGGTGCATTCGAAAGAAGTTGAAAGTATAAAAAATAAATCCTAATACTGTTTTTAAATATTTGAGGTGATAAAACTGTATAAAAAAATATTGTTAGCTACTGATGGTTCTGAGCATGCCAATAATGCTGCCAAAAAAGCAATTGAATTTCAAAAAATATGGGATAGTGAAGTGGTGATAATCCACTCAATTAAAGATAACAGGATTCCCTCAGAACTCTATCCAAATATTGATGTCTTATATGCAAAATACAGTAGTTTGGAAGAAGTTTATAAAGATGCGGGAACAAAACTCTTGAATAAAACAAAGCGAATGTTTGGAGATAGGCAATCGTCGGTAGAAACTCGTTTAATTGAAAAGGAAGCACCGGAAGATTATATTAGACGCATTGTTGAGGAGGAAAAATTTGATCTCGTTGTTTTAGGAAGTAGAGGACAACACTCTAAAGTAAAAAAGGTTCTATTAGGATCAGTTTCCTCCAAAGTATCCAAAAATGCCCCATGTGACGTGTTAATTATCAAATAGGGTTTGTTTATTCCATCATTCCCGTGATTTTTATATTTCAACAGATTTATATAAGATTTCGGATGCTTTTCATATATTATGAGCCAGAAAGATATTGAGAAAATAAGAAAGATCATTGCAGACAGGAAAGAAGCCCACGAGTTTTTCTTGAATAGAAAGTCAAAAGCCTATAAAGCTTTCCTTGAGTTAGAAAAGAACACATTTTCAGATAATTTTTTACCCAAAATGTATAAAGAGCTTATAGCTCTCGGGATTTCTATAGTTATCAATTGTGAATCTTGTATAGAGTGGCATATTAAAGAGGCTCTTAATTCGGGTGCAACTGAAGACCAAATTATTGAAGCCATTGAAGTAGGAATTGAAATGGGTGGGGGTCCAGCGACAGTTTCAAGTAGGTTTGCCATAAAAGTTCTTGATTATCATAGAAAATAAGTATTTTTTCCAATTCCTAAACATAGAGTTTCGTAGAACCTAGATTTTTAATAATTATACCAGCAATTTCAAATCTTTTAAAATAATTCAAGGATTTTCTTTAGTATGGATAATGATGAAACTGAGGTAGTACCTCGAACAGGATTTTTTCAGATATTAAGACGATTATGGCCTAGTTTTCTTATTTATAATTCCTATGCTTTTACCCTCTCAGCGATATTCATCAACTTCTTAGTAGTTTCTACTATAATTTGGCCGAGTGAGAGTTTCCATTCAAGCGAAATGGGAATTTTAGTGGGTGTATATATGTATATGATGGCCTTTTCGGGAATTTTGTTTGGAGTATTGGCTGACAGATACTCACGTAAGTTTCTCATGGTTATAGCAGAAGTAATTTTTGGTCTAGGATATTTATTGAATGGTTTTGTACCTCAAGGATTAGGTATGCAGACATTTATCCCCTTTCTATTATTTAATTTAATGAGAGGGTTTGCTGCTGGCGGGATTTGGCCCATAATCAACTCCTATGGTAATGATTCTACTGCGGAGGATGAAAGATCTCAATTTTTTGGCATGTTACAAGCATTATTCCAGCTCTTTCAAATTGTGGGGATGGTTATTTCAGCCTTCTTATTTCAAAATTTATTCTGGAGACAATACTTCTGGATAGTGGGTACTATATATATGTTGTTTGGATTATTAATACTCATTAGAGGTAAGGAACCAAAACGCGCATCCACTCATAAAGAATTAGAGGGCATATTATCATCTGAAAATGTCAAATATGAATACAAATTGAATAAATCAACGATTAGGTCAACAGTATTCGCTCCCACAAATGTTATTGCATTTGTAGAGGGCATTTTTACAACTGTCATGTTAATGATCCCAGATTTCTTATTTGTTCCCTATATTCAGTCTGAACCACATAACTTTTCTCCCTTTGCCTCAAGCATTTTTATGATAATGTTTGGACTTCCGGGGGGGTTGTTGGGCTCCTTGGCGTTGGCAAAGCTGTCAGATAAACTGGCAAAAAGGAATATAAGAAATCGAGTTTATATGATTGTGATATCGATCGTAGGGTTATTTTTATTCTATGTGGTTTTATTCTTTCTTCCTCTTCCTCATATCACAGTCTCTCAAGGTAATAACTTAGGCTATCTTCTAAGTATTCCAATTATATGGATAATGGGAATGTTCGCTTTAATTGCGCGGGGAATTGTAGGGCTGTGGAACATAAATCAACCACCCATATTACAAGCTATCAATTTACCAGAAGCTCAAGGAACCATCAGCTCTGCTAATCAATTTCTTGAAAATTTAGGTAGTGGAACGGGGCCAATAATCGCCGGAGCTTTGTTAACTTTTTATAATAATAATTTTCAGGTAACTGTATCAATAACTATGGGAATAGGAATAATTGGGGCATTAATATGGCTATTGGCCGCTCGATGGATTAATAGAGATGTTGAAAGAATCTCAGGAATATTGAAGCAACGTGGTATAGAGATGTCTAACAATAATCAAGAAGAGAATTAATATTAAAACTTCAAAAAAAGATAATAATTTTTGTTTTCCTACTTTTTTCTTAATATGTATGTGTAGTACTGGTTAAATTAATTTGAGATAACAATATGTTACCCGCTTGGTTAAGCTTCGTCATTGTAATCGGTATCGTTATGGTTCTATCTAAATATGAATTAGGGATAATATTAACTTTAGGAGCAGTAGCTTTTGCAATTTTAGCGGGAGTTGATATTGTCCAATCTTTAACAAATGTGGTTAGCGATCCCTCGATTTTACTCTTACTCATTATTATGATACTTATTCCCATACTGGGGGGGTTAATGGAAGAATCGGGCTTGATGATGGAGATGATTCAAAAACTACGAATTTCGAGGAAAACGTCGTTGATGATGATACCTGCCTTATTTGGATTATTACCGGTACCTGGTGGTGCCTTAATGTCGGCTCCTATTGTACAAGAGATAGATTCTGAAGAGGATGCGAATACCAAAGTCTCTATTAATGTTTGGTATCGCCACATGCTTATCATGATTTACCCTCTTTCTTCTTCATTGATCATCGCAAGTATTCTTACGAACATTAACCTCTACATACTTGCACTGGGAATGGTGCCCGGTTTAATTATAATGTGGATAGTAGGATATGTTGTTTTACTTAGGAATATCACACCCTTTATAGAACAAGGAGAACGGGATCTTAAACGAGCCTTTCACAATTTGCTCCCAATTCTTATAGCTCCGATTTTTGATTTTATCGGAAGAATTGTTTTTAACTTCGCATTTCCTGAGGTTTTCCTTCTGGGAGGTCTTGTAATCAGTATTTTAATGGCATTAAAATTTGGAAAGATGAATTTTTCAAATATAAGAAAAATTTCAAAAAAGATGAAAATCTGGCGCTTTCCGCTTCTAATTTTTTCTATGTTCTTATTCTTAGAAGTATTTGTTCTTTCTGGGGCACCTGAGGAGATTGCACGTATTGAAATGTCTGTTTTTCTTCTAATAATACTTGGCTTCTTTTTAGGATTCGCAACGGGACGAATTCAATTGCCAGTTTCGATTTTAATCCCCATATATCTGGCACAATTTACACCTCTTGCCATGTCTCTACCTCATTTCATTTTTATCTACACCTCAATTTCTTTAGGTTATTTAATAACCCCTATTCACCCTTGTGTTTCTTATAGCACAGAATATTTTGAGACAAATTTTCTAAAAGTCATTAAAATCTTGGGAAAGCCCATTCTAATTTCGTTCCTCTTACTGCTTGGAATATATGGTTTATTTCTAATAATTTAAGATTTTTATCTACAAATGTTTAAATTTCTAGTAGCAAGTTAGTAACCTAAAATTAAAAATCTCATCACTTCTGTTATGACTAAGAAGAAATCCAATCTTTTAATCCTAGCAAAATATGTAAACCGAGAGATATTGATTGAAGATTTGTTCCGAGTAAAGGGATCTGCGGCTGAATCACTATTACTTAAATATAGTAAGAAGAAGAAATTACTCAAACTAAAAACTATTGTTACAAAACTCTTTTATTCTGTGATATTTGGGATTCTCCCTATAATACCGCTCTTATCCTACTCCGAGATGCAGAACAGTATTATTTCTCAGGGACTCTCTATTCATATTGTATTTTTTAGTGGTAGTCTGTTGTTTGTGTTCTTTTTTATAATTCAATTTTTAAATATATTTTTCATGGGAATGACGGAGGTAAGTTCAATCATCTCAAATCCTATATTTTTGTGGCTTGAAACTCTCCCGATCTCTTCAAAAAAATTATTAAAGCTTAAGATTCTGAGTATTTTTCGTAAATTTGACCTCCCCTTAATAGTAATTACACTGGGATTTCCCATAACGATGTTAATTGGAACTTTTAATATCCTATTATTTTTTACTACTCTAGGGATTTCCATCCTCCAAATCACCCTAGCTTTCAGTATACTCATAAGATTCGGAAATTGGATGAATAGAATCACTAACATGAATATTTCCACTTCAAGAAGAACGATGATATTACGACTGATTAACACTTTCGGATACGTCATTATTTTCTTTGGAACCCTATTCTTTGTTCAGTGGGCATCTACCTCAATTGAAATATTTTTTAGCATTCCGTTAGTCCAAGAACAACCAGGAATATTAAACCTTATTCTTTGTACCATCCCATATCCCTTTTCTTCAGGATATTTAATCGCTTTTTTGAGTACTACAAGCCAAATTCATTATAACTTCTGGATCGGTATATTCTGTGGTATAGGTTTATTAATCATTATGATTTGGTGGATATTCACAAGGTCAGTTTCCAGTTTGAATAGGATAACAACTGCAAGAGGATTAGTTATGAGGAAATACTTATATTCGGGGGTTACAGAAAAAATTCCGGTAAAAATAAAATCACGAGGTGAAATGGTAGCACATTTCATCAAAGATCTTACAATTACCTCACGTAGCATTAAAGTATTTCTCTCAGTGGCGACTCCAATTATAATTTCATTTGTTTTCACGTATACTTTTAACTTCACCGTCTTGGGAGGACAAACTCCCTTGGATACAGATTTTGTTTACAACTGGTCTGTGATTTTAGCTCTACAACCCATAACATGCGGTATGTTGCTCTACAATTTACTCAATATAGAAGGAAGTGGGACTCCTCTTTTCACTTCCCTTCCTATTAATCCCAACAAACAAGCTAAGGCGAAACTTCTGTATCTTCTCATAATTCAAACGATTTCTGTCGTTTCACCTTACTTGATTTATTTCTTTCAGCCAGGATTTATTGATCTATTTCTTACTATTCTTCTAACATTACCTTATTCATGGTTCGTGCTTGTTTCAATGTTTCAGATGCATATACTCTTTTTTGGGAGGTCCAAATATCGATTTGTACTCGAACCAGTACAACCTCAAAATAGAATGATGAAAACAGCCTTTATATATATCGTACAATACATCCTTTATATCATTATCATCTCAATGATTATTGTGTCAAATTTTTACGGGGTTCAACTCGTTCTCTCCAACCTTGGAGTGACATTAACCATCTTTTATTCAATAATGTTTTTTTCATTTAAAACGATGTTACCGACTAAATTTAAACTAAAAAATGGAGGACTTTTCGATAAATCTTCGATTCCTATTGTTTCTAATTGGATAAAGCAAAATCCTTGGTTTACAATAATTATATTAATGCTGCTAAATTTCACAATAACATTTTCTGGGAATTCAACTTTACAGCTTATGAGCGAATTGCCACAGCTCATCAGATCTCAACTTTTTTATTGGTATATGATATTACCTACTTTACTTATTGTATTAATCAAGACTAATCTTATTCCTAGAAGTAAGGAAATGATTTTATTCAAACTAAACTTTCCGAAAACAAAAATTATCAGATGGAGTATTATCACTTCTATTTTCATACTTTTTTACAGTCTTTTTTTCGTATACGTGTTTTCGATTCCCTATCCCCCTTATAGAATAGAAACCTTACACATTAGTTTTTATGGGATTTTGGCATCCCTAATTTTTGCGATATGGAACGAATTTCTATTCCGTGGTATCTTTTTCTCTCTACTCCGCTCTAATTATAAAAGAAGTATTTCTCTATGGCTTTCTACTTGTATCTTTCTTATATCTATACTTGTTTGTAATATTTTTTTGGCTACAATTCTCGGTATTATGATTCCAATCCTTGATTCAGTCTATATCATTGGTGTCAATATTTTTCTAACATATCAATACTCCAGACACGAGAATATGTTTCCTGCTCTTCTGGGTCATTTTATTTCAACCCTACTGGGAGTATTCCCCTTATTTTATTTTGGCGTGTATGGTTTTTTTTCATAGAAGGTAAGGTATGAGAACGTTAATTTTTAATACCTCGCAATAATCATCTTTACAAACAGTAACGAATATTAAAATAGATAATTAATTTAAAAATCTCAATTATGGTTCAGAAAAATGGCTTACGAAGAAATTTCAAAAGTTTACAAGCAGCTTGGGACTTTGATAGAAAAAAGTTTTGAATTAAGAAGGAAACTCGCCAGAGAATTTGCTGCTCAAAAAGACATTTTATTAAAAGATATCGCGACAGGAAAGGTAGATTCAGAAACGATGTTAGAATTTGGTCGCTATATCTCAAATAAACTAGGAGAGGAGAGAGGAAAGGAGATTCCCGAAGATGTCAATATAGAGCGATTTAGCATCGGGCATATCCCTGCAGAGTGGATATCTGTGCCAGGTGCTAGTGAAGATAAAGTATATTTTCGGTTATTTGGGGGAGGATATAGGACGGGGACCCTAGAAAGTCGGCGGTGGATTCCTTACAATGTATCCCGAGCAACCCAAATACAATGCTTAAACATTGAATATCGATTAGCCCCAGAATATCCCTTCCCCGCAGCCTTAGACGATGCTGTTCAATCCTATAGATGGCTCTTATCGAATGGATTTGACTCTAAAAAAATAATTATTGGTGGTGAATCTGCAGGGGGTGGGTTAGCCATTGCTACCATGATGAAACTTAAAGAACTGAATGTTTCTCTCCCTTTAGCAGGTGTTTTGATGTCACCCTGGGCAGATCTTACGGGTAAGGCAGAATCTCTTATTAGAAACCAAAAATTTGAACCACTAATCTTAGAAGGATTTGAAATTATGGCTCAATCTTATGCTCAGAATCAACCTGTTGACAATCCCTTTATTTCACCAGTGTTTGCTAATTTAGAAGGATTACCTCCCCTACTTATTCAAGCTGGCGGAATCGAAGCCCTACTGGATGATTCAATAACTCTAGCAAAAAGAGCAGAATCTTTTGGTGTAGAAGTTAAACTTGAAGTTTACGAAAAAATGACTCATGTATTTCAAAATTATGGGGAGAAACTGCCTGAAAGTCGGGATGCCTATAACTCTGTAAAGAATTTTATCCAAACATACTTATAATTTCTATCAACATATACTTTTTTTAATATTTAAAGTTGTACGGAAGAAAAGGTTTAAAGCTGAATTTTTCTCATAACTAAATTATGCCAATATACATCTTAGCAAGATGTATATCATGAAAAAAGAGCTGTAAAATAGACTCTCTGGATTGGAACCTAAAAAAAAAAAAAATTTCTTTAAAAGAAACCTTAAATAGACAAGACACATAATTAAGCAATGGAAAATAATTTCGTGAAAACCAATTTAATATCAAATTATTAAAAAGCAATTATTATTGGGAGGACTAATATAATGAAAGATTTAACTGTTATTTTAAAAAATCAACCAGGCATGTTGGCTGATATGGGGGAAATTTTGGGTCAAAATAACATTAACATGGAAGGACTTTGTGGATTTCCTTTAAAAGATGAAGCAATAATTCATATATTGGTGCAAGATGAAACTACAACCAAATGGGTACTTGAAGCCGCTGGGTTTGAAGTAAGGGCTGTACGGGAAGTACTTGTATTAGATATCGGTCAAATTGCTGGGAAACCCGGCACAGGGGGAAAAATGGCTCGCAAAATTGGTGAAGCAGGTGTGAATATTGATTTAATCTATTTAGCAGAAAATAACCGAATAGTTATTGGTGTTGATAACTTGGACAGGGCTAATGCTGCTTTGGCGAAAGATTAAGAGTGGCTATGTCTCGGGCGTAAAAATTTAATATTAAATTTCCACCTATTTTTTTATTTAGAGTTGTTTATCGATGGGTGATAAATTTTTGGTATTCTTGAAGTTTTTGTAGGACACTTGCGGCGTTCTCAGGATTACCTCCAAAGACCATAACCTTATTTTCATCATACTTTTCATACACGGGATTACCCAAACTCGAACCTAACGAGATGTAAATAATTCTTTTATCGGGGTGTGCAAGAACTTGACTTATTTCATTTTTAACAACTAAGTCTAAACTCCTATCTGGCCTAATTTTGTCCATTTGCTCTTTTATCTTTCTGCCATAGTCATTTATCGGTTTCAACATCTCTGTTCTTTCAATAAAGCTAATAGATGTCATAGTTAAAATAACATCAAAACAATCTGAATTTACCATAAGTTCCATTACTTTTTGGTATGCATTAGGATTTCTTGTGGCAACCATATCAACAGGATTGTTATGGCTCCAGTAAAAAGGTAAATGCTTCGAAATTTCTTCAATAAGTTGAGGACCATTTGGTTCTCTCGTGAGATCAACTACCTGAATTCCGTGCTTTTCGCAAAGATCAGTAAGATGAACAACGAATCCACCACCCCCACTAATAATTCCCGCGCGTAACGGATAATGATTCGGAAGTGGTAACAAATACTGAGCTCCTTTAACTAAGTATATAAATTGTTCGATTTGATCCGCATATATTACTCCTGTCTGTTTAAAAACAGATTTATAGAGGTCTAGAGATCCTGCAATTGAACCCGTGTGGCTATTTGCTGCTCGAGCCCCACTTGTAGTTAGGCCAGCTTTGAGGAAAATTATTGGTTTTGTCTTAGTGGTTTCCGTACATATCTCTTTAAACCTTCTACCTGCCCGTAGCCCTTCAGCAAATAACGCAATAGTTTTTGTTCCTTCATCTTGAGCAAAATATTCCAGATAATCTTCCAGTGTTAAGGAGGCTTCATTTCCACTTGATACAAAACATCTGATGTTTTTAAAGGCATTACATAGAATTGTTCCCATTGTTCCTGATTGAGAAATAATTGATAAATCTCCAGGTAGTGGCATCATAAATCCAAAGCCTAGATGGATGGGGGAGTTTTGATCTTCCGATGAATAAAATCCCATGGAATTAGGTCCTACAAATATAAGACCGCCTTCATCGGCTAATTTAACCAATTCTTTATTTACGTCTTGGCGTTCTTCTGTTTTAACTTCCCCAAATCCCGCTGTTATTATTGCTGCTGCTTTAACCTCATTTTCTATAGCCTGTTTTATTGAATCTAAAACAGCATGAGGAGGAACGACAACACCAACAAGATCAATTGGTTCAGGGCACTTATCAAGTGAGGGATAAACTTGGATCCCATTAATACTTTTATCCTTATACCGGGGATTCGGATTTATTCCATATATTTTCTTGGTAAATCCACAGCTTAACAGACTGTTTAAAACGGCTGAGCCGATTTTCCTCATATTATCAGTTGCTCCCATGACAGCAACATTTTTGGGATTAAACAAAATCTCCATACGATCCAGCTTTTCCTCAATGTTCATCTTTAGCTACTCCTCCTTAAGTCATATAATCGAAATTTATATGGGAAAAGGAATGATTATTAAAGAATTCAATGAATGTCTAAAATCGAAATGACATACTTGTATGCTTAATTACTTAGTGAGCATTCAAATTCATACAATTTTTTTGTTCAATATCAGAATAAGTCCCTATAAGTTTTAAATATCCCTCACTGACCAATAACTCTGAATTTGGGATTTTTAATAATAGATTAAATCTACCAGTTATTCAACTTAAATAATCTTTATATTTACTACCTCACTTCCCCTTATTAAGCCCTCTTACCGGTAAGGTGAAATTAATGATTGAAATTAAAGGAAAATATTTTGAAGAATTTCAAGAAGGAGAAACATACTTAACTTCTCGAAGAACGTTAAGAGAAGCAGATTTATTAGAATTTTGCAATTTATGCTGGTTTAATTTATCAATGTTTTTTGATGATATTTATGCCACAAATGAGATGCCTTATAAATCGCCCGTCTTTCCCGGTCCATTCATTATCCCCCTTTCAATTGGACTATTCTTGAAATTAGGAGTATATGAAAAAACGGCTATCGCATTGATGGATATACAGAATCTTAAATTCAAAGCCTCCTTGAGGGTAGGTGATACAATGGAAGTCGAGGTTCATATTCTAACCAAAAAAGAATCAAAGAAATATCCTGATAGAGGGATTTTAATCTCCTTGTTTACTATTAATAAAGTTAATCATGATTTATCAAAGGAATTTATCATGTCATTTGAAATGACCCATCTGCTAAAGAAAAAAAGTCTGCCAGTATAGATATACTAATAGATCAAAATGTAGGGGGTAAAAATAGAGATCGGAACAAAGTTCTTATAATAATTAAAAAGAAAAGCTTTAAGAAATCAAAAGTGTGATCTAAACTAATGAATTATAAAACACTAATTGCATTTCTATTACTCCTTTATTCTACAATTTTGTATATTATAGTCTCTTGGATGTGTCACCTTACTCAAGGTCAGTTTTGCTTTATAATAAGCTTCATACTGATGATCTCGATGTTTTGCTTTATCTGTTTATCGATAGTAACTCTTATGGATTAAACTATATCAATCCCGCAAGTGGGGCAAATAATTATATTATCTTCTAACCTCCTCCCGCAATTCGTGCAATATTTCTTTATTGATGTACTTCTTGGATCTATTTTTTCAATCAAATTGGATTGTGTGTCAGTACGAAATATTGAAAATAAATGAATAAATAATCCTTCATACCATGAGCGTTTAAGTTTTTCAACTCTTAATACATTTCGAGCAAGTGGTGTCGCTTCAACTCTTATCCTAGTTTTACCTTCTTCCAGTTCATAAAAACTTATCCTAATTCTCTTCTTCCAATTTGGATCATGCCCCGTATTTGTCATCATCGTTCCTTGTTTCGCTTCTATATACGTAGGGGGCGAAGTTTTCTTAATTATTGCTTTATATTGGCTCCTAAGCCATTGTAATGTGCGATCATACACTTTTTGAACATTATATGGGAGAATTTCCTCGTAAATGACATTAACTCTCATTCTATATTTCTAAAATAGAGATTCCCTTTTTTAAATTTTTATACCTTGCGAATATAGTAGCCGAAATAAAAAATAAAAAGGTTTTATAATCATTTCTGATTCAATAGAGATTATTAGATTTAAATTTTAATGTATTATTAGTGATATTATCATGATTGTTGCTTCACCCTATAATGGTTCCAAACCACGAATCCATCCTACTGCATTTATCGCTAAAGACGCGGTGATTATTGGGGATATCGAGATTGGGGCATATGTAAATATTTGGTTCGGTGCGAAACTTCGGGGCGATTGGGGGAATATTATTATTGGAGAAAACACAAGCATTCAAGAAAATTGTGTTATCCATTCAACTGTAAAGGGACTTGTTAAAATCGGGAAAAACGTTACTCTTGGACATTTAGCAATGGTCCACGGTCCTGCAACTATCGGAGATTCAACATTGATAGGAATTAGTGCTTCTGTTCTTCAAGATTCCACTATTGGGACAGGAGTGGTGCTGGCAGGAGGATCTGTAGCTAGAGGGGAAGTAGAAGATAATTGCCTTTATGCAGGGGTACCGGCAGTCAAAAAGAAAGAATATCCAAATAGAAGAATGGGAAACTGGGGGTCAAATCTCTACGTTGAAAATGGTCAGAAATTTAAAAAAGCAGGATTAGGACACGACATCCCAGAAGAATTCCTAATGCCATAAAAATATGTAATTAAGGAGTTTTCTATGTTCGGTAATCTACCCGAGGAAGCTTAGCAATACTGTAAGGTAAGTAAGCATCATCGGGGATAGGATCTATATAATTTGCACGGAACTCTTTATTTTGCATTCTGCAGAATGGGCTTTTATGATTAAAGGCAGGATGTTTCACCAAACGCATCCAAATCTTTTTTAACGGTTCCTTACGTATATTACCAAATGCAAGTGGGGAAAAATCGCAAGGGGATATATCTCCATAGGCAGATGCGTAATATTGTATGTTCCCAGCTAAACAACCAATGCCGGAGAGATAAGCTTCCACTGAATTTTGCCATGCCTGAGAGGAGAGAGGAGGGACTATTTTCTTATTAAATACTTCAGCAGAATATTGATGAATATCACTGTGTAATTCAGGAGTCAACATCTCGCTTGTATCGTGTAACATATTTCCAGTGGGTACACAATCGAAATAGATAATATTATGGAGACCAAGGTCAATTGCTAACTTATGAAGTTTTTTATAAACTTTGTTTTCAGACCCAGATCGAGTCGCATATGAGGAGAAATTAGCAAAAATACCTTTAGCTTTTACTCTCATTAGACCCTCAATAGCCGTTTCGAAAAGACCGGGCATTCCTCTTAATTTATTATGCATTTCAGCGTCAGGAGTATCAATACTTAGGAAGAGAGAATAAAGGCCTGCTTTTGCTAATTTTTCAACATTACCATCTGTAAGATATTGACCATTTGTAAACATTACGGGCATTGCTTTACGTTGATCCACATGAGCAATAAGCTCAAAAATATCTTCTCGTAGCAGAGGTTCTCCTCCAGTGAAAGCAATGATCGTTACCCCTAATTTTTGCGCATCATCAATTAATTTTTTTGCTTCTTCAGTAGATAATTCAATTCTGTCTTTATTAAGGTGCCTACCAGCACTACAATGAACACATTTACACTGGCACCTATAGGTAACTGCGAAAGTCATTGCTATTGGAAGAGCGAACGGCATAAGCTGATTTCTTACTAACCCTTTTAAAGCACGTATCATTGGTCTACTTCCAACTGGGGGGGCAAATGTATTAGCCACCATCTTGCCTTTCCATTTTCCAACGTTATCATACTGTTTATAAAAAGCAGCTTGCAATAGCATTATTAAGAGTAGTCGGTAAGGACTGAATCTATCAAGAATAGGGTTGAGAATTCCTGTTCCCTTTACCTGACCGTTATCAAGTTTTTTATAGCTTATGAGATTTCTCCCAAAAAGCTTTAGATACACATGTTCTTCTTCCATGGAACCTTACCACTTTTTTTTTCTTAATACAAATCAAATTGGATTTAATTCTAATAAATCTTTTTAATCATAATTATTGGGGATTTAAATATTGAGTATTTCTATATCTGACATATTCATTTCTGCAATGTCATCTATTATGAGAGTTTTCATAGATAACTTCAAATTGAGTCTAATCTCTTGATGCGAATCCATTTACTAATTTGATAGCATTATGAGAACAAATTCGAACACATTCACCACACCCATCGCATTTTAACTTGTCTATTATTGCTAGCGATGAAATAAAACCGATTAAAGTCTCTGGGATAGCATTGTGTGGGCAAATTTCAACACATGCACCGCATCCTACACAGTTTTTTAAGAAAAGTTTTGCGAGCTTTGACAAATTAGTCATGAAATACCTAAGAAATGATCTATTTTGATTTTAAATGGAATTCATTAAGAATTGAAAATAAATTTAATGTTATATTTAGGTGAATATTAAAAAGGCTTTATCGATCAAAGATCTTGCTTCTAGCATTAATTTACACTAAACGATTGAATCTAATCGTACTGTTTTTGGAAGTTCAAGGACTAAATCTGCCCCAAAAGCCATCGCGGGAGTTATTGCACCTTTTGGTTCAATTTCAAATACTTTTTCAACACATTTTACTCCTGCGACCGCTGTAAATCGGTAGGATTCCATTGTCTCTAACCACGCTTGGGTTTGTTGGCCTTTTTCGTTATGTGCTGAAGCCCAGATATAAGTTTTTAAGGTTTTCTGTTTAATTTTGTCAGGACCATGAACATTTTCTTCAATCCAGTTATACACTTTCCTTTTAGCCTCTGTATCGGTGGACATATCTTTTACCGAGACACCAAGAGATTTAAGCAGATCTGGGAATTTTTTTGGTAAAGGAAAATAAGTGGTGATATTAGGTATCCTGGTTGATCGATAAGCAGTTGATAAGTCTCCCCAAGTTACTGGTCTAACTGTGCGTTCTGTATCGGAAAACTGTATTTTTCGAATACCTTGTTCCTTTAGAGGGATTAATTTGCCATTTCTTCTAACCAGTTGCCCAATATCATAATGTTCAAACATAGTTTTAAGTGTACCAGGGCTAGGGTTGCTCATCGCAACTATCCCAAGATCTAGGGATGTAGGTTGTGAAATTTTTTCACTCACATATTTAGCTAGGCAATCGGTCGGCACCACATCAAATCCCACCCCTGAGATGATTGCTATTCCTTTATCCTTAGCCTGTTTATTAAATAAAAAATTCTGCTCGAAAACAGGTATCTCACCAGTAATATCAACATAATTAGTGCTAGCTTTTAAACAGGCTTGCACCATTGGAGCACTAGTATATTTATAGGGACCTGCGGCATGAAAAACCAGATCAAAAGTTTTCAAGGTCTCTGTTAATACATTAACTTTGTTTAAATCTAAAACAATATAGTCCAAATCTAGATTTTCAGCAACCGGTTTAAGTTTTTCCTCGGATCGTCCTGCTAAAACCGGAGAATGACCTCTTAATTTGGCTTCCTGAGCTATTAACTTTCCTGTAAATCCATAGGCTCCATATAACATCCAAGATTTCATAATTCTATCCATGCATTAAGTATATATTTATTATGCTTTGGATGAGAAGAATCATCTTTATAGCTTATTCTTATTTAGCATATACTCCTTATTTAAAAATAAGGTTAAATCGATTTCTTATCTACTTTCTTTATGTTTCAAAATGTTTAATTTTTAAATTAGAATATTCAAAATATGGAAGAATTAAAAAAAATGCTTTATCAAGCTATTCCTTTCTACTCAACCTTAGGACTCGAACTTCAAGAAATTGGTGATGGAAAAGCCACGTTCGAAGTGCACATAAACAAAGAATTAACTCAAAATGGTAATGTCCATGGTGGAGTTATAGCATCACTTATTGATTCCGCCTGTGCTTGTGCAGCAATTTCATTAGTTTATCCAAATGAGTCTGCAACTACAATCGATTTACAAGTTGAATATCATAAACCGGTTTCGAATGGTAAACTTATCGCAACAGGTAAATGTCTCAAAAGTGGAAAAAATATTTTCTTTTGTAAAGCAAAAGTTTGGAATGAAGAGGGAAATTTAATAAGTACGGGAAGTTCTCAACTCCTTAGAATTTCCTAGATTCACGGAAATTCCAGAATTCTCATCTGCTAATTAGACTATATAGTCTTAGACTTTTAAGTAAATAATTTCAAATTCGCAATGAAACTTTTTTATGTTCTAATAATACGGAAAATAAATATTATCGTACTTTTTTAAATTTGAAATCGAATAGTGTTTATTAACATGAAAAAAACATGTAAGATCATCGTTTCTGGAGATGGCGGAGTAGGTAAAACCTCATTTCTCAACCGATTAATACACGACTATTTTGATCCGAATAGTGAATTGACAAAAGGCGTGGATTTCTTCTCAAAAGATGTTTTCATCAATGGATATGAATACAATATCATTTTATGGGATTTTGCTGGTCAACAACAATTTCAAAAGTTATTATCTGATTTTATGAATGGATCCTTTGCCGCTTTCATACTTTACGATTTATCACGCTTTAATACAATTGAAGGAGTGGAAAAATGGATTAAAAAACTAGAATTTTATGGTGAAATTCCTGTGTTTATTATAGGAACAAAAAGAGATACCGTGGATCTTAGCGATACTCGCCTTTTTGACAACTATATCGAAAATATTATAAGAAAATACAAAAATGTGATAGGGTGTTTAAATATTTCTTCAAAAACTGGATTTAATGTTGAAAAGGCGTTTACAAGTTTAATTGATACTATTGCGAATTAAACGTAGAGAAGATTGTTAGACCTTAACAATCCACCCGAACTCATCCTCGATTTCTAAGTATTGAATTCCCATTAAGAGTTTGTATAATTTCTTCGTGAATTCGCCAGGCTCTCTGTTATTATACGTCTTCTTTTGATCTTCTAAAGCGATTGAAGCAACAGGGGTAATTACTGCCGCTGTTCCAGTACAAAACACTTCAGTACAGGTATCTTCAAAGAGTTCTGTATAAGAAATATCTCTTTCTTCAACAGCGATATCCAACTTTTTAGCTGCAATTTCTAATACTGATTCACGGGTGATACCTTCTAAGATGGTACCTGTTTTCAGGGGAGTTGCCAGTTTGCCATCTATGATCCCAAAAAAGTTGGCAGCTCCAACTTCCTCTATAAATTCGCTGTTTACAGCATCTAAATATATAATTTGAGCAAATCCCCTTGCTTTTGCTTCTTTGGCAGGGAACATTGTTCCCGCGTAATTACAGATTGTTTTTATCGAACCAGTTCCACCAGGTGCGGCTCTTGTATACTTTTTGGAGATTTCCAAGTCAATCCCCTTAAAACCCTCCGGAAAATAGGGTCCTACAGGGACAGTAAAGATAATTAACTTGAATTCTTTTGCTGAAGCTACACCCAACATTGGGCCATTACCGAAAAGCATGGGTCGAATATATAAAGCACCTCCGCTATCATATGGAGGGATATAAGCTTCATTCTCCTTTACCACTTCTTTAATGACTTTTATAAATTTATCAATGTCATATTCAGGCATTAACATTCTTTTAGCGCTTGTATTAAATCTTTTACCATTTTCTTGCGGTCTAAATAAGGTAATTTCTCCTGATTTGGCCCTCAAAGCTTTCATACCTTCAAAAATCCCTTGTCCATAATTTAGTACACAGGCAGCCGGGGAGATTTCAAAATTTCCAAATGGTACTAATTTTCCCTCATCCCATTTCCCATTTTTGAAATCAGAAACAAACATAGTTTTTGTTTCCATAAACTCAAACCTCAGTGAATAAAAGTCAATATCTTTTGGATCTACCATACTAATCACCTACTACATTAAACATGTAAAAAAAATATATGAATGTTCTATAAAAAATCTTATCAGAAATTAATTAATAAAATTGGAAATTAACATGCAGTTCTTGTGATATCGTAAAATTATTATGAACTTTATTTCTGTTTCTCCCATTTTTTAAGATACATTACCTCTGAAAGAGTCGAACCCCTTTTGATTTCCTCTCTAATCCTGTTTTCTTTCTCATATACATCAATTGCACGATTAGCCATTTCTTGAGCTTTTGCTTGGGGAATTACTACTACCCCTGAATCATCTCCTATAATCCAGTCGCCGGGATCTACTTTCCTCCCAGCACATACAATACTGACAT
>Ga0209536_100001973_pt1 | contig 33570 bp, 27 predicted proteins | sample DeeMarSeWOR28_12_FD_187461 | JGI IMG/M metagenome (GOLD analysis project Ga0209536, IMG submission 187461) | Marine sediment microbial communities from White Oak River estuary, North Carolina - WOR-2-8_12 (SPAdes) (version 2) | ecosystem: Environmental > Aquatic > Marine > Intertidal zone >... | reverse complement strand
CCGTACCACATCTTTCGTTTCAAACCCGGTGTCGACGGGGTTCCGGGGCAGTAGTCAGACTCCGTTCAGGGCGTCTACGACTTCGAACAGGTCGCCAATGTCGTAGAAATCGACAGCGACGAAGTTGGGCAAGGCGTTGCCTTCGTCTTCGCATTGCTCGGCGCGGTCGATGAATAGAGGGTTGTAATTGACCATCCCTGCAAGGTCGGGGCTGCCGCCGAGCCCGGTCAGGAAATGGTTCAGCAGGAAGAGTGGGTTGGCGGGGTCCCCTCGGTTCGGGTCACACACGAAATCATCCGGTGATGCGAACGAAAATGGCGTTTCCCATGCGTGATCCCAGATGCGCATCAGCCAGGGGTACTCGGCTTCTTCAGGAAGGTTCTCTTGGAAGACCACCAAGCGCGTGCCTGCGTCGATGAGAACGCCGAGCGTCGGCCAGGGCTCCCCCACTTGATGCCGGTACACGTAGTCGATCAGACCGCTCTCCTCGAACGCACTCGCGGTTTGCGCGTGTGTGATGTAGTTCTCGAAGATGATGGACACGACTTCATTCGGGTTGTCGGCGAGGAACGCTTCTATCTCGTCGAGACCTTCGACGAATGGCTGCTTGCCAGCCAGACATGTCGCATGACAGAGCAGCAGCTCGCCTGTCTCTTGGTCTTCATAGGTATCGAGCATCAGCCCGCGAACACCGTCCTCTAGCTGTCGACTGATCCCGAAGTTCTGATTGGGCACTCCCCAGCCCGCCGCGGCGTTCGACATCGCGTTGTGAGTCATCGGGTACGAGACTTCGTCGTAGCGGCGCTCGCAAAGCTCCGCGTGTCCGTTGCACTTCGGTTCGGTCTCTCCACCGTCGGGCTCGATCGAGCCGTCCATCCCGCCGTCCGGCGATCCGCTGGTCTCGCTGCAGGATGTGCAGATCAGCGGAGCCAAGAGAAGAAGCCATGCCGTTCGAGAATTTTTCATCGATGCCTCAAAGACCCACGCGCACGAGTCGGCCGGGGCGCGTGCCGGTGAGTTTGCCATCGCGCGCGATGGCCTTGCCCTTGACCAAGGTTGCGACGTAGCCATTTGCGTATTGCATCAGGCGCTGACCACCGGCCGGAAGATCTTTGAGCATCGTGGGGTGTAGGAGCTCGAGGTTGTCGAAGTCGATGATGTTGATGTCGGCGCGAAGGCCCGGCTTCAACTGACCACGATCCCCGAGGCCCAGGAACTGTGCCGTGTCGCTCGCTTGCATTTGAATGATGCGCTCGAGCGGGATACGTCCGCGCTCGCGGTCGCGGGCCCAGTGCGTCATCAGGAAAGTCGTGAAGCTCGCGTCGCAAATCGTGCCCACGTGCGCGCCGCCATCGCTCAGGCCCGGGAGGGCGAGCGGATGCGTCAGCATCTCGTGAACGGCGTCGAGGCTCATCCCCGTGTAGTTGTAAACGGGGAAGTAGAGCAACGCCTCGCCATCCTGTTCGAGCATCGCGTCGTAGATCAACCCGAGGACCGGCTCGCCGCTTGCCTTCGCCGCCGCGCCAAAGCTCTCCGCTGGTGAAGGCTCGTAGTTGGGCTTCTCACCGAGGCGGAAGAGACGCATCGCCACCATGCCGAGATTGGACAGGAAGAAGTCGGCAAGGGGAGGAAGCATGCTCCCGTCGCCTGCAACCGGATCGCTCGTCTCTCCAATCATCTGCGCTCGGAGCTCGGGATTGCGCATCGCCGCCACGCGCTCGGCAAGTGGCAAGTGGCTGATCTTCTTGTAGCTCGGGAAGCCCATGAAGGGGTGGAAGGTGGCTTGAAGCCCCAACATCACGCCGATTCCCCGTGCGCCGACCTGGCAGCGAACGACGTGACCTGCCTGGTTGGCCCTAGATGCCTTGTCCAGGATCCACTTCCACTGTTCGGGGTTGTGGTCGCGCTGCATCGTCGAGACGCTCATCGGGCGCCCGCCAGCTGCGCCAAGCATTTGTTCGAGCACGCCCCATTCAGCGTCGAAGTGCTCGTCCCCGTGCATGATGTTGAAGTCGCTCACCGCTTGGAGCACGCCATGGTTCAAGCCCTTGAACGCCTCCGCGATGCCCGCGAGCTCTTGACCGTCGGCTTCGGAGGCGGGCGTCCAGTCGCCGACCGCGCTCCGGTGGTTGTCGCTTCTGCCGGTGCTGAAGCCAACGGCGCCAGCCTCGAGCGCTTCCCGTAGCAGTTTCCGCATCTCCCCGATGTCGTCCGGTGTCGCGGCTTCCTCGGCCACCGCGCGTTGGCCCATCACATAGACGCGGAGCGCGTCGTGCGGGACGTGAGCCATGAAGTCGATCGTGTGCGGCATCCGATCGAGCACGTCCATGTATTCGGGAAAGCTCTCCCATCCCCAGCTGATGCCCTCGGAGAGCGCCGTGCCCGGGATGTCCTCGACGCCTTCCATCAGCTCGACGAGCTTGTCGTGGTCGGTCGGGCGCACGGGCGCGAAGCCGACGCCGCAGCTGCCCATCGCGCAGGTCGTCACGCCGTGGATCGACGAGGGCGCGAGCTCTTCGTCCCAACTGATCTGACCGTCGTAGTGCGTGTGCATGTCAACGAAACCCGGCGCCACCACCGCGCCGCTTGCGTCGATCGTTTCCTTTGCGCCTTCGTCGGCGGTACCAACGGCGACGATCTTGCCGTCCTTGATGCCGAGGTCGCCCGTGTATCGGTCGTTCCCGGTGCCATCGACGATCGTTCCACCTACGATTTTGAGATCATACATGCGAGCTCTCCCGGGTCAGGCAAGCTGCGCACTATATCGCACGATCAGCGAGATTGCAGCCGCGATGAGGAGCACCAAGACCGCAAACTTGAAGCTTCGTTCGTCGACCTTGCGGTGGACCCATTCGCCCAGGAAGACCCCGAGCGGCACGGCGGGAACCAACATCATGACGTCGATCATGACCGAACGGTCGTAGTCTCCTGCGAGGGCGAACCGCGACACCAAAATCAGGTTCAGGACGATCCACACCATGCTCAGGGTGCTTCGGAAGACCCTTTTGTTGAGTCCTTCTCGGCCGAGCGCATACACGAGCAAGGGTCCACCGGACGCGTAGATGCCGTGCACGACACCGGCGCCAAAAAGCGCGGCTACCGAAGCGACAGCCGGGATCGGCTTGTCGATGAGGGCGCTCGCGGACCTCAGCTGGTGGAGGTCGCGCGCAGAGAGTCCGAACACCATCAAGCCAAACGCCAAGCCGAGCCATGGGCCGCCTACTCGTGTGAGCAGGAAGAAGGCGAACCCCATTCCCGCGCCCATCAGAGGCAACACACGCGCTAGCAGCAACCGCCAGTCGATCCCGTCCCGGTGCCTGATTACGATGTAGCCCGTCTGCAGAAACGAGATCGGCACGACGAGGTGGATGACTTTTTCGAGCCCAATGAGTTGGGCCCCGAACGTCACGCAAATCAGCGTGCTCCCAAATCCGATTGCCGTCTGAACCGCGTACGCGGCGACGACGATTAGAGCGAATAGAACGAATGCGAGCTCGGTCGTCACGGTGGGCTGCCGGTGCGGTGCTTCCTACAGGGTTTCACTGCATTCGTACAGGTTGGTCTTTTGACTCCAATTGTGGCACCTCTACGGAATGAATCTCAGCTTCACCGAAGAAGAAGAGGCATTCCGGCGAGAAGTGCGCGCCTGGATTCAGGACGCGATGCCGGCCGACATGCGCGAGCGCGCCAAGGGCTCCGGCGGTTTCACCCCGGAAGACTCGGCGACCTGGCACCGCATCCTTCACGAAAAGGGATGGGTCGCGCCCCATTGGCCGAAGGAGTTCGGTGGCACGGGTTGGGATGCCGCCCGGCGCTTCATCTTCAACGAAGAGATGGAGACATCCGGTGCTCCCCAGCTCTCCGTGTTCGGGCTCTCGATGGTGGGTCCGCTGATTATCAGCTTTGGCACCGACGCCCAGAGGAAGCGCTTTCTCCCGAAGATCCTGAGCGCCGAAGAGTTCTGGTGTCAGGGCTACTCCGAGCCGGGCGCGGGGAGCGACCTCGCGTCGCTTCGGACGACCGCGGAGGACGCGGGCGACCACTTCATCGTCAACGGTCAAAAGACGTGGACGTCGTACGCGCAGTACGCCGATTGGATCTTTTGCCTCGTTCGAACGGACCCCAATGCGAAGAAGCAAGCGGGCATCACCTTTCTGTTGATCGATTTGAAGAGCCCCGGCATTGAAGTGAAGCCGATGCAGACCCTCGGTCACACGCCGGCGTTTTGTGACACGTTTTTCGACAACGTGAAGGTGCCGAAAGAGAACGTCGTCGGTGGCGTCAACCAAGGCTGGACGATGGCCAAGGCGCTCCTGGGCCATGAACGGACGCTTCTCGCGATGGTCGGGCCTTGCCGCAACGTGCTGCAGAAGATCAAACACATCGCCGCAACCAAGCTTGTCGACGGACGCCCGATGCTCGAGCACCCAGTTTGGCGCGCGAAGATCGCCCGCCTCGAGATGCGGTTTCGCGCGCACCTGATGGTGAGCTACCGCGCTCTCGCCGATCAGCAGAAGGGCAAGATGCCCGGGCCGGAGTCGTCGATACTCAAGCTCGTCGGCACCAAGCTCGTTCAGGAGATGACCGAGCTCGCCATGGAGATCATGGGGGAGAGCTCGTTGACCTGGTACAACGAGGGCGTGTGCATGCCCATCGAGGAATCGATCGGGCCCTACTTCTGCTACGAGCGTGCCGCGACGATTTACGGCGGCTCCAACGAGATCCAACGCAACGTCATCGCGAAGATGATCCTGCAGCTGCCGAGCAGCTGAGCGGCGCACCGAGGAATGATTCACCATGGACTTTGAGCTCGATCAAGATCAGGAAATGCTCGCGCGGACGGTGGCCGACTTCGCCAAGAACGAGTCGCCCGTAGAGCGCTTTCGGAAGCTCCGCGATGACGACATCGGGTACGACCCGGCCGTCTGGCAGAAGATGGGCGAGCTCGGCTGGCTCGGTGTCGCATTTCCCGAGTCGGTTGGAGGCTATGGCGGCAGCTTCGTCGAATGCGCGCTCGTCCTCGAGAACCTCGCGGCCACGTTGGTGCCCGAACCCTATCTCGCTTCGGTCGTTCTCGGTGGGATGACCCTCTTGCGGGCCGGCAATCCGGAACAGCACGCTCGGTACCTGACGCCGATGATCGAAGGTGAAACCACATTGGCCCTGGCGTCCTCCGAAGCGCAGGGCCGCTACGACGTCAGCGCGATCGAGACTGCCGCAACACCCAAAGGGGAGGGGTACGAGATCTCGGGCAAGAAGGTCTGGGTGCTCAACGGCCACAACGCCGATCATCTCATCGTCTCGGCGAAGGCGCCCGGCGGGGTGACGCTGTTCGTCGTTCCTCGCGAAGACGAGGGGGTGTCGGTGACGGTCGCCAAGACGATCGACGGACAAAAGGCCGCGTTCATCGAGCTCGACGGCGTCAAGGTGGGTGAAGACGCGAGGCTCGGAGAAGAGGGAGCAGGCGCGTCGATTCTCGACAGGACCATGGATTACGCGGCCGCGGCCGCGGTCGCCGAGGGTGTGGGCCTTGCGTCCACGATGCTCAACATGACGGTGGAGTACCTCGGCACGCGCGAGCAGTTCGGGGTCAAGATTGGCTCCTTTCAAGCCCTCCAACACCGCGCCGTAGACATGTACGCCGAGACCGAGCTTCTGCGCTCGATCTCGATGGCATCGATGGTCCGAGCGGACGAAGAGGACGCGAGCACGCGGCGGGCCGATGTCTCGGCCGCCAAGTATCAGCTAGCGACCGGTGGCATCTGGGTCGCGCAGCAGTCCCTCCAGCTCCACGGCGGGATCGGGGTCACCGACGAACACGACATCGGCCTCTACTTCAAGCGGATGTACGCGCTGAATGCGCTGTTTGGCGACGCGGAGCACCACGTCGCGCGCTTTTGCGTGTAGATTCGCGCCATGGCGGATATCGAGTGGCAGGACCTCGAGGCGATCAAGCGCCTCAAGTACAAATACCAGCGGTGCCTCGATACGAAGCAGTGGGACGATCTTCGCGAGTGCTTCACCGAAGACGCCAAGGCGGCCTATAGCGGTGGGAAGTTCTCGTTCGAAAGTCGGGACGCGATCATGCAGTTCCTTCAAGGGGCCATGGGGGCCGACACTTTTCACTCCTGTCACGCGGTGAGCCAGCCGGAAATCGACCTCGTCGACGAGCGCACGGCCAGGGGGCGCTGGTGTCTCCAGGACACCGTCATCGACACCGGTTTCGACATGATGATCCACGGCGCCGCCTTCTATGAAGACGAGTACCGCAAGGGCGATGACGGCGTCTGGCGCATCTCGAAGACTGGCTACGTCCGCACTTACGAGCAGATGTTCCCCCGGAAATCGATCGAGGGCATGACAATCACCGAGAGCCGCTGGAAGAAATAGAGCCTGCGAAACCACTCGCACGAGCTGCATTGACATCTCCGGCATTTCCTATAAACCGTCAGCTCTGATTGTTTCCGAAGCGAGGGACTCATGGGCAAAGATGTGAGGTTTGACGGACGCGTAGCCATCGTCACCGGTGCGGGGCAGGGCTTGGGCCGCTGCCATGCGCTCCTCTTGGCGGCGCGCGGCGCGAAGGTGGTCGTCAACGACCTCGGGGGCTCGACCTCGGGAGAGGGGAAATCGTCGGAGAGCGCGGATCGAGTCGTCGACGAGATCAAGCAGGCGGGGGGTGAGGCGGTCGCAAACTACGATTCCGTCGAGGATGGCGACGCCATCGTGAAGACCGCCATGAACACTTGGGGCCGCGTCGACATCGTCATCAACAATGCGGGAATTCTCCGAGACAAATCGTTCAAGAACATGACGGACGCCGACTGGGACATCATCTTCCGAGTCCACAACTACGGCGCGTACAAAGTCACCAAAGCCGCCTGGCCGGTCATGAACGAGCAGGGCTACGGCCGAGTGATCTTCACCACGTCGGCTGCGGGCATCTACGGCAACTTCGGCCAGACGAACTACAGCTCGGCCAAGTTGAGCCTCGTCGGCATGGCCAACACGCTTGCGCTCGAAGGTCAGCGCAAGAATATCCTGGTCAATACGATCGCGCCGGTCGCCGCATCACGGCTCACGGAGGGGCTTCTTCCGCCGGCGGTGTTCGACGCGTTGAAGCCGGAGTACGTGTCGCCGCTCGTCGCCTATCTCTGTAGCGAAGAGAGCGATACAACCGGCGGGCTCTACGAGGTCGGCGGAGGGCTCTACTCGAGCCTTCGCTGGGAGCGGACCAAGGGCAAGGTATTCCGGCTCGGTCGCGAGGTGACGCCCGAGGCGCTGCAAGCAAGCTGGGCCGAGATCAACGACTTCAGCGAGACCGAGCACATCAGCACCCTCATGGAATCGCTCGGGCCGGTCATCCAGAACGTCGAAGCCGGTCCGAGCAAGGGCGGCAACGAATTCATCGACGTCGATGCCGCTCTCGGGGCGAAGTATCCGGACGTCGTGTCGAGTTACGATGAGAGTGACCTCGCGCTTTATGCGCTCGGCGTGGGCGCCGCGAGCGACCCGAAGGAAGAACAGGATCTGCGACTGGTCTACGAAGGCGCGAGTGGTGGGATGAAGGCGCTGGCGACCTACTCGGTCATGCCCGGCGTCAACGCCTTTCTGGGGCTCGCCAAAGAGGGAGTCACGGTTCCTGGACTGAACTACGGGCTCGACCGCGTCTTGCATGGCGAGCAATACGTCGAGGTCGTCCGCCCGCTTCCGCTAAAGGCGACGTTGACGACCAAGGGCGTGGTCAAAGAGATCTGGGACAAAGGAAAGGGCGCGCTCGTCGTGATCGCTGGCGACTCGTACGACGAGGATGGCGACCTGCTGATCAAGAGCGAGATGACGATCTTCGTTCGCGGCGCTGGCGGCTGGGGTGGCGACCGCGGCCCGAGCGCGGATGTCAACGTGCCGCCAGACCGTACGCCTGACGTGGTCGTAGAGGACGCGATTCCCGCGAACCAGGCACTGCTGTATCGCTTGAGTGGCGACTGGAACCCGTTGCACGCCGACCCGGACATGGCGCGGGCCTTTGGGTTCGAAAAGCCCATCCTTCATGGCCTTTGCACGTTCGGCTACGCGGGCCGCCGCGTGCTCGAAAGATTCGCGCCCGAAGGCAACCCGGACTTCTTCAAGAGTATCAAGGTACGTTTCGCGGACAACGTGTACCCCGGCGACACCCTGGTCACGGAAATGTGGAAGCACTCCGACCAGCGGATCGTCTTCCAGTGCAAGGTCAAAGAGCGGGATGCGGTCGTGATCTCGAACGCAGCCATCGAGCTCTTCGACGAGCTGCCGAAGCCCAAGGAGAAGAAGAAGCCAGCAGGTGATGCGCTTGCCGCCGGTCCCATCGAGCCGACAGCGGCCGACGTCATCGCGGCGGCCAACCAGTTCCTCGCCAACAACCCTGGGATCGCGGAAAAGGCCCAGGCGGTGTTCCAGCTCAATTTGAACGAGCCCGCGAGCGTCTGGACCATCGATCTCAAGGCCGGGGTGGCAAGGGCAGGCGCGGCGACGAAGCCCGACGCCACCCTCGAGCTCAAGGACGCTGACTACGTGTCGCTCCAGAAGGGCGATGCGGATCCGATCAAGCTGTTCTCGACCGGCAAGCTCAAGGTAGCCGGCGACATGATGAGCGTGAACAAGCTCGAGGGGCTCTTGAAGATGCCGTTCGAGCTCGTCATCGCGCGGGCCGAAGCGCGCGCCGGCGGAGGGGGCGGTGCTGGCGGCCCCGAGGAGCCGGACGAGGTCGTCGAGGCCACCGCGGCCGACATCATCGCGGCCATCGACCAGTACCTAAAGGACAAGCCGGCGATTGCGGAAAAGGCGCAGACCGTGTTCCAGCTCCAGCTGAGCGATCCGGACAGCGTCTGGACGATCGACCTCAAGGGAGGCGCCGCCGGACCGGGCGACGCAGCCAAGCCCGATGTCACGCTCAAGCTCTCCGAGGCGAACTACGTCGCGCTTCAAAAGGGTGAGGCGGACGCGATGAAGCTCTTCACGACAGGCAAAGTCAAAGTCGCCGGTGACATGATGGCCGTGAACAAGCTCGAGCTACTCGGCGATATGCCATTCGAGCTCGTTCTCGAGAAGGCGGAAGCTCGCGTTCGCGGGGGTGCCTTGGCTGCGCCGCCACCTTCGGCGCCCAAGGCCTATGATCCGCTTGCGCCGAAGCTCTTCGAAGCATTGGCAAAGCGATTGGAGGAGCAGCCGTCACTGGCGGATGAAGTAGGCGCCGTTTTACAGTTCTACGTTCGCGACCCCGATTCCAAGTGGGTCGTCGACCTCAAGAATCGGCCGCCCGCTTTGAAGACCGGCGAGACCGATGGCGCGACGACCACCATCAGCATTGCCGACGCTGACCTCGGCGAGCTCGGCAGCGGTGAAGTCACGCCGCGAGCGCTCTTCCAGAAGGGCAAGCTTCGTGTAGACGGCGAAGTGAAACCCGCACATCGCCTCAACTTTCTCAAGGGCTTGATCTAGACTCGGGCAACGACGCGCGAAGGAGCAACGATGGGACGCAAAGTAAACGTAATCGGAGTCGGCATGGTGCCGTTCGCCAAGCCAGGTCAAAGCGAGGACTACAACGTGATGGCCGCCAAGGCGATCAAGGCCGCGCTGGCCGATGGTGGTGTCGAGTATGCCGAGGTCGAACAAGCGGTGGCGGGCTACGTGTTTGGCGACAGCACCTGCGGGCAGCGCGCGGTGTACGACGTGGGGCTCACCGGCATTCCGGTCTACAACGTGAACAACAATTGCTCCACCGGCTCGAGTGCGCTCATGCTCGCCAAGCAAATGGTCGAAGGCGGCATCGTCGAGTGCGCGCTTGCCGTGGGCTTCGAGCAAATGCAGAAGGGCGCGCTGGCGTCGGCATGGAACGACCGACCCAATCCGTTGAACCTTCATGTCAACGTGATGAACGAGAGCCAGGGCTTCACGTCGGCGCCCCCGGCCGCGCAGATGTTCGGTGGCGCAGGCCGTGAGTACAGATGGAAGTACGGCACCAAGCGCGAGACTTTTGCCAAGGTGAACGCCAAGGCCCGGCAGCATGCGGCCAAGAACCCGTACGCGCTCTTCCGAGACATTCTCTCGGTCGAAGAGATCCTCGCATCGCCGGAGGTGTTCGACCCGCTCACCCGCTACCAGTGTTGCCCGCCCACCTGCGGCGCGGCGGCAGCGATCGTGTGTTCCGACGACTTCGCGAAGAAGAAGGGCATCAGCAATCCGGTCTACATCGCCGGTCAGACGATGCGCACCGACTACGAGTCGAGCTTTGGCGATTCGATGATCAAGATGGTCGGTTTCGACATGGCCAAGAACGCCGCGCAGGCGGTGTACGAAGAAGCCGGGATCGGGCCCGAAGACGTCGACGTCGTCGAGCTTCACGACTGCTTCACGACGAACGAGGTTCTCACATACGAGGCACTCGGGCTCTGCAAAGAAGGCGAAGCCGAGAAATTCATCGAAGAGGGTGACAACACGTATGGAGGCAAGTTCGTCACCAATCCGAGTGGAGGCCTTCTTTCGAAAGGACACCCGCTCGGAGCCACCGGTCTCGCGCAGTGCACTGAGCTCGTCTGGCACCTGCGCGGGCAGGCGGAAGACCGACAGGTCGAAGGCGCCCGCGTTGCACTTCAGCACAACCTGGGGCTCGGCGGCGCAGCAGTCGTCACGATGTACCGTCGCGACTGAAAGCCGCCTGGTGAAGAAGATAGGAACCGGTGCGGTGGCGAAGCGGGAACGCGTGCCGCAAGCGGAGCGGCGCCGGCTTACGCGGGGCAAGTTGCTCGATGCGACGATCGAGAGCTTGATAGAGATCGGCTACTCGCGAACTACTACCGTCGAAGTCAGCGAGCGCACCGGGTTGTCGCGCGGCACACAGCTTCACCACTTCCCGAGCAAGGAGGATCTGCTGGTCGCCGCGATCGAGCACTTGGCGGATGAGCGCTCCAAGGAGTTCGAAGCGGAATTCAAAGCGCGCGTCGACCGAGGCGACGAGCCGGTGGACACAATGGTAGACATGCTCTGGGTCATGTTCTCGGACCCGATCTACTGGGCGGCGATCGAGCTCATGGTTGCCGCGCGCACCGACCCGGAGCTCCTCAAGAGGCTGGAAGAATTCGAGCGGAGCCTCGGGAGCCGTATCTACGCCGCGTTCAAGGAGCTGACGGGGCGGCAGGGCCGCGAGGCCAAGGTCTCGCTGGAGATGACGCTCTACTTCATGCGCGGCTTGGCAATGGAGCGGATCTTCCGGCAAAACGAGGCCCACTACACGCAGCTGTTGAATCGCTGGAAGACGCAGCTCCGCCAGCTCCTCGACGCGTGACAGATCCCCAATAGCTAGATAGGCTCCGCGCGTGGAGGTGGCTCGATGAACAAGGTTGCGATGCTTTTTCTTGCTGCGCTGGCAGCTGTGGCGGGTTGTAGCTCGAGCGATTCCGGCACGGGCGGCAGCACTCGGGTATGCGCCAGCGACATCGATCTCGGCGAGGTTCAAGCCTTTGGTGGTCCGACGCCGACCACAACGGAGGGTCTGGTCTTCGACGCCGATGGCACCCTCTACGTGTCCGCGCAGGACAACGACGGACCGGACCAACTCCTCGAGGTCTCTTTGGATGGCTCAAACGAGAGCGTCGCAGAAGCCGAGTCACTGCTGGGGCTCGAGAGCCACTCGTCGGGGATCCTGGCGGCTGGGATCCGAACCGCCAACCTCTTGCTCATCGATCCCTCCGACGGCAGCAACGATGAAATCGCTACCGGGCTCGGCGAGCCAAACTTCGTCGTCAACACGCCCTGGGGTACCACCCTCGTGTCGGACGATCGACCGGACCTGGGCTCGATCCTCGAAGTCACTTCGGAGGGCGCCGTCTCGACCTGGTCCGACGGGGTGCCGACGCCAAACGGGATGGTCTTCTCACTCGATGGCAGCACGCTTTACGTGGCAGCGACGTTCCAGGAAGCGGGACTTTGGCGTATTCCGGTCAGCGATAGGACGGCGGGAACCGCCGAGAAGTGGGTTGCCTACGACACGTCTGCCCCGGATGGGGTAGCCATCGACAGCGAGGGTAACGTGTACGTCGCGCTCAACACTGCCGGCCAGATCGCCAAGGTCGACGCAGAGGGCAACTCCTCGATGCTCGCGGACGATTTCCCACCTCGGACGGGCCCCGCTAGCATCGCGTTCGGGCAGGGAGAGTTCGATCCGTGCTCACTCTACGTGACGAGCCTGTTCACCACCCAAATGTATCGCGTCGGCACCGGCGTTCTCGGGGTCGAGAAGTAACGCGACGCCACTCGCTCAGGTCTCGCTGCACTCGGGTGGCGTGCGGCCCGTGCAAAGCTTGAGCGCCTCGAGACAGGCGTCGTAGTTGGTGCAATTGAGACAGCCCGGCAAGCACGAGTCGCTCTGACACGCCACATTGCAGTTTGGAACGCTACACCAGGCCAGCTCGCCGTAGCAGGCCGCGCACTCATTCGAGAGATTCGTAAGAGCAGCTTGGATCGCCGCTGTGACGCATGCGGTGAAGTTGGTCTTGTCGGGGAGCTCATTGCTGCACTCGGCAACTGCGACCGACGCGGCCAAGGTTCGTGCGTTGTCGGGCTGAAGCGTGGCCAGCTCCGCGAAGTCAGTGGCGTTGCTGCAGTCCCCGATGAGTGCGACGCCGCCAGCGCCGCCAGCGCCCGCGTCTCCGCCCGTGCCCGCGCCGCCGCCGGTGCCCGTGCTGCCGCCGGTGCCCGCGCTGCCGCCCGTGCCCGCGCTGCCGCCGGTCGCCCCCGAGCCGCCGCCCGTTCCACCCGTGCCAATGGGCGGCCGTGTACCGCCACTGCCAGGAGCGGCCGGAGTGGTTTCCTCGTTGCAAGCCGTGAGCCCGAGCGCCAAGAGGATCGCGAGCCCGGTGATGAGCGGGGATCGGTGCATGGCAGCATTCATCGCACAGGTGGTCGCGATCGCCAACAGAGCGATCTCCGAGGCGCCGCTATGGCGCGCTGTATCGCTCGTAGAGCTCTTGTGCGATCGCGATGCTGTCGCCGACCGGGGCGGCCGATGCGTCCGCGGCCGTGGTGGTAGTCGCCGACCAGGTTTGCCCATTCGCGGTGGGCGTGGTCGCCGAGGATTGACTGCTCTTCGGACCAGGGACGTGAGCAGCGCGCGCGCCTCCCCTAGAACGCTAGCTGGCGCCGACTCATTGGACGCCCGCGAGCTGCCTACAGATTCGGATAAGCGAGTTCCCGATGTCGTCGAGCCCTGACACTGAGAGGTCTTCTGTGATGGAAGCGAGCTCCGCATCCAAAGTCTCCGCGGTGTCGGAATCCAAATCCCCATCTGAGACCGCGCGGTCGAGCGCCTCGCGGCTCTGATCGATCAGCACTCGAATCTGGCGGGTATCCTGCTCGGCGGACTCCGGCGCGGCGTCTGCAACGGTTGCCGCGTTCCGCGCACGCACGCCGCCCGCGCAGGTGGCATCCCTCGCCAAGAGGTCGTTGCGCACCGGCTTGTATCGGGAAACCCCGCCGATGACGTCCTCTGCGAGATCAGGGTATCGAGCCTTTCCGGCCGCACGTCGCACTGGTGAGCTCGCCGTGTAGATGCCACCGTCCGGAGCGACACTCGTCACGGCGATCGACTCCTCGCGGCCGACAGCAAAGCCGCGAAGCTCACCGGTTTCTCGGTCGAGGAGTCCCACCCCTACCTTGAGCATCACGTTGGTGGTGAGGACCGTCTTGCCGCCGCCGATGCTGACTGCAATCCCATTCGCGGTGATGGTCGGGGTCAGGGCCTGGAACTCCACCTCGATATCGGGATCGTTCGCAAACGCATCAAGTGTCGCCACCCAGTCCAGAGTCGCGTTGTCGCCGTTGTCGATCAGCTTGAACACATCTTCGCGCGTAACGGCGTAGACCTCGCCATTGTCGGGCGAGACGCCGATCGACGCCGCCACGGGCTCCTCGAGGTCGTAGCGCCAGAGCTCCTCGAGCTCGCTATTCAGGGCGATTACGTTGCCGACGTTGTCGGAGATGTACACCCGGCTTCCGTCTTCGCTTACCGACGGGGTCGAGCCGGTGCCGCCGTCGAAGGCGATGGAGTTGATGATCTCGAAGTCCCAGCCGCCGTTTCCGTCGTCGACGAGGTCGAGGGAGTAGATCGCTCCGCGCTCGGAAAGACCGTCCATCGTTCCGTCCGCGGCGTCTTCATCGGTGGCGGCAACGAAAATGCGGCCGGTGTTGGGGTCGATCGCGAAGTAGTTGGTCACGACCGAACCGCCACCAAAGATCACGTCGACGATCAGCGAAAAGAAGCTCAAGCCACTTCGCGTCGTCCCGAATTCTGCGTCCGTGAGCGCGTCGGCCTCTTCGGCAAGGTCGGTCGGTATCGGCGGCAAGTCGCTCACCGCAGGCGACCCGGGGATCTGGCCCGTCGCCAAGCGCTCTCCAGTCAGTCGATCAAAAGCCAAGATCTCCCCACCGTTCATGATGGCGACCAAGGCGTCGGTCTGAGGATGATAGTTGAAACCAAAGGAGTGTGTCACATCGCGCTCGCCCTGGACGAGTTCGGGCAGCGTCAGTCCCGTCGGCGAGCGCCAAAGCTCGGTCTTGTCCGGCTTGAGCGCCATCGCTTCGGTATATGTGCAGTGGTAGATGATTTGCTCGCCTTCGTTGTCGGGGTCGTCGAGGATCAGAATCGCGCCGCTGCCCGCATTCCTGCCGTTGCCTTCGATGGCCCAGTTTCGTTCGCCGGTCTCCGCATCGAGGGACACGAGCGAGACGTCCTCTTTCGGGAAAAGCGGGCTGAAGTAGAGGTTCCCTTGATTGTCGTACGTGGGCCCCTCGGGCACGTAGAAGCTCTGCTCGGCAACCCACGTGAGCTCGAGCTCCGGCGCGAGGGCGATCCACACGTTGTCGCTGTTGTTGGGTCCGACGTGCATCGTGTGGAAGCCGTTCGGTTCCGGGATGACGTCGTACGCGTAGTCTCCGACGGTTCGAGCGCCCAGGGGCGCCCATTGTGTCACCGACGCAGGAGGCTCTTGTGGTTCAGTCGACCCGCTGCCCGACGAGCAAGCGAACGCGCCCATCGAGATGACCACGAAGGAGGTCGTCGTCGCCCATCGTCTTGGCCACGAAGGATACGCTGAGAAGCTGTGCATGGTCTTGCTGATAGCACAGTCAGCCGGTGCTGTAATCGCCGTCGGATGCCGCGCGCAGACCGGGGCTGGACCACCGCATGCAAGTCCAAATACTATCCAGGTCATGAACCGGCACTTGCCAGTCGTTGCGCTCCTCGTCGTGGCTCTTTCGGGGCTGCCCGGTGCAGCCACGAGCACGCGCGCCGAAGAGGCCACAATGCTTCGTATCGCGTCCCTTGCCCCGGCCGGGTCGTCGTGGATGAAAGTCTTGAATGCCTGGAACAAGACCATTCAAGACAAGACCGAGGGTCGCCTGAAGCTTCGCTTCTATCCGGGGGGCTCACAGGGAGATGAGCGGGACTTCGTGAGAAAGATGCGCGTCGGCCAGCTCGACGGTGGCGTCGTGACCATCACCGGGTTGAGCATGCTGGTTCGGTCAACCGTCATTTTGGGGGTTCCGGGCCTCCTTCAAACCTACGAGAAGCTCGACCGTGTTCGCGGCAAGTTAGCCGATCGGTTCGAGAAGATGTTCGAAGACGAAGGCTTCAAGGTGATCGCGTGGGGAGATGCCGGCAAGAACCGGCTCTTCTCCGTCAAACAGATCAACAAGCCTTCGGACGTGAAATCCATGCGTCCGTGGGTGTGGAAGGACGACCTCAACTTCATCGAGTTCTACGATGTCGTTGGCGTGGCTGGCGTGCGTCTCGGGGTGCCGGAAGTTTATCCCGGTCTTCAGACCAAGATGATCGATGTCGTGACCTCATCGGCGCTCACGGCGGTGGCCTTGCAGTGGTACACGCGCGTGAACTACATGACTGGTCACAACCTTTCGATCATCGTCGGTGGCGTCGTCATGAAGAAGGACAAGCTCGACGCCTTGGCGCCGGACCTCCAGGAGGCTTTCTACAGCACGGCAAAACGCGCCGAGACCTTGCTCAACAAGTCGATCCGTCGCGACGACGAAAGGGCCTATGATGTCGTGGTAAAGAAGGGCATCATTCCAAGCGATACCTCCAAGCACGAGACCGAGTGGGACCAGGTGTCGAAGCAGATCCTCGATCGAATGACCGGCCGGGTGTTCTCGAAAGAGCTCGTCGACGCGGTCAAAGCGGCAGCAGCAAACTAGCCAGGCGTGGCGAGCTCTGAGCCCCACTCGCGCAGGCCGTCGACCCCCGGCTCGGCGAGCGGGTTCTCTGAGCAGCCTGCCCCAAAGCCCCGATCAGGGGCGCTTTGCTCCTGGTCCGCAGGGGAGAACGAGTGCCGCTTGCAAAACATAAGCAATGCTCATATAGCGCCAAGCAAGCGTTGCGCAGACTAGGCTGGGCACGGGCTCGAGGAGCGACAGCAGATGAGGTTTCAAACCTTGAGAGAGCGGGTCGTCAGGACCTGCATCGAGCTGGCCGATCGGGGGTTCGTGGCCGGGACGGGCGGCAACGTGGCGCTCCGCGCGGACGACGAGCACTTCGTCGTGACGGCTTCGGGCGTCGATTACTACACGATGTCGGCTGCCGATGTCTGCGTGGTGCGCTTCTCGGACGGGGAGCAGGTCGACGGCGGACTCATCCCCTCGGTCGAGAGCGACATGCACGCCCGGATCCTCTCCGCCCGTCCGGAGCTCGGGGCCAGCGTCCATACGCACCAGCCCGTCGCGAGCGCCTACACGCTGCTCGCAAAGTCGCTCGACGTACAGGATAGTGCGCGCCGTTCCCGTCTCGGCCGTCTCGTTGCCTGGGTCGGGTACGCCCCGTCCGGAACCGGGTTGCTCGCGAAGCGCGTCGCGCGTGCGTTCGCGTCCGACGACACGCGCGCGTGCCTGATGCGCAATCACGGCGTCGTGTGCGTGGGCAAGGACGAGAGCGAGGCCCTCATACGGATCGCTGCGCTCGAAGCCGAGTGCGCCGCGTTCTTCCTCGACTGCGCCAAGGAGTCTCATCGTTCGCGAGATCCCTTCGTTTACGACGTCGTCGTCGATGCATTGGAAGCTGTGCTCAAGCGCGGAGCGAAGGAGACTCGAAGATGACCATGCAAGCTCAAACGCTGATCGGCACCAAGCCCTCAAGCGCGCCCCCGTCTACCGGCTTCGCCATTTCAGAGTGGCACGACACCGACGAGGTGATGGCGCGGATGGCCAATCTCTTGAGCCAACCGATCCGGCCGATTCGTCGCGAGAACATGGATCGCGTGCTGAGGTACTTCGACGAAAACTGCCAGACCTCGAAGCGGATCGCAGAGGAAGCGGCAAAGTTCATTCCCGGGGGTATTCAGCACAACCTGGCGTTCAACTATCCGCACCCGCTCGTGATCACCGAAGCGAACGGCGCTCACATGACGGACGCCGATGGCAACCGATACATCGATTTCCTTCAGGCCGGGGGGCCGACGTTGCTCGGGTCCAATTACGAGCCCGTACGACGGAAAGTCCAAGAGCTGATCGAGACTTGCGGGCCGACCACCGGCCTCATGCACGAGTACGAGATGAAGCTCGCGGAGCGCATTTGCACGCACATGCCTGCCGTCGAGATGTTTCGAATGCTGGGGTCCGGCACCGAAGGCGTGATGGCGGCAATTCGCGTTGCGCGGGCGCACACGGGGAAGCAGTGGATCATCAAGATGGGCGGGGGCTATCACGGTTGGTCCGACCAGATGGTGTACGGTCTCCGCGTTCCGGGCACAGGGCGTCGCGACGCGGTGGGCATCCCGCGCGCAGCCGTCGCCAGAGTGCAAGAGAGCTTCCCGCACGATCTCGAAGCGCTTCGGCGAAAGCTTCAACTCAACCGCATCCGTGGGGGAACCGCGGCCGTCATCGTGGAGCCTCTAGGTCCCGAGAGTGGCACGCGTCCGGTGTACAAGACGTTCAATCAGGAGCTTCGCCAGCTCTGCGACGAGTTCGACACCTTGCTGATCTTCGACGAGGTCGTCACGGGCTTTCGTTTGGGGCTGTCCGGCGCTCAGGGCTACTTCGGCGTGAACCCTGACCTCACGGTGCTCGGCAAGGCGGTCACTGGCGGCTACCCGATGGCGGGTGGCCTTGGCGGCAAGCGCGAGATCATGATGAACCTGGCTGGCGGCATCGGGGGCTCAAAGCGCGGAGCCATGGTCGGTGGCACACTCTCCGCGAACCCACTGTCCTGCGCCGCGGGGTACTTCGCGATTCGTGAGATGGAGCGAACGAACGCCGCGGAGGTGGCGGGCCGTGCGGGCGATCGCCTTTGCAAGGGGCTGGTCGAGATGATCGACCGGCTCGGCCTTCCGTATGTCGCGTACAACCAGGGGTCCATCGTCCATCTCGAGACTTCAGGCGTGATGCTGCTCAACGCGAACACGCCGCTTCAAATGATTCGGACTCTCAAGCAGGCCAAGCCACGCAAGCACATGATGGAGGAGTTCGGGGCTGCGTACACTGCGTACGGCATCATTTCTTTGGCAGGTAGCCGCCTCTACACGTCCCTCGCGGACACCGAGGAGATCATCGACGATGCCCTGAACCGATTCGAAGACGTCATGAAGCTCGTGTAACGGAGGAGCCACCATGTTCGACCAAAGCGCAGAGATGCTGAAGCACGACGAGGCGAGGCTCCGTAACAAGGGGCTGTTCGGTGATCGAGGAGATTCCTTGTCCGTGCGAATCCTCGGACGCGACGAGTTCCTGTTGGCGGTTCCCGACGGTGAGGATTTCCGAGTGGTCTCTTTCCAGGCGACTGGGAATGAGGCTGGCGCCCTCCACGCCGCGATCTATCGCTCTCGTCCAGACGCCGGTGCGATACTCGTCGGCCGCACGAATTGGTCCGCGGCGCTTGCGCGCATCGGAGAGCCGATCCCGGTGCTTTTCGACGAGCAAGCCCGACGCATCGGCAACACGGGCAAGCCCATCCTTGCTGGGCGCCATCAACGAGCTGTCGACGCCCTCAAAGGCGGAGTGAACATCGCCATCTATGGGGACCAGCGGATCTGCATTGGTGCGACGCCCGACACCGTCGTCTTCGGTGCAGAGCTGTTCCAGAAATGTGCCATGGCCTTCGTCCTCGCCCATAGCAGCGGACGCCGCTTCAAACGCCTCCCCGGTTTGGTGCGACACATCGCAGGCGGGAGGCTTCGCAAAGATCAGAAACGCGCTGCGGCCAGCTACGCGGCGGGGCGGATCCCCGACGGGATGACGTCGTACTGAACCATGAAGAGTGAGACCATGCACCCGACCACCACCGAGCTGACGCGAATTCCACAACAAGCGCGGAGCCGCGAGAAGTTCGATGCGATTCTCGCCGAAGCGCTACGCCTGATTCACGAGAAAGGCTACGAGCACGTTTCGGTGCGCGAGATCGCGCGCGCGGCCGGCATGCCCATCGCATCCGTTTACCAGTATTTCCCAAACAAGCTCGCCATCGTCAGACAGCTTTGGGAGCGCTACGCCGAGACGCTTACGAAATTGCTCGCTTCGGAGCTCGCGACTCTCGTTTCGGATCCGACCGAAGCAACTCGCGTCCGCGTGATCAACGACGTCGTCGATCACATGGTCGCAAACCACCGGGACAATCCCGCTTTCCTCGAGATTTGGCGGGCCGTCGACGGAGCACCGGAGCTCCGCGCGCTCAACCGGGAGGACAGCCTGCGCGTGGCCGAGGCAGTGACCTCCGCCATCCTCACCGTGAGACCCGATGCCGACCGGCTATCCACTCTCAGTCGCGCACTCATCGCCGGCGAAGCCGCGAGCGCCACGGTCAAGCTTGCCCAAGAGCTCCCCGCCGAGCTCCGAGCGCCGATCTACGAGAACCTGAAGCTCCTGCTAGTGTCTATGCTCAGCGACGCGATGTGAGAGCACGCCCTGGCGTTTGCCCGTGACGGGCTCGCCATCGTTGACTATGTCTCCTTCCTAGGCCGAAGCCCATGACTACGCCGCCCGTCAAGATCCGAATCGACATCGTTTCCGACGTGGTCTGCCCCTGGTGCGTCATCGGCTACAAGCAGCTGCAGGAAGCGCTCTCCCGTCTCGAAGGCGAAGTGAAAGCCGAGATCCACTGGCATCCGTTCGAGCTCAACCCGATGATTCCGCCCGAGGGTCAGGAGCTGCGCGAGCACATGGGGCAGAAGTACGGGACGAACCGCCAACAAAGTGATGCCGCGCGCGAACGTATAGCGAAGGTCGGCAATGCGCTCGGCTTCTCGTTCAACTTCTACGAGGGCCAGCGCATCTACAATACGTTCCTCGCTCACCAGTTGCTCAAGTGGGCCGAGCAGCAGGGGAAGCAAGCCGAGCTCGAGCTGGCGCTCTTCGAGAGTTACTTCTCGCAGCAGGAGAACGTTGGTGAAGCAAAGGTCCTCGCGGAGGTTGCAAGCCGGGTAGGGCTCGACCAAGTGGAAGCCGCCGCGGTGATCGAGGACGGCCGGTACGCAGCCGAGGTTCGCGAGCACCAGCGCTTTTGGTTGAGCAAGGGCATCCAAGCCGTCCCATCATTCATCCTCGACCGACGCTACCTGATTCCGGGCGCACAGGATCCCGATGTATTCGTGGCGGCTTTGGAAAAGCTCAGCGAAGAAGAAGCACCGTGAGCTCCGAGATCAAGTACGATCCGATCTACGATCCCTTCAACCCTGACGTGATTCTGGATCCGTATCCGTTCTACGCGCGTCTGAGGGACGAACATCCAGTCTACTTCAATGAGCGTATGAGCTTCTACGTCTTGTCTCGATATGAAGACATCTTGCGTGCGCTTCGGAAGCCTCAGATCTTCTCGTCCGCGCAAGGCCTCACGCCGGCTGAAGACGAGATCGCTCAACTCGGGCTCCCGCCCACGTTCATCATGATGGATCCGCCCGATCACACGAGACTCCGACGACTGATTACGAAGGCGTTCACGCCCGATACCGTGAAGGAGCTCGAGCCGACCATCAGGGACTTCGTCGTCGATGCCATCGAGACCATGAAGCGCCAAGCCGCCGACGGCGAAGAGGTCGATTTGATCGAGGCGATCGCCTCACCGCTTCCGACGATGGTCGTCGCCAACATCCTCGGGGTCCCTTCGGAGGACCGCGAGCGCTTCGACCCCTGGTCCGATGCGATCACCTCGGCTTCGGCTGACTTCGCGCTCGACGTGAAGGAAGCGATCGGCGCGGTGCAGGGCCTGGTGAGTTACTTCGGCGCCATGTGCCAAGCCCGTCGCGCAAATCCGACCGACGACATGATCAGCAAGCTCACGCAAGCCGAGATAGACGGGGACAATCTAACCGACTGGGACATTCTGGGCTTCTGCTTCGTGATGATCGCAGGCGGTAACGACACGACGACGAACCTCATCGGCAACTCGATGAAGTTTCTCCATGAAGCTCCTGACCAGCATCGAGAGCTGCTCGCGGATCCCTCGCTAATCCCCAATGCGATCGAGGAGCTCCTTCGCATCGAGTCGGTCGTGCAGGGATTGTCGCGCACGACGACGCAAGATGTGGAGCTCCACGGCGTCACCATCCCTGCCGGAAGCAAGGTTCACAACCTCTACGCGTCCGGCAACCGCGACCCCCGCCACTGGGGGAGCAATGCAGACCAGCTGGACATTCATCGTGAGATCGACCGGCACCTATCATTTGCACAGGGGCCGCACTTCTGCATCGGCGCCCACGTTGCGCGCATGATGGTACGAATCTATTTCGAGGAGATGGGCCTGCGTATCGGCGCGAGCTTCGAGATCGATTGGGACCGCGCCGTGCGGCGTCAATCGGCCTTCACGCGCGGGTTCACCAAGATTCCCATTCACATCAAGGCTTGAGCGGCATTCGAGTACGGCTACCAGACGATCTCGACGTACTCGGCGGCTCCGCGAACACCCTGCACCGGAAGAATCGAGCCGTCGTCGAGCCTGACGGTGCCCGCGATGACGCCGTGGACCTTCCAGCGCGTCAGGGTCAGGGGCGGGCCAAGCGAAAGAACGGTTGAGTCGTCGAAGTCAGGGGTGAGGGTGAGGTCGATGCGGCCGTCTTGGCTGGTGAAACGCCAGGGCGCCATGATCTCTTCTAGATCGTATTCCCAAATGCTCTCGGGGAGCTTGTGAAGCACACCATCGACGATGACGGCGTCGGCGCTTCCCGGAGTGTCGTCACCGTTCACGGTGCCCATGTTGATGCCGACCATGTGGCCGTCCGTCATGCCTGTGAAGTGGCCCCATTCCCATATGACGTCGTCTGGCCAAACTCCGCGTCCCCAGTCGAGTACGCCAAACGATTCGCCCTCGCCGAAGTCGTAAGTCGTATCGCCAACAAGCACGGTGCCGGTGGTCGGCATGCTCACCCGCTTGTTCTCGTAGAAGAATTCGCCGGGCTCGTCGAAGAGATGTGACACCGCGACGCTCTGCGTGGTTTCGCTGTCAGCGAGTCGCACCCGTGCCTCCATGCGGTCCGCGGTACCTGGCTGACCCGCCAACACGGTGATCGTTCGGTGGTCGCCTTCGAAACGGTACTCGACGCTCCCTGTCGAGGATTCGAATCGCGTGTTTTCAAAGGGCGTAAACGGGAAGTCCAGGGCGTCGCTGTCCCCGAACATGAGCGCGTCGTGAATCTCGCCGGTCTCGTAGTCTTCGAGCGTCAGAGTCGAGAACGACAACAAGCCGAGGTCAGCAAGCGTCAGCCCGATCGCGAAGTCTGGTGCGAAGACCGCGTAGTACTCCCACTCGCGAAGCTGATCCTCACGCCCTGGCTGAACCAGCGCCCGGTCGTATTGCATCAGCGGCTCGCGCGCCCAGCCGTGCGCGGCAAGCGTGCCGTCGTCGTCGAGCAGCGGCGTCTCCTCGGTGATCTCGCCAGGGTCGAAGCTCGTGCCGCTGCTGCTGGTCGAGCAGGCGCTCAGGAGCAAGCCGAGGGTCATCGCGACGAGAAATGGGGGGCGGGGGTGAATCATCACTTCGGCGCAAAGCTTTGCACGAACGTCCCCGATTCGCATCAAAGGCGAGCGGTAGGCTTGAAGCTGATTGCGTTACGGCTGGTCAGCCATGCGAATGCCGAAGCAGAACCACGCGATACATCCCCCGAGAATGCTCGGCGGCACCGCATCGTAGATCGGCGCCCAACCCCCAGACGCCGCTCGTACGGTTGCGGCGAGCGGCAGGCCGAGAGTGAGCCGATCAGCGCTCGCCGTGGGCAGCTTTCTATCGCGTCGCATATTGACGCAAGGCTTGCAGGGCGATGATGAGGTTCGGACGGGAAGCCTTTCTCGTGTCGACTGGCTGACCGTCGATCCAGGTTCCGAGCACCTCGATGCCGGCAAGCTCTTCGGGAGGCGTGTCGAATGGGTTTCGAGTCAAGAGGACCAAGTCAGCCGCCTTGCCGGTTTCGAGCGAGCCTCGGTGATCTTCGACCCCAAGCTGCCACGCAGCGTTCGTCGTCATCGCGCGAAGGGCCTGATCGATGCTGAGCCGCTCGGCGGATCCCAACGCCGCCCCGCCCTTTCGCGGTATCCGGAGGATCGCAGTTCGCATGACGCGAAGCGGCTCGATCGGCGTCATGGGGTTGTCGCTGTGAATGGTCGCGCGGTGCCCTTCGCGGAACGCCATGGCGGCTGGCATGTAGCGATCGACCCGATCTCCTACGATCTCGGCTAGTCGATCGCCGTAATAGTAGATGTGGTCAGGGAAAAAGCTGAGCTCGAGGCCCAGTGCCTTGGCTTGCTGGATTTGTTCCGCAGTGATGAGTGCATTGTGTTCCAATCGATGACGGTGGTCGGGCCAGGGCCGTTCCTCGAGAACCGTTGCGGCAGCGTCGAGAACCACTTGGATTGCTCGCTCACCCTGCGTGTGCACCGCGACGTGGTAGCCGGCGCGATGAAAGCGACGCAGTTCCTCGGTGAACGCCTCGGTCTCGTAGTTGAGCGGTCCCATGTGGCCAGGCGCGAGGTGCATGCCCTCACGCGTGAGCTCGGTATCTTCGTAGGGATCGGCAAAAGCCGCGCCTCCGGTGTAGGGCGAGCCGTCCATCCAGAACTTCACGCCTCGGATCTCGAAACGACTGTCGTGTCGGGCATCGGGCTTCGAATCGAGATCGAGTTGTTCCGGCAAACCGTAGACGATGCTCCGAACCGGCACGCGTGAGTCGTCTGCCAAGCGGCGCAGGAGACCGATCGGATCCTCTGCGCGCCCGACCGCGCCAAGAACGCCAATCGTCGTGAATCCTTCGCGCGCGTAGTCGGCGAGCTTCCAACGTAGAATGAGCTCGGTGAGCGCGGGCGGCAAGACTGGCAGCGCGCGGAGCAAGTAATTGATCGCGTTGACTTCGAGGACGACGCCCGTGAGCTCGCCGCTCTTATCGCGGCCGAACGAAGCGCCGGGAGGATCGGGCGTGTCTCTGGTGATCCCGGACTCGCGTAGAGCGGCGGAGTTTGCGAACGCCTCGTGCATGGCCTGGGTCAAGATCACCAATGGCTTGTCCGGCGAAAGCGCGTCCAGCTCATCAAGGGTCGGTGGCTCGAGGCCGTGGACCATGATCGGGTCCCATCCGAACGCGAGGATCCAAGGCTGAGGCAGAAACCCGTCCATCGCCTCCCGCAGCGCCTCCATGATTTCCGCACGCGAATCATACGCGAAGCCACTCACGTCGATGGCGGATCCGAGTAGCGCCGTTGCAAGGGGATGGGTGTGTGGTTCGATGAAACCGGGCATGAGGGTAGCGCCGTCGAGATCAACGACCCGTACCTCTGGACCCGCGGCCGCCCGTACCTCATCCGCGTCCCCGAGCTGCTCGATTCGGCCGTTCTTGATCCACATGGCCTCGACGACGAGCGGCTCCGCCATGGTTACGATCTCGCCACCGACGAAAACGAGCTCATCGGGCGCCTCTTCTGGCGCAAACCAGCGCAGCAAGAGTGCTGCGATCCCGATGATTGCAAGTGAAACGAGACCGACGATGCGAATGACTGCCATCACTGCCCAATCCTACTCGAGCTTCCTCGTCTCGATCTAGCTTCTTAGTTTGTTTCGCGCGGCGAGCATCGTAGGTTAAGCGTCCTATGGCCCGACCCCCCGTCCTTCCGTCTTCCGATGCGAACTGGGGGCTCGCCGAGTTGATCGACCTGGAGGCTCAGCTCTTCGCGGACCGATCGCGTTCCGAGCGCGAGCTCGTCGCCCGCGACGCAGCGATCGGAAGCGCGCTTCGGCCCGAGGGGCGGGCACGCAACGCGCTGCTCGCCGGCTGGGTCTCGGCGATGCGGAAAGGGCCGGACACGCCGCTCCCGGGCAGCCTCGTCGCCAACGCGTGGGGTCAAGCAAGATGGGTGCTTTCGGCAGTGTTGTTCTTGATTGGTATGGGAGCAGCAGCGGCGGTCCTGCGCTTCACCGGGGATCACCCCATCAATGTGCTCGTCGTGCTAGGCGTGTTCGTCCTCGCGCAGCTGGCTACCCTGGCGCTTACGCTCCTCTTCTTTGGCGTATCGGCTTGGGCGCCGGGGCTTTTCGAAAGCCTGCCGCTCGTCGTGCTCGCACGCGCTGCCGTGAGATCTCTCTGGCGGCGATTCGGGGCGGCGCTGCGTGGCAGGTCTACAGAGGGACTCGGATGGATTTGGGGTCGTCGCTCCCTCTACGCGGAGGTCGAACGGAACCTCCTCTTCGCCCTTCTTCAGCTCGGCGCAGTCGCGTTCAATCTCGGGGTTGTATCGAGCTTCTTGATTGCGGTGGCATTTTCGGACCTCGCTTTTGGCTGGGGGAGCACCCTGAGCATCGGCGCCGAACAGCTTCACCAACTCTGCACGACGCTCTCCGCGCCGTGGGCTTCCTGGTTCGACGAGGCCACGGTAAGCGCAGAGCTCGTGCGCCTGACGCAATACTCGCGGCTCGAGGGGAGCTACCTTCAGGCCGCTCGAGGGACGGGTCGCGCGCTTTCCATGTATGGGCAGTGGTGGCGCTTTTTGGTGGCGTCCATCGTCGCGTACGGCCTCCTGCCGCGGGCGGTTCTTCTCGTCGCCTCCAAGGTGACGCTGAAGCGTAGGTTCGCGCAATTACCCCCCGAAACGCCGGAGGTGGAGCGGCTGCTGATGAGGCTGACGGCTCCCGTCTTGCACACCGTTCACGGGGAAGACCCGGGTAACACGTCGCCCCTCGGAGAGGGCTTCGACGCGGTCGCAGAGCCGCCCGAGCGTTTTGATCAAAGCACGGCGCTCTGCGCACGATGGCGAGACGCGGTTTTCGAACCGGCCGCGCTCGCAGTGTTCTTGCGGCAGCGCCACGGGCTCGAGATCGAGGGCGAGCTTGGCAGCGCGGGCGGGCATGATTACAACGCTGATCAGTTGTTGTTGACGAGACTCGAGTCGCATCAGCTGCCGGTCTTCCTGGTGGCAGAGCCGTGGGGCTATCCTGACCGCTCCTTTCAAAGGTTCATCGCAGAGGTGCGCGCGCATGGCGCCCGTCGCCTCGTCAACGTGGTCCTTACGGAGGGTGGCAGCCCCGAGGACGCTTCGATCTGGCGGGGATATCTGTCCGAGATGGCCGACCCATACCTCGCCCTCGACCGGGTGCGGATGTCGACCGAGGCGAGGGCAAATTGAGCCAGGGAGCCGCCCCGCAACAACCGGTCTTCGCCGTCGTTGGGCGCGTCAACAAAGGCAAGTCGAGCGTGATAGCCAGTCTCATCGAGCGCGATGACGTCAAGATCTCTCCGCGCCCCGGGACGACGACCGAGTGCGTTCGCTACGACGTCGACCAGGGCGGGCGCCTTCTCTTCACCGTGATCGACACTCCGGGTTTCGAAGACGCGCCCCGAGCGCTTCATTGGCTTCAAGAACGTGAAGCTACCGCCGCAGACCGCGTCGCCCTCGTGAAGTCGTTCGTCGAAGAGTTTTCCGATACCGACGAGTTCGTGCAGGAGTGCAAGCTCTTGAAGCCGATTCTCGAGGGAGCTGCGATTCTCTACGTCGTCAATGGGGAGGAGCCCTACCGGCAAAACTACGAGGCGGAGATGGAAATCCTTCGCTATACGGGCCGGCCGGCCATGGCTCTCATCAACTGGAGTGAAAGCGGAGCTCACGTCGATGATTGGGAAAATGCTCTCAATCAGTATTTCAAGCTCGTGAGATTCTTCGATGCGCACAACGTGACTTGGCGCGAGCGGCGTAAGCTGCTCGAGGCATTTCAGGTCTTGGAGCCGAGCTGGGACGAAGCGCTCGACCAGGCACTCCGGGCGCTCGAAACCGAGCAGCAGAGACGCCTGCACGAAGTCTCCAGCATCATCACTGACTTGCTCGTCGATGCGCTCACATACAACCTCGTGGTAGCGCTCCCCGACAGCACCGCGCTCCGCTTCGAGCGTGAGAAGCTCGAGAAGCGTTTTCACGATGTGCTCCGCGACAAAGAAGCGGCGGCGCACCGCGCGATCGCGCGCGTGTACCTTCACGATCTCGGCGACTGGGCTCCGGAAACACCGATGACATTCGAGCAGGGCGACGACCTTTTTTCCAAGGAAACCTGGAACGTCATGGGCCTTTCTCCGACTACCCTGCTCGCGATCACCACGGCAACCGGTGCCGTCGCAGGAGGCTCGATCGACGCAGCGGTAGGCATGGCGACCTTCCTGACGGGTGCCGTGCTCGGTGGCCTCGGAGGGTTTGGCTTCGGGCTCTACGAGCTCACCCGCCGGTTCGCGAGCGCCAGTAACGTCACCGAGCAGGCCAAGTCGCTGCTCAAGAGCCGCAAAGCTGGGGAACGCGTCCGGGTTGGTCCGCATCCCTCGCTGAACTTCCCCTTCGTGCTCCTCGGCAGAGCGCTGGATCACACGCTCCGGGTGCTCGCTTGGGCTCATGCTCGCAAGCAACTACCGCCGACAAACGAAGAAGAGCAGGGCATCCTGAAGTCCTTGCGCGCGGCCCAAGGACGAAAGCTCAACAAGCTGTTTTCGAAGGTTCGGAAATCCTACCGCGCCGTGCCTCCGGGACTGCGAGCAGAGCTTCGGGTAGCTGTCGACGACGTGGTAGGAGAGACGGTTGTGGCATCGACGACCGCAACCGAGTAAGCCGACTAGCGGTTATTACCCGCAATGCGTAGAGGCTGAGGCTCGCCTCAAACGTCTTCTCGACCGTCGCGCTCCGTGCTGCACTCGGGGTCGTTCGGAAAGTCGATGGAAGATCCGACCGACGGTGCCCGAAACGCCGCATGCGCTGGCTGATTTCGTTGTGTTATCGGGAAGTGGCGGCCGCCGGCGCCTTGGCTCTGAGCGCCACTTCTTGACCCCGCTCATAGGTACAAATCGTTGCAGAAACCTGACTACGGTCGCAGGCACGCTTTTCGCTCCGACTGGAGGGATGACGCGACGACGAATCATCGAGCCCGGCAACACCTGGGCCCTCTCCCGGCGCACCACGCGGCGTTACTTCCTGCTGAATCCGGACCAAGGTCGCGAGCTCGAGCAATGCTACTGGTACTGCCTTAGCCTGGCTGCGCAGCGCTTTGGAGTGGTCGTGCATGCGGGTTGTTTGATGAGCACGCATTCCCACGAGGTGGTCACCGACGTGCGGGGAGTGCTGCCCCGGTTCCTGCAGGAGTTTCACCGACTGCTGGCGCTCACGACGAAAGCCCTCCGCGGATGGCCCGGGGAGGTTTTCGACAAGCGGAGCACCGGGCAGCATGCCTTGCTGACGCCCGAGGCGACAATCGAGGCGCTTGCCTATCTTATCGCGAACCCCGTCGAAGCGGGCGCCGTCCGCTACGCCAAAGACTGGCCGGGCGCGCAGACCCTACCCCGCGACGTCGGAGACCGAGTCGTGAAGGTCAAGAAACCGAGCCGCTACTTCGACCCCGACAACGCCGCCTGGCCCGACGTCGTCGAGCTTCGACTCCAGATGCCGACCGAACTGGAGCTGGAGTACGGCACGGAGCTCGCACAACAGCGCATCGCCGAGCGCGTAAAAGCGCGGGAGCACAACGCATGGCAGGAATCGAAGCGCACCGGCATTGCGTTTGCGGGCGCGCGTCGGGTGCTTCGCCAAGCGCACACCAAGCGCGCCCGAAGCTACGAGGCATTCGGAAGCCTTACCCCGCGGTTTGCCGCGGCAGGGCATCGCGGGGTGGCGGCACAAGCCGTTCGACGTCTCAGGGCTTTCAACGCGCAGTACGACATGGCACTTGCGGCGTGGACGTTGGGCAAGCGCACCGCGTGCTTTCCGATCGGCACCTGGTGGATGCGGGTATGTCATGGCGCGCGGTGCGGACCTGCGCCCTAGCTCGACACTAGCCACGGAGCGGGCGAACCGACAGCGTTCGGAGGGCGGGCGCTGAGCGTCGAGATACGCCCGCATCGCTGATACTCGAGCTCCAAGGCGTCCACTCTTACGGGGAACGCAATTTCAGCCGGCGAGGTGAAGCTGCAGCAGTCCACTTTCGGCCTCCGGCCAGCTCGAAGCTTCCCCTCAGCAATCGGGTTTCCCTTCACGACCCGGCGCCAACCTCGGTCAGATCTTCCCTCAAACAAATGAGGCTTCCCTACTTGTGCCCAGCCTCGTACCCGACAAAGCGTAGTTGGCCTTGTGCAATCGGGTGCGACAAGCCCGTTCCACACTTTGCGCCCGGTCTGCTGGGCCCTAGAGACACCAGCAATGACTTTGAAAGTAATCGAATGGAGCACAGGGAACGTCGGGCGCTACGCGCTGCGGTCCATCATCGGGCACCCGGAACTCGAGCTTGTCGGGCTTTTCGTCAGCAGTGAGGCGAAAGAGGGCAAGGATGCGGGCGAACTCTGCGGCCTCGACCCCGTAGGCGTGAAGGCCACCCGTGATGTTGACGCTCTGCTCGCCCTCGACGCCGATTGCGTTTGCTACACCGCCGATGCGGGGATGCGTCCTGGCGATGCCATCTCCGACATGGCGAAGATTCTCGCGACGGGAAAGAACGTTGTCTCTTGCTCGATGGTCGGTCTGGTCCATCCGACCACGCTCAACGCCATGTTCACCAAGCAGCTCAGCGACGCCTGCGAAGCCGGCGGCACCTCGTTTCTCACGTCCGGCATCGACCCCGGCTTCGCGAATGACACACTCCCCTTGGTGCTCTCGGGTTTGTCGGAGTCCTGGAGCCAGATTCGCTGCCAAGAGATCATCAACTACGCCACCTACAACCAGCCCGAGACCATCGTCGAGATCATGGGCTTCGGGAAGCCGCTCGATCACACCCCTGTGCTCCTGATGCCCGGCATGCTCGGCTTCGCGTGGGGCGGAACCCTCAGGCTTCTCGCCGAAGGTCTCGGCGTCGAGATCGAAGAGATTCGCGAAGTTCACGAGCGCCTGCCCGCAGAGAAGGCCATGCAGCTCGGCCCGTACACCATCGAAGTGGGCACCACCGCCGCACTCCGCTTCGAGATTCAAGGCATCGTCGACGGCAGGCCCGCGCTCATCGTCGAGCATGTCACGCGCCTCGACGACGCGCTCGCGCCCGACTGGCCGAAGAGCAAGGGCTCGTATCGAGTGCTCGTGGAAGGCGTCCCAAGCATGCAGCTCGAGTACGAGTTCCAAGACGAGCACGGCGACCACGCAGTCGGCGGCGTGCTGCTCACGGCAACCCGCCTCGTCAACGCCATCCCCTCGGTCTGCGCCGCTGCCCCCGGCCTCCTCTCCGCCCTCGACCTCCCGCTGATCACAGGCAAGGGCCTTTACAAGCCACACGCCTGAGGGACCTCCGCTCCGCTCGCGCGACCACCTCCCTCGCCACGAGCAGCGCCGGCCGCACTTTTTCCGAGACTTTGTCCGGCGGAATCACACTCTCCGGGCAATGCTTTCGGTGTCTGAGATGCCGTCGTCGGGAGCGGACATAGGCTGTGGCTCTTGTGAGAGCCCCTAGCGGTTGGCCGATTGGACGCTAGGTTACAGCTCGATGCGTCGCTTCTTGCTCCGCCTTCCGGTATTTGCCTTGGCATTCAACCTCGCACCGGGCGCGATGTCGCACGCCGCGGCAGCGACGCCGACTCCTCCCACGGTTGCAACACTTGCGGGAACCTACCGCTACGTCGGGAACTGGAAGCGGGATCAAGCGAGAATTCAGGCGTCCATCGACGAGGCGATCACGAGCCTCGGCTGGCTTGGTCGCAAGATCGCGGCGAGCCGGTTGGAGAGCCATCTGAATCGACCGACCCGGGTCGTCATCGCCCAAGCAGGGGACAACCTCGCGGTGACCATGGACGACTATGAGGCAGTTGCTCCTTTGGACGGTGCCAAACGAGATGTAATCGCCCCGAACGGCCGCGAATCCAAGCTCTCATACCGCGTGACCGACGATGCGATCCTGCAGTTCTTCGTGGCGGAGCATGCGGAACGCGAGTCGACCTACAGCCTCGACGGCGAGGGCCGGCTCATCATGACGGTCTACATGACGAGCGAGAAACTGGCCTCCGCGATCACGTACGAGTTCGTCTACGAGAAGGTCCCCTAGCCAGGGCGAGCGAGCGTGGCTCCTGTTCACGAAGCCAGTGCCGGAGTCGACTTGCAGCTCCGTCGGCATTCGCAGTCGAAGCCGGACGATGTTGGGCCAGGCCGCGTTGGGCTGGTCATCCGTGTACGAGGCTCTAAAAGCTGAGCTGGAAGGCGGAAGCATGAAGGCAATGGTCGTTCGAGAAGCGGGGGGGCCTTTCGAGCTCGAAGAGCGTGAGATTCCCGAGCCGGGTCCGGGTCAGGTTCGGATCAAAGTCGAAGCTTGCGGCATCTGTCACAGCGACGCGTTCGTCAAGTTCGGACAGTTCCCCGGTCTCCAGTTTCCGAGAGTAACGGGCCACGAGGTGGCCGGCGTGGTCGATGCGCTCGGTGAGGGCGTCGACTTGTTCGAGATGGGATACCGCGTCGGGGTCGGCTGGCATGGAGGCCACTGCTTCACTTGCAATCCCTGTCGACGCGGCGACTTCCTGAACTGCGAGAACCATCAGGTCTGTGGGATTAGCTATGACGGCGGGTATCAGGAGTACATGGTTTGTCCCTGGGAGGCGGTCGCTCGGATTCCCGACGCGCTCAGCGCGGTCGACGCAGCGCCTCTCCTCTGCGCTGGGATCACGACCTACAACGCGCTTCGTAACAGCGGCGCCCGCCCCGGCGACGTGGTCGCCGTCCAGGGTATCGGTGGCCTTGGCCATCTTGCAATCCAGTATGCCAGCCGCATGGGGTTTCACACCGTTGCGCTTTCGAGAGGCAAAGACAAAGAGGATCTCGCGCGGAAGCTCGGAGCGCACGACTACATCGACGCCAAGGCGCACGATGAGGTCGAGGAGCTCCAGAAGCTTGGAGGGGCGGATCTAATCTTGGCGACCGCTCCGAGCGGAAAGGCGATCGAGAAGGTGATCAATGGCTTGAGCGGACGAGGCAAGCTGATGCTTGTGGCCGCGGCACCCGATCCTTTCGCGGTCAACGCGTTCGGGATGCTCTCGGGCAAGACGATTCACGGCTGGCCGAGCGGGTCCGCGATCGACAGCGAGGATACGATGCGCTTTTCGGCCCTCACTGACGTTCGCCCAGAGATCGAACGCTTTCCACTCGAAGGCGCCAACGAAGCGTTCGATAGAGTCATGCAGAACACGATCCGCTTTCGCGCGGTACTCGACATGACGGCCTGAGCCCTCGTGTCGGCAAGGAGCCGCGGCACTCAGAAGGAGCCCAGGCGGGCTCACGGAACGACGATGACCGAGCGGATGCCGAAGTGGTCCGAGAGCGGCACGAGCGTCTCATCGACCGGCACGACATCCTCGTCGAAGACGCGGGCGGTCGACTGCCGCTGCTGTCGTTCACGTAATCGATGAGCTTTTGTGCCTGGAGCTCTTGTTCGGCCTGCCAACCTGCTGCGCCCCTCATTCCGTCGCCATACTGCCCCGTGGACGGGAAGGTGTTGATTGGCTGCACGTCGAAGATCGGAGTGAGGTGGTTGCAATAGGTGTCGAGCTCTCCACCGTTCGGCAGCTCGACGGTGGCGCTGCGGATCGTGCGCCGGTTCCATGCCCCCGGGATGACCCAGTTGACGACGTTCTTCAGTGGATGACGCGAGAGGATCATCACGCCGTTTTGTCCATCGAAAGCCAGGTCTTGGTTGACGATCGTGGTGCAGCTCTCTCGCATTCTCCCGAGCGTCGACGTCGGCAGTTGTGTGATCACACAGGCGTAGCAACGCTGCTGCGCCGCGTCGCCGAGCGAAGAACACCGTGTAGTTGTCCGCATTGCCCCCCGGGTGCGTGGACCCAGACGTGGAGCAGGCTGTGCCCTTCGGGAACCGACCCGAGCATGAATAAACCTCCACCAATCGGAAGGCTGTCCGATTGCAGCGGCTCGCAACCGTCACTCAGGTTGTACGAAACCTGCGCATCGGCGCCCATCGACTCAGCTCTGATGAGGATCGCATTGGGCTCACCTGCGAACATCACCTCATAGGTTTCGTTCTCAGGGTCGAACTGGATCATGTCAACCCCGTCTACCGAGACCTTCAGAACCTCGAGCCTCGTTTCACCAGGCACGGTCGGTTCGCAGGACGGCTCTGTTTGC
>Ga0209536_100001972_pt1 | contig 33590 bp, 18 predicted proteins | sample DeeMarSeWOR28_12_FD_187461 | JGI IMG/M metagenome (GOLD analysis project Ga0209536, IMG submission 187461) | Marine sediment microbial communities from White Oak River estuary, North Carolina - WOR-2-8_12 (SPAdes) (version 2) | ecosystem: Environmental > Aquatic > Marine > Intertidal zone >... | reverse complement strand
CGACGCCTGGCCGTCCGGCCGCCGACATCGCCTGCGCAAAGCCGGGAATCCGATCGATCACCCGAAACGCCAGCAGCGAGAGCAGAGCCGCTCCCAGCTGTGCGATGGCGAAGCCGCGGATGCTGCGAGCGCGCGTCGTGCCCAGGCGGGAGCCCACGGCGCCGCCCAGTGCGATCCCGCCCAGGAAGCTCGCCAGCATGTTCGCGAACGCGTAGACGCTGCCTCCGAGCACGTGCTCCAACAGCCGCACCCAGAGCACCTCGTACGAGAAGGAGACCGCACCAGAGCCGAACACGAGCGGAAGGATCCAGCCCACCCTGCGGTGCAGCGCATCGACGGCCGGGCGCTGCCGGTCCTCGTTCGCGGGCTTCGGCGCGGGCGCGGCGAACTTCGACAGTGCCCAGGCCGCCAGGAAGACCGCGGCGTTGACCGCCGCGGCTGCCCAGATCGTCCTGTCCAACCCGACGGAGGGCAGCAGCAGATACGCGGCGACGAGCGTTCCGACCACGGCGCCGGCCGTGTTCGTGGCGTACAGGATGCCGATGCGACGCGAGATCTCCCGCTCGCTGCGCACCGCGTGCCGCACCAGCAGCGGCAGCGTCGCGCCCATCATCGCGGTCGGGACGATCAGGATCGCGAACGAGCAGATCGAATAGAAGAGCCCCGGGGACAGACCGCTCGAATCGGACAGCGCGACCTGATGTCCGAACGCAGCGACGTAGAGCTCGCGGGAGGCGTGGATGGCGAGCGGAACGGCGAGGGCGGCCAGCGCGATCCCGAGCTCGAGGAGCCCGTACGCGAGGACCGGCCTGCGCACGTGGTGGCCGTAGCGCGAAGCCAGTGCGGCCCCACCCGCGAGGCCGGCCATGTAGGCGGCCAGCACGGTCGCGACGGCGAGACTCGAGGTGCCGAACACGAACGAGAACTGGCGCGTCCAGGCCGTCTCGTAGATCAGACCGGCGACGCCCGAGAGGAAGAAGCAGACCAGCAGGAGCGGGAACGTGGGGTCGAACCGCGAGCGCGCGACCGTGGCGGTCACAGGGGCCGGCGCTGCTAGAGCTCGCTTCACGATCGTCGTTCCTCGCCAGCCCCAGTCCCTGGTGTCGAGTCATGGCCGGACGCAAGCCTTCGATTTCGGGATGGTTCTAGCATTCCCGGATACCGAAGTGAAATGGCCGACGCCGGGCGACCCGCCGTGGCAGCACGTGCGGACCGATCGCGGCCGCGCCTGGCCGGCGAGACGAGCCTTCCGACGACCAGCGTGGCCAGAGAAGCCGATCGCGAGATCCCTCCAGAGCGTGCCTGCGGTCGCGGCTCCGCGACTCCCGCGACGGGGAGCTGCGAGCGAATCTCGCATCGCGGCTGGCTGGCGAGGATACGCTTGCTGCGTCGGCTGAACCCAGGAGCGAGTCCTGGGTCAGCCTCCTAGCTCGCGGTCTCCGCGCGGCGCGCGCACCGGATGCAGATCGTGGTTCCGGGCAGGGCGCGCAGGCGCGCCTCGGGGATGCGTCCGCCACAGCGCTCGCACACGGCCAGCTCACCCTCGCGCTGGCGCTCGAGCGCGTGCTCGATCGCCTTCAGGCGCCGCGCCGCGAGCTCGGCGAGCTCCTGCGTCAGCTGGAACCCCTCGCGCTGGCTGCCTCGATCGCCGACGTCGAGCGGAACCTCGCGCCCCATTTCGGTGAGCCTCTGCGCCTCGTGCTCGTAGGCCGCGAGCCTCTCGGTCAGATGGGCCATCTCGTTGGCGAGCGAAGTCGCCAGATCGGGCGGCGCCGGCGCCCGATCGCCCCGCCGGTCCGACCACAGCACCGTGACGAGCGCGTGGAGCAGATCGGTCTCGGTGATGATGCCGTCGAGGTGGCCCCGCTCGTCCACCACCGGCAGACAGCCGAAGCGGCCTTCGATCATCTGCTGCGCGGCCTGCTCCAGCGGGTGGTCGTAGCGGATCGTCGCCGGCCCGTAGGTCATCACCTCACCGACCGCGAAGTCGGACAGCTGCCCGCGCTCCTCCACGGACAGCGGCGCATGCAGGCTGAGCGGCACCGGGAATGCCGCACGCAGGTCGTCGAACGAGAGCACTCCGCACACCCGCCGGCCGTCCTCTACCACCGGGAGGTGGCGAATGCCGTGCTCGATCATCAGGTCGAGCGCCGCCAGCGCCGACGCGCCGGCCTCGATCGACACCGGCTCTCCCGACATGAAGGCCTTCACTTCGAGGTCCACGACGGTCTCCTCCAGGGCGCGGCCACCGGGCCGGGCACACAGAAGACAGGATAGGGAGCAATCGCCGTGCCGTGCTGGTGCGGCGCGGGAGGCGGCCAGCGGGTCTGCCGCCGCTTCCTGCGGGGGCGCAACTCGCCCCGGTGCGGGGCAGCATGCCGCAGTCGGACGCTGGACTCACCGCCTCGCTGGCCCGCCCGGACGCTCGAGGGCGCGGGCAACGCGCTCGAGCAGACGATCGGTGTGGGAGCCCCGCCAATAGACGCGACCGCAGCCGGTACAGCGGCGGAAGTGGCTCTGCTCGCGCAGGATCCGCTCCGGAACCTCACCGTTCAGCGAGTCCGGCGACACCTCGACGAGCTGCCGGTTGCACAGCGAGCAGCGCGTGAACGGGCGGAAGTGGCGCTCGAGATCCAGCGCCGCGCAGACCTCGCGCAGCTGGGCCTCCGGCTGCTCCGCGCGCAGCACCAGCAGGTCCGACACCCGGAACGCCTCGGCGAGCCCGCGGTCGCGCGTCAGCAGCACGCGCTCCTGCTCGATGGCCCGCCGGACCAGCTCGGCATCGTCGATCGCGGCCTGCCAGAAGACATCGAAGCCCAGCAGGCGCAGCCAGCGGGCCAGGCGACCGAGCATCGCGTCGGCGGCGAGTCGCGGGGCCCGACCCGGCTCGCCAGCGCGCCGGCGACGAGGCTCGACGCCCACGCGCGCGCCGCAGGTGCAGTGGATCGTGCGACCGAACGCGAACAGCGCGACGTCGTACTCGCGCCCGCAGACGCCACAGGGGACGGCCATGCAGACGGGAACGGTGCCACAGCCGGACGCGCGATACCGCTCGCCGGTCGGCCAGAGCGCTGCTTCGGATCGGCTCGTCGGCGCACCGGCACTTCCACGAGGCGAGATCGGGTCGCAAGCCCCGGACTTGCACCCCCTCTGCGCAGGAGTTTCCGTGCGGACGCTCACATTGTGGAGCGGGCCGGAGCGCCGAACGGATGATCGACCGGATGGTCGGGAGGGCCCCCACCCGTGACAGACTCGTGCTTCGAGAGTCGCACGCATCAGCGCGTGCGCACTCGCCAGCGATGGATCCCGTGGACGCTCCTGCTCGCCCTGGCGAGCGCCTTCGCCGGCGCGCCAGGCGGCGCGGAGGAGATCTCGAAGGCGCAGATGCAGAGCCTGGACGAGCAGGTCCAGGAGATCAAGTCGGACGTGCTCGGGATCGCCAAGGAGCTGAGCCTGCTCGAGGAGCGGCTGCTCTACCCTTCGAATACGCAGATCGCCGTCTTCGTCGCGATCGCCGAAGGCGAGAACTTCCGGCTCGACTCGGTGCAGATCCAGCTCGACGGCGAGCTGGTCGCGCACCACATCTACGCCTTCAACGAGCTGGAGGCGCTCCAGAAGGGCGGCGTCCAGCGCCTCTACACGGGCAACGTCGCCACGGGCGAGCACCGTCTGGACGTCACGGTCGCCGGCAAGCTGCCGGGCGGCGAGGACTTCACGAACAGCCAGAGCTTCGACGTCCGCAAGGCGGTCGAGCCGACGCTCGTCGAGCTGACACTCGCCGGCGGTGGGTCGGACGGCGCCATCCGGCTCGGCGGCCTCTGAACCATGGGCTCGGTGCGGGCCATGCCCGTGGCCGTCTTCCTGGCGGCAACGTTGACCGTCGGATCGGCGTCGGCGCGGCAGCTCCAGGACCTCTACTTCGGCGAGGCGCTCTACCACGCCCGTCAGGGGCATTGGTTCGAAGCGCTCGAACGCCTGGATGCGGAGATCACCCAGCACTACGGGGTCGACGAGCCGCAGCTCGACTCGCTCGAGCCCTACATCGGTGAGGCCGAGTTCTCGGTCGGCGACTTCGAGCTCCGTTATCGCATGCACCACCGGGCCGGCCGGGCCATCAAGGCGGTGCTCGAGGGCGACGTGGCAGAGCCGGTCCGCAACGATGCGGCCTTCCGGCTGGCGCGCCTCCACTTCCAGAAGGGCCAGCCCGAAAACGCGCTGCGCGCACTGGAACGGATCGAGGGTCGCATCCCCGAGGCGATCCGCGACGACATCGAGTTTCTGCGCGCCAACGTCTACCTGGCCCTCGGGCGTGCCGACGAGGCCGTCGAGGTGCTCGAGCGCCTGCACGGCTCGAAGGAGCTCGCGGGCTTCTCGGACTACAACCTCGGGATCGCACTGCTCCAGGACGGTCGCAGCGAGGAGGCCCTCGAGCAGCTCGAACGGGCCGGACACGTGAGCAGCCCGGACCGCGCGACCTTGGCGATCCGCGACAAGTCGAACCTCGTGCTCGGCACGCTGCTGTTCGAAGCGTCCGAGTTCGGGCCGGCCCAGCGCTCCCTCGACCGCGTCCGTCTCGAGGGACCGTTCTCGAATCAGGCGCTGCTGCGCGCCGGCTGGGCCGACGCCTCCGCACAGAACTTCCAGCGGGCGCTGGTGCCCTGGAGCATCCTGGCGGAGCGCGAGCCCACCAACGCCGCCGTCCAGGAGGCGATCCTCGCGCTGCCCTACGCCTACAGCAAGCTGAACGTTCACGGGCGCGCCGCCAACCTCTACGGACGCGCGGTGCAGACCTTCGGCGACGAGCTTCGCAAGGTGGACGCCTCGATCGAGAGCATCCAGCACGGCGAGTTCCTGAAGGCCCTGGTGCGGGAGGAGATCCGCCAGGACAAGGACTGGGTGATCCGGCTACGCAGCCTGCCCGAAGCGCCGGAGACCTTCTACCTGACGTCCCTGATGGCCTCCCACGACTTCCAGACCGCACTCCAGAACTACCTGGACCTCGAGGATCTGCGCAAGAAGCTGATCTCCTGGCAGCACAGCCTGACTGCGTTCGAAGACCTGATCGCGCGCCGGCAGGCGTACTACGAGCCCCTGCTGCCCGAAGTCGACCTCCAGTTCCGGGAGCTCGACGCGCGCATGCGCCTGCGGCTCGAGCAGCGCAAGCAGCTCGACAAGCGGCTCCAGCAGCTGCTGATCGCGCCGAGGCCCGACCTGCTGGCGACGGCCCACGAGCAGTCGCTGTCGGCGCGCATCGATCGCCTGGAGCAGGCACTGGGTGGCGCGGACGATCCCGAGAGCGAGGCGCTGCGCGGGCGGATCCGACGCCTGAAAGGCGTCCTCTCGTGGAACCTCGAGACCCAGTACCACCGACGGCTGACCGACACCCACGAGCACCTGCGCGAGCTCAACGCAGACGTGGAGTCCCTGAACGCGCAGTACGACGCCTTCGTCAGGACGCGGCAGGCCGCGATGCACGGCTACGTCGGCTACGGCATCCCGATCGACGGCCTGCGCATGCGCGTCGCCGAGGCGCTCGAGCGCCTGGGTACGCTGATGGCGCGCCAGGGGCACACGCTCGAGACCGTCGCGATCCAGGAGCTGCGCGTGCGCCGGGAACGGTTGGAGGCCTATCAGAACCAGGCTCGCTTCGCGTTCGCGGACAGCTACGACCGCGCCGCCAAGGCGCAGGCACAGGCGCGTTGAGGCGAGGGACGAATGTCTTGCTCTCGTACAGCTCTGCTCGTCGCGTCGTGCCTGGCCGCCGCCTGCGCGAGCAATCCGGACCGGCGCACGCTCGCGGAGCTGCGCGACGTGGAGCCCGATCTCGCGGAGGTGCGGGTCGAGAACGGCCTCGACCAGGCGATGCTGGCCTACCGCAGCTACCTGGCCGAGGCGCCGGAATCCTCGCTCACCCCGGAGGCCATGCGGCGGCTCGCGGACCTCGAGCTCGAGAAGCGGTTCGGAATCCTGGGCGACGGCGAGCTGGTCGAGCTTCCGGCCCCCGCGACGCCCGCCGCCCCCGCCACGCCCGACACCGAACGAGCGGACCGTCCGCACGCCGCGAACATCGCCGACCACTCGGAATCCGAGCAGGACTTCGAGCGCCGCGCCAGCGGCGCGGAGCCGCTGGCGGCGTCGAGCCAGGGCGCCGCCCCCGAGCTGCCCGACGGGCAGGTGGCGAACGTCTCCGGTCCGCTCGAGGCCATCGAGCTCTACGACCAGATCCTCGCCAGGTACCCGCACTACCCGCACAACGATCAGGTCCTCTACCAGAAGGCGCGCGCGTACGACGAGCTGGGGCGCACCGACGAAGCGATCGCGGTGATCGAGCGCCTGATCGGTGAGTACCCGTATTCGCGACTGATCGACGAGGTCCAGTTCAGGCGGGCCGAGTACTTCTTCACCCGGCGCCGGTATCTCGACGCCGAAGAGGCCTACGCGGCGATCACCGCGATGGGTCCCGAATCCGAGTACTACGAGCTCGCGCTCTACAAGCTGGGCTGGACGCTCTACAAGCAGGAGCTCCACGAGGAGGCGATCGACCAGTACGTCTCCCTGCTCGATTACAAGGTCTCGATCGGGTACGACTTCGATCAGCCGACGGACGAGTCCGACGAGCGGCGGATCGCGGACACCTACCGGGTGATCAGTCTCGGCTTCTCGAACCTCGGCGGCCCGGAGGCGGTGGAGCAGTACTTCGTGGCCCGGGGCGAGCGAAGCTACGAGGACCGCATCTACAGCCACCTCGGCGAGTTCTACCTCGAGAAGCTGCGCTACCAGGACGCCGCCGCGACCTACGAGGCGTTCGTCGACCTGCATCCCCTCCACCGCACCTCGCCGCACTTCAGCATGCGGGTGGTCGAGGTCTACGAGCAGGGCAACTTCCCGATCCTCGTGCTGGAAGCGAAGAAGGAATTCGCCGCCAACTACGGACTGCAGTCCGAGTACTGGCGCCACTTCGACGTCGAGGACGCTCCGGAGGTGCTCAGCTACCTGAAGAGCAACCTCGAGGACCTGGCGAATCACTACCACGCCCTCTACCAGGAGCAGGAGCTGGCGGACGAGGCGCCGGAGAACTTCCGAGAGGCCGGCCGCTGGTACCGCGCCTATCTCGCCTCCTTCCCGGCCGATCCCGAGACTCCGGGCCTCCACCGCCGCTTCGCCGACCTGCTGCTCGAGCACGAGGATTTCGGTGAGGCGGCGCTGGAGTACGAGCGCACGGCCTACGACTACCCCGCACACGAGCAATCGGCTGCGGCCGGCTACGCGGCCATCTACGCCCACCGGCAGCACCAGGAACACGCTCGCGCCGAGGACCGGGAGGCGGTCCGGCGCGAGGCGGTGACCAGCACGCTGCGCTTCGCGGACGCGTTCCCCGAGCACGAGCATGCGGCCGTGGTGCTCGGCGCCGCGGTCGACGACTTGTACGAGATGAAGGAGTTCGAGCGCGCGATCGATACCGGTCGCCGGGTGATCGACGACTATCCGCAGGCCGATCCGGCGATCCGGCGCGACGCGTGGACCGTCGTCGGTCACGCCTCGTTCGACACCTCCCAGTACGCACAGGCCGAGCAGGCCTATGGGCAGGTGCTCGAGATGACGCCGGCGGACGGCGAGTCGCGCCCGGCGCTGGTCGACAACCTGGCGGCCGCGATCTACAAGCAGGGCGAAGAGGCGAACGCGGCCGAGGACTACCGCGCCGCCGCGGACCACTTCCTGCGAATCGTGCAGTCCGCGCCCGGCTCCGACATCCGGGCGAACGCCGAGTACGACGCCGCGGCCGCGCTCATCCAGCTCGAGGACTGGGCGGGTGCCGCCGAGGTGCTGGAGGCCTTCCGCGAGTCGCACCCGGACCACGAGCTGCACGGCGAGGCCACCAAGCAGCTCGCGTTCGTCTACCGCGAGCAGGGTGACCTTGCGCGCGCCGCCGGAGAGTACGAGCGCGTCGCCAACGAGTCCGAGGAGCCGGAGCTGCGTCGCGAGGCGCTGCTGCTCGCCGCGGAGCTCTACGAGGGCTCCCAGGCGACTCATCAGGCCCTGGCCACCTACCTGCGCTACGTCGAGCAGTTCCCCGAGCCCGTCGAGCTGGCCGTGGAGACCCGCTTCAAGATCGCGGGCATCTACCAGGCGGCCCAGGACGAGGCGGCCCGGCGCGAGCAGCTGAAGCGGATCGTCGCGATCGACTCCGCAGCGGGGGAGGCGCGCACGCCGCGCGTCCGCTACCTGGCCGCCCAGTCGGCGCTGGTGCTCTCGCAGGATCTCTACCAGCACTTCCACGCGATCGAGCTGTCGCAGCCCTTCGATCAGAGCCTGAAGCGGAAGCAGCAGAGCATGGACGCGGCCCTCGAGGCGTTCGGCCGGCTGGTCGACTACGAGGTCGCAGACGTCACGGCGGCAGCCACCTTCTACATGGCGGAGGTCTACTTCGACTTCAGCCAGGCGCTGCTCGAGTCCGAGCGACCGGCGGATCTCGCGCCCGCCGAGCTTCAGGACTACGAGCTCGTGCTCGAGGAGGAGGCCTTCCCGTTCGAGGAACGGGCCATCGCCGTCCACGAGAAGAACCTGGAGCTGATGGCCACCGGCATCTACAACCCGTGGATCGAGAAGAGCGTGGGCCGGCTCGCGGTTCTGATGCCGGGTCGCTACGCGAAGTCCGAGACGAGCAGCGGCTTCATCGAAACGATCGACCACTACGCCTACCGCGCACCGAATGCCCCGACGGTCGCACAGGCCGAGGTGGAGCCCCAGACACCGGAGGAGCCGCGGCCCATCCCGGCCGCGCGGGTCGAGGACACAGGGCCCGACGAGAGCGCGCAGGCCGTTCCGGCTTCGCTCGCCGAGGACACGGAACCCGACGAGAGCAGGCAGCCCGCAGCCGAGTCCGGATCCGACGCCGGGCCGGAGCCGGCCCCCGTGGAAGCCACCCGTGAGCCGGCGGCGACGGAGGTGGACGATGCGATCCACGACTAGCGCACCGCGCTCGGTTCATCGTCGCGGCTGGATCTGCGCGCTCCTCGCGGCGCCGCTCGCACTCGCGTGCACCACGGCGAGCCCGACCCGTCCCACACAGGTGGAGCTCCGCGACGAGGCGGGCTTCCGCCTGAGCGAGGAGGTCCGCGTGAGCGCCGCCGTGCGCAGCGATTTCGACGAAGCCGTGCGCGCGCTCGAAGCGCAGCGCTACGAGCACGGCATCGCCCTGCTGGAGGAAGTGACGGAAGCTGCCCCCCAGCTCACCACGGCCCACATCGACCTGGGCATCGCCTACCAGCGGGTAGACGACCTCGCCAGCGCGGAGAAGAGCCTTCGGAAGGCGCTCGAGCTGAGTCCCCGTCACCCGGTCGCGCACAACGAGCTGGGAATCGTCTACCGAAGGACCGGCCGCTTCGCCGAGGCGCGTGCGAGCTACGAGCGGGCGCTCGAGCTCTACCCGGACTTCCACTTCGCCCGGCGCAATCTCGCCGTTCTCTGCGACATGTACCTCGCGGACGCGGACTGCGCGCTCGAGCACTACGAGCTCTACACGCAGGTGGTCCCGGACGACCCGGAGGTCGCCATCTGGATCGCCGACCTGCGCAACCGGGCCGGGAGGTAGGCAGGCCATGTCGAAGTTGCTGCTGATCTGCGCACTGCTGATGTTCGTGACGACCGTCACCAAGGCCGAAGAAGCGCACGACGAAGGCGAAAAGCTGATCTCGGGAATGTCGATCGTGGGAAACGACGAGGCTCCGAAATCGCTCGTGATCGTCCCGTGGAAGAGCTCGGAGCTCGGCGACGCGCTCGACGTCTCGAGGGCGCTCGACGATGGCCGTCAGCCCGTAGACCGGGACGTATTCACCAGAGAGCTCGACTACTACCAGATTACGACGGGATCTCCATCAGGGTCGGGCCCCGACGCCCGATAACTCGAGGAGGCTCGAGACAGTCATGTCCAGGAGGATTCGGTAATGGACTTCTTCTACTCGATCGTGGGGTTCTTCGTGACGGGCGGTCCGTTCATGTACCCCATCCTGCTCGTCTTCGCGATCGGCGCTGCGATCGCCATCGAGCGCTACATCACGCTCACACTGGTGACGGCAAAGAACCAGAGCGTGTGGAGCAAGGTTCAGCCGGCGCTGGTGAAGGGCGACTTCGACACGGCGCGACAGATGACGAGCAAGGACGACTCGGCCATCTCGCAGCTCCTGAGCATGGGCCTGGCGCGGCAGGGCGCGGTGCGCCGCCGCGAGGACATCGAGATCGCGATGGAGGAGAGCATGATGGAGATCATCCCTCAGCTCGAGAAGCGCACGCCCTACGTCGCGCTGGCGTCCAGCATCGCGACGCTGCTCGGGCTGCTGGGCACCATCATGGGTCTGATCCAGGCCTTCACTGCGGTCGCGAACGCGAACCCCGCCGAGAAGGCGGATCTGCTGTCGGCCAGCATTTCGGTCGCGATGAACACCACGGCCTTCGGGCTGATGGTCGCGATCCCGCTGCTGGTCGTCAGCACGGTGCTCACCGCCAAGACCGGCGAGATCGTCGACAGCCTGGAGATGGCCTCGGTGAAGGCCCTCAACGTGATCTCGTCGAAGGCCCGGCGACAGGTCGAGGCGGCGGAGGCGGCCTGAGATGGCCCGGCAACACCACTACAGGCGTCCGAAGAGCGATCCGGCCGATCTGGACATGACCACCTTCCTGAACCTGATGGTGGTGTTGGTGCCCTTCCTGCTGATCACCGCGGTCTTCTCGCGCATCACGATCGTCGAGCTGAGCCTTCCGGGACCCTCGTCCGGCAAGGCACAGAGCGAGCCGAAGTTCGGCATCGAGGTGATCGTGCGCGACAGCGGCATGGAGCTGACCAACGGAAGCTCGGTGATCGCGACGATCCCCAAGGTGGAGGACGACTACGACCTCGCGACGCTCTCCGAGCTGATGGTCTCGCTGAAGCGGGACCATCCCGAGAAGCACGATGCATCGGTGCTGCTCGAGCCGGAGATCGAGTACGACCATCTGATCGAGGTAATGGACGCCGTCCGCAGCGTCGAGCTGCCGAGTGAGGGGGAGGAGGCCATGACGAGGGTGGCCCTGTTCACCGACATCTCGATCGGAGACGCACCGTGAAGAGCTCGCGCAGAATCAAGCGCATGTCGCGCAACCGGCTGAAGCCGGTGAAGATGAACCTCACCTCGCTGATGGACGTGTTCACGATCCTGGTCTTCTTCCTGCTCGTGAACTCGGCCACCACCGAGGTGCTGGAGACCCCGAAGAGCATCAAGCTGCCCGACTCGGTGGTGGAGGAGAAGCCCCGGGAGTCGGTGGTGATCTTCGTCAGTCCCGACGAGGTGACGGTACAGGGCGAGTCCGTGGTCCGGGTGGAGGACATCCTGTCCGCGAAGAGCCAGAACATCGCGCCGATCGGAGAGAGACTGGCGAAGCTCAGCGAGAGCATCATCGGCCTCAAGACCCGGACCGTGGCCGAGAGCCAGGAAGTCACCATCCTCGCGGACCGATCCGTTCCCTTCAGTGTCGTCAAGAAGGTGATGTCGACCTGCACCAGCCAGGGCTACGGCCGCATCTCCCTGGCCGTGCTGCAGAAGGCATCCCAGACCCAGGCGACCGAGATCTAGCGGCGACCCCATGGATTCCATGCCCTCTCAGGACGAACAGCGACTGCTCGCGCAGCTCGATCGCGTGCGCGAGCGCATGCAGGCCCACCAGCGGGACCTCCAGGCCGTCGATGCCGAGCTCGAGGAGCTCGCCACCGAGCGCCAGCAGTACCAGCTGCTGCACGACGTGTGCGGGGCGCTGGAAAAGCTGTACGAGCAGGGTGCAGCGGGACTGTTCTGGAGCGGTGTCGTCGCCGACGGCGACGGCGACGCCCATGTCCGCTCGGTGCGCAGTCGCGTGGACGAGTTCCAACGGCGCGTGGGCGAGATCGAGCGCGGGCGGCAGGAGATCGTCGAGAAGCTCCAGCTCGAGCAGGAGAACAGCGAGATCCTCGAGGACGACCTGCTCGAGGCCCAGCTCCGGGAGGAGCAGCGCAAGCAGCAGTGGGTGCTCGAGCGCGAGCCCTACCCGCTTTCGGACCGCCTCGCGGTCATGGCCTGGAGCCGCGGGGGCGAGGAGGACGAGCGCTACTGGAAGTCGCTCGCCGCGACCCTGCTGCTCAGCCTGCTGCTCGGACTGTGGCTGCCGATGATCGACCTGCCCGTGCCCGAGTGGGAGCCGCTCGAGGTGCCGGACCGGCTGACGCGCCTGATCGAGGAGCGACCGCTGCCGCCGCCGGCTCCCGTGCGGCAGGAGACGAAGCCCGAGGAGCAGGAGCTGCCCGAGGAGGCCCCGCTCGTGGCCGAGGACACCGCGCCCAAGCCGACGCCGAAGCAGTCGCCGAAGCCGAGCGCGGAGTCGAAGGGCATCCTGGCGTTCCGGGAGAAGTTCTCCGCGCTCGCGGACCAGAAGCCTGCGGCCCGGCTCGGAGCCCAGGCCCGCATCAACCGCTCCGGCGAGACCGCCAGCGGGCGGCCGGAACGTTCGATGGTCGCGTCGCTGACGGGCAGCAGCGGCGGGATCAACCTGGCGGCGCTCAGCCGCGATGTCGGCAACGGAGAAGGCGGGCAGATCGCGGGCGTCCAGGTCGCGCGCGCGACCAGCTCGATCGGCTCGGGCGGCACCGGCAGCGGTACGGATCGCCCGCTCGCCGGAGGTCCCGGCGCGGGGCGCACCGACGAGGAGATCCAGATCGTCTTCGATCGGCACAAGTCGGCGCTCTACCGGCTCTACAACCGCGAGCTGCGCAGGGATCCGACGCTCAAGGGCCAGATGCTGCTGCGCCTGCGCATCGAGCCCGATGGCAGCGTCTCGCTGTGCGAGCTGCAGTCGATGGACATGAACGCACCGGCACTCGGCGAGCAGGTGGTCGCCCGGGTCAAGACCTTCGACTTCGGCGCCAAGGAGGTCCCGCCCGTGACGATCCTCTATCCGATCGACTTCCTGCCCGCGACCTGATCCAGAAGGTCGCCGGGCCGAGAGGCCGAGAACGAGCCACCCAGGACCAGCAGAAGGATTCGACATCTCCCGTTTGAAGGATTGAGCCAACGGCTCAACGCGATTCAGACAAGGGCAAACCCACCGAAAGGTGGCGACGCAAAGTCACCGGTCTACCAGGCCTCGCGGCCCATGACAGCGGGACTGCCAGAATCCAGCGACGCCCCCTTCGGGCCGCTTCGTTCCCCCCTGGCAATTGCGATCGCACCGGCGGTGGAACGAGGGCGACCAGTTGATCCGATCGGATCACCACAGCGAGAGGACAGGCAGCAGCCGGATCGGCGTGCTCGGCTTGCTGCTGCTCGCCCTGGCGCTCTCGCTGGGCGCGGCCTCCGCGGCCAACGCGCAGGCCTGCTCCGACTACGGGGGCCTGCTCGACGGCTTCGCCGGTGACATTCCGCCCCCGCAGCTCCAGATCGATCGCAACTGCACGATCCGGAACTACCCGGCATCGAATCCGCTGTCCACCAACTTCAGCTTCTTCACCCAGCCCGGGCAGAACGACGACCGCTACCTCGTGGTCTTCGACAACGTCGTCCACACCGGCCAGATGTCGTGCAACTCGAACGACGTCCAGAACCACAAGATCTGGTTCACCAACGGCTCGTCGACCTCGATCAAGGACAAGTGCCAGGAGCTCCTGATCCCGGTCGAGAAGATCGACAAGCAGAACCCCGCCGGCCAGACCACCGCCGCGATCGGCGTGCCGTTCACCTACACGCTGACGATCCCGGTCCTGTTCGATCCCGGGACCGGCACGGTCATCAACAACGCCGGATCGGTCAACGACCTGCACAGCGTGATCGTCACGGACGACCTCAACGCGACGAACGTCGACCTCAGCTACGTCAGCCACACGGCCACCTGGCGGGGCAGCGGCGCGGCGGTCCCCCACGCATTCTCCAACGTGGGGGGCGTCCTGACCTTCGACATCGGCCCGATCATCCCGGCGGGTGAGCAGATCGACATCGCCATCACCGTGGTGCTCGAGGACACGATCACGAACGCGCCGGGCACGCCGTTCATCAACACCGCCAAGTGGGAGTTCGGCAGGCTGATCGATGGCGTGTTCTACGAGCCTCTTCCGGGCGAGTGGGGCATCTCGCCGCCGCTGACGATCGCCGCGCCCGAGCTGGTGATGACCAAGACCGGGCCGGCGACGCTCGGTCTGACGCTCAACCTGGGGGAGTGGGGACAGTTCGGCCTCGACGTCGAGAACACCGGGCTCACGGACGCCTGGGACATCACGCTGGTCGACCAGCTGCCCGACCCCCTCGACGGCGGCATGTGCGCCACGACACCCGAGATCCTGAGCGCCGAGATCGCCGAGAGCGGTGGGGGCACTCGCACGCTCGTCCAGGGCGCCGACTACACCTTCGCCTATGCCGGCGCGCCGACCTGCGAGTTCACGCTCAGCCTGCTCTCCGCAGCGGGCCCCCTCGCCCCCGGAGACCACCTCGTCGTCGGCTACCGCGCCCGGCTCGATCCGGACACCCAGGACGGCGCCATGTTGACCAACGTGGCCGGGGCGACCCAGTGGTTCAACGACCAGAGCGGCAATCCCGACCGGGTGACATTCCCGCGCAGCCTGACCGACGGCACTCCGGGCGATCCCGATCACGAGGACGCCCACACCGTCACTGCGGCGCTGTTCGGCTACTTCTTCGAGAAGAGCGTCGCGAACCTGACCACCGGCGCGAGCCCGACGGCGACGGCCACGCCGGGCGACACCCTGCGCTACACGCTGCGCGTCCAGGCCACCGACGTCGAGCTCACCGATCTCACCATCCGGGACGATCTGGGCGCGCTCAACGGCGCGCCGGTGTTCGTGCCGGGCTCGCTCTCGCTGGTCTCGATCCCGGCCGGCGCCACCGACAACAGCCTTCCGGGCGGCGGCACGAACTCCGCGGGTCTGCTCGAGATCGCCAATCTGGACGTCCCCGCCGGCGGCCAGGTCCAGATCGTCTTCGACATCCAGCTCGACCCGAGCCTCACCGACGGCACCCTCGTCCTGAACCAGGCGGATCTCTTCAGCTCGGGCCTCGACATCGCGGACAGCGACGACCCGAACATCAACGGTCAGGCCGACCCCAGCGTGCCGGGCGACGAGGACCCGACGCAGGTCCTGGTCGAGGCCACTCCGCCCGAGCCCCTGTCGAAGGCGAACACCCAGGCCACCGCCACGATCGGCGAGACGTTCAGCTACCTGGTCACGCTGCCGTCCATCCCCCACACGGCGCCGCTCTACGACGTGCGCATCCTCGACGACCTCACGCTCTCGGCGGCGGACCTCGAGCTCGTCAGCGTCAGCACTTCCGGGCCCTGGACACTCGTGAACACGGGCTCGATCACGGACCTCGTGATCGAAGGCACGGGTACCGGCATCGACATCCCCGCCGGCGAACAGATCGAGGTCGAAATCACCGTACGCCTGTCGGACACGGGCACCAACGTGGCCGGGCTCGACTTCGCCAACACCGCCACCTTCACCTACAACCTGGTGAACGAGGACGATCTCAGCCAGCGCCCCGGCGGTCCGGGCACCACCGGTCCGATGACGATCGTCGAGCCGGAGCTCACGCTCGAGAAGACCGGCCCGGCACTGATGACGCCCGGCACCGCCGGGAGCTTCCGGCTCGACGTCCACAACGCGGGCGGCTCGCCGGCCTGGGCGCCGACGATCACCGACGCACTGCCGGACGGCCCGACCGGCGGCACCTGCGACGCCATGCCCACGAACGTCGCGGTCCAGGTGTTCGAGTCGGACGGCAGCACGCCGGTCTCCGGCGTGCTGGCACAGGGCACGGACTACTCGCTCAGCTGGAGCGGAACGCTCGGATGCCTGCTCACGATCGGCGTGCTGAGCGACCAGGGCACGATCGGCCCCGACCAGCGGCTGATCATCAGCTACGACGCGCTGCTCGACGGCGACACCCAGAACGGCGTGGCCCTCACCAACGTCGCGGGTGCCGTGGAGTGGTTCGGGCTCGACGACGGTGCACCGCTTCGGCGTACCTACAGCGAGATCGTCACCGACGGCACGCCGGGCCTGCTCGACCACCAGGACGTTCACACGGTCGCGGTCGCTCTGCCGGGCTACCGGTTCGAGAAGACGGTGACGAACGTGACGACGGGCGCCAATCCGGCGACGACGGCGAGTCCCGGCGACGTGCTCCTCTACCGGCTCGAGCTGACGAACACGAGCGACGAGGAGCTCGACGAGCTCGCGATCGTCGACGAGCTCGACGCCCTGAACCTTCCGGCGGCGTTCCAGGCCGACACGCTCCAGCTGATCAGCACGCCCGGCGGGGCCATCACCGGCGGCACGCTTCCCGACGGCGGCAGCCAGGGCACGGGGCTGCTCGACGTGCGCGGCCTGACCCTGCCCGCGATGGGCAGCCTGAGCGTGGAGTTCCAGATCCAGCTGGCGCCCGTGATCGCGAACGGCAGCACCGTGGCGAACCAGTCCCAGCTGCTGCTGCGCGACGCGCTCTTCGCGCTCAGCGACGACCCGAACGTGAACGGACAGGCGGACCCGTTCGTGCCCGACGACGAGGACCCGACCCGGCTGCTGATCCAATCCGCCCCGGTCTTCCAGGTGCAGAAGATCTCGGACGACCTGACCGGCGACCCGAACGTCCTGCTGGCCGGTGAGACGCTCCGCTACACGATCCGCGTCAAGAACGTCGGCAGCGACGACGCCAGCGACGCCGTGCTGCGGGACGACGTGCCGGTGAACACGACCTACGTCCCCGGCAGCACCACGCTGAACGGCGCACCGATTCCGGACGGCGCCGGGGGCACTTCGCCGCTGGCGGCGGGCATCCCGATCAATGCGCCCGAGGACCCGACGCCCGGTGCGATGCGCGCCGACGCCTCGGCGACCCCGGACAACGTGGCGACCCTGACCTTCGACGTGGTGGTCGACACCGGCGTCGCCGACGGCACGCTGATCGCCAACCAGGGCTTCGTCAGCGCGCCCGCCGGCAACGTCTTCGACACGCCGTCCGACGACCCGAACACACCGGTCCCGAACGACCCCACCCGCGACGTGGTCGGCAGCGTGCCCCTGCTGTTCGCGACGAAGTCGGTCGAGCTGCTGATCGACAACGACCCGCAGGGTGTGGTCAATCCGCTCGACGTCCTGCACTACACGATCGAGGTCTTCAACACCGGCGCCGTGCCGGCGACCGGCGTGGTGGTCACGGACGGCGTCCCCGCCGACACCGCGTACGTCGCAAACTCGACCACGCTGAACACGCTCGCGGTCGCCGACGTCGGCGGCCCGCCGTTGGCGGCCGGGCTCCCGATCAGCTCCAGCGATCTCACGCCGCCGCTGCCCGGTCCGGGCGGGGGCACCATCAGCGTGGGCGGGTCGGCGCTGATCGAGTTCGACCTCCAGGTGGACGCGGACGCACAGGACGGGACGGTCATCAGCAACCAGGCGCTGGTCACCGGCGACGACACGCCGGACCTGCCGACCGACGGCGACGGCGACCCGGCGACGGGTCCGGAGCCGACCCTGGTGGTCGTGGGCGGCGGTCCGCAGCTCGCGATCACGAAGCAGGTGGCGGTCGTCGGCGGCGGCCCCGCCCTGGCCGGAGCGACCGTGGAGTACCTGGTGAACGTCGTCAACATCGGAGTGGTGGCGGCCAGCTCCGTGGTGATCACCGACGACGTGCCGCCCGAGCTCAGCTACGTCGACCCCTCCGCGACGCTGAACGGCTCGCCGGCGGGGGTGAGCTTCGCGGGCACCACCCTGACCGCCAACTACTCCGCCAGCTACGGCGACCTGCCGTCGGGCGGGTCGGCGCAGCTGCGCTTCCGCGCCGTGATCGACCCGAATCCGATCGGCACGGCCGTCACGAACACGGGTGTCGTGACCTGGAACACCACCGAGACGGAGCAGGCCAGCGCGTCGTTCGACGTCGGCGGCATTCCCGGAGTGGGCGTGCTCTCCGGCCGTCTCTGGCACGACGTCGACTTCGACGACGTCTACGTGAGCGGCGATCCCGTGCTCGTGGGCTGGACCGTCGAGCTGCTGCGCAACGGAACCCCGCTGCTCTCGACCGTCTCTGCCGCCGACGGCAGCTACAGCATCACCGGAGTGCCGCCGAACGACGTCAGCGGCGACTCCCTGGTGCTCCGCTTCCGCGCGCCCGACGCGGGTGCGAACAGCGCCTCCCTGGGCATGGCCGCCTCGCCCTTCACCGACGGTCCCCAGGAGATCAGCGGCATCCTGGTCTCCGGCGGAGAGATCGTCGAGGACCTGAACCTGCCGATCGACCCGAACGGCGTGGTCTACGGCGCCCTCCAGCGCACGCCGGTCGTCGGTGCGACGCTCCGGATGCTCGAGCCGGGCAGCCTGACCGAGCTGCCGTCGGACTGCTTCGAAGACCCGGCCCAGCAGGGCCAGGTCACGCGCGGCGACGGCTTCTACAAGTTCGACCTGAACTTCGGCCAGTCGGCCTGCGCCTCCCCGGGCGGCAGCTACCTGATCGCGGTCACGCCGCCCGGCGCGAGCTTCGTGGCCGGCTACTCGCAGATCATCCCGCCCATCTCCGACGACACCACCGCGCCCCTGGACGTGCCCACCTGCCCCGGCAGCGCCAACGACGCGCTGGGGTCGCCGCCCGGCTTCTGCGAGGCGCAGACCTTCGCGCGCATCCCGGTCGGGCCCGAGCCGACCAGCTACCACGTGCACCTGTTCCTGGGCGACGGGAACGTCCCCGGCACGAGCCAGATCTTCAACAACCACATCCCGCTCGATCCCGTGCTCGACGGCGTGGTGGCGATCACGAAGACCACGCCGCTGGTCAACGTCAGCCGCGGCCAGCTCGTGCCCTACGAGATCACCGTGCGCAACGCGTTCGGCGCCGACCTGGACGGGGTCGAGATCGTCGACCGCTTCCCGCCGGGCTTCCACTACGTGGAGGGGTCCGCGCAGATCGACGGCGTGCGCGTCGAGCCGACCCCGCTCGGCCGGGACCTCGTCTGGAGCGACCTCGTGCTGCCGGCCGTGAGCCAGCGCAGGCTGCTGCTGCTGCTCGCGGTGGGTGCCGGCGTGAGCGAGGGCGAGTTCGTCAATCGCGCCCAGGCGATCCGCAACGGGGCGCCGCTCTCCGGCCAGGCATTCGCCACCGTGCGCGTGGTCCCGGACCCCACCTTCGACTGCACCGACGTGCTGGGCAAGGTCTTCGACGACCTGGACCGCGACGGCATCCAGGACCGCGGCGAGCGCGGGCTGCCCGGCGTCCGCCTCGCCACCGCGCGCGGCCTGATCGCCACCACGGACGAGCACGGCCGCTTCCACATCACCTGTGCGATCACACCGCGAGACGGGCGCGGCAGCAACTTCGTGCTCAAGCTCGACGACCGCACGCTGCCGAGCGGCTACCGGATGTCGACGCGCCAGGTCCAGGTGAAGCGGGCCACGGCGGGCAAGGCGCTGCGCTTCTCCTACGGCGCGTCGATCCACCGCGTGGTGGGCCTCGACCTCGCCGACGCCGTGTTCGAGCCCGGCAGCGCCGACATGCGACCGCAGTGGGAGCCGAGGCTCGATCTGCTGCTGGGCGAGCTGCGCAAGGCCCCCGCGATCCTGCGGCTCTCGTACGTCGCCGACGTCGAGAGCGAGGACCTGGTCGTGCGACGCCTGGACGCGATCAAGCGCCGCATCGCGCAGGCCTGGCAGGACCGCGACGGCTACGAGCTCACGATCGAGACGGAGATCTTCTGGCGTCGCGGCGCCCCGCTGGACACCCCCAGCCTGCCCGCCGCCGACGGCGAGGAGCCGGCGCTGCCGCCGGTGTCCGCCGGCCCGCCGCTGCCTTCCGTCTCCGCGGGTCCTCCGCCGGTCGAAGCCGGTGCCGGCGCATCGGCGGAGCGGCAATTCCCGGGCGACCAGCCCTTCGTGCAGTGGGTGCAGGATCCGGAGCTGCTCGCCCACGACGCGAGCGACCGGCTCGAGGAGCGCGAGGTGCTCGCCGACGCGGTCGAGACCGTGAAGCTCAAGGACGTCGTGCCGCCGGTGCGCTTCGAGTCGGGTGTCGCGCAGATCTCGCCCAGCTACATCGAAGAGCTGCGCGGCGTGCTCGAGAGCATGCGCCACCTCGAGAACGTGCGGCTGCACCTGGTCGGCCACGCCGACGACCAGCCGCTCTCGAGCGCGCTCTCGAACATCTACGGTGACAACGCGGGCCTCTCGCGCGAGCGCGCCGGCGAGGTCGCCGAGTTCATCCAGATGGCGCTCGGGCTACCGCCCGAGGCGATCTCGTTCGAGTGGGCCGGCGACAGCCAACCCGTCGCCAGCAACGCCACACCGGAAGGCCGGGCGCTGAACCGACGCGTCGAGGTCGAGGTCTGGTACGACGAGATCGGCCAGCAGATCGCGCGGGAGGAGGTCGTGGTCCCGGCCGACATCAAGCGGATCAAGGTCTGCCGGATGGAGACGGTCTGCAAGCTCCGCTACCGCGAGGGGCACGCGCGGCGGTCGCGCATCAAGAACCTGATCCCGCCGCTGCGCTACGACGAGGACACGGTGGGCGTCCCGGCGGACTTCATCCGCCAGCTGGAGCGCACGCTCCACAACCTGCGGGACAAGCAGAACGTGACGGTCAAGCTGATCGGCTTCACCGACGACGTGCCGCTGGCCGGCAGGGCCGAGCGCATCTACGGCACGCACCTCTCGCTCTCGAAGGCGCGGGCGCAACGCGTCGCGCGGGCGGTCCAGGACGCGCTCGCACTGCCGAGCGCGGCGGTCGCCAGCGATGGATACGGGGCCAGCCGACCGGTCGCCTCGAATGCCACCGAGCAGGGCCGGACGCTCAACCGCCGCGTCGAGGTCGAGTTCTGGTACGACGACCCGCTCCAGGAGCTGCCCGACGACCCGCAGCCCTGCCCGGACCCGGCCGACGCCGAGCGCGTGACGAGGGTATACGATCCGCCCTGGGGTCGCATCGAGCCGATCCCGGTCGACGACGGCGAGTTCCGCGTCCCGCCGGGCTACGCGGACGATCTGCGCCGGGCGATGGCCGACGTCGCGGACAGGGACCACGTGCGACTGCGCTTCGTCGGCTATACGCGCAACCAGCGGCTCGATCGTCGCACCGCGGCGGTGTACGGCGACGACATCGGACTCTCGGCTGCGCGCGCGCGCCGGATCATGCAGGCGCTCCAGGCGGAGCTCGGGCTCTCGGACGACCAGGTCGAGCACGAGGGTCGCGGCTACGTCCACTCGGACGACGTGGTCAACGGGGGCTTCATCCAGGGCGACACGTCTCACGTGGCCGCGCAGGTCGTCTACGACGAGCTGGCCGTGCTCGACGACTACGAGGGCGTAGACGTCACGCCGATCACCCGGGAGCTGCGTCCGAAGGATCCGCTCGCGCTCAACCTGATGCGGATCACCGTGGATGGCGAGCCGCTGGACGACCCGGGCAGGAGCTCGGCCGACATCCAGCGCTGCACCGACGTCGCGCTCGAGCGCACCGACGTGAGCTTCCGCTTCGACGAGCTCGAGTCCACGCCGAGGCTCAGCGTCACGGCGCGGCCGACCGTGCCGATCGGCAATGCGGGCGCCGAAGGCGCCGCCGCGCCCGTGCACTTCCGCGCGTATACCAACTACGCGCACTTCATCGAGCGCTCGGAGGTCCGCATCTTCGAGCGCGGCCAGTCGACGCAGGCAGAGCCGCTGGCCGTCGTCCCGGTCGGACGCGACGGGTTCGCGCACTGGCAGACCGACCTGGAGCGCATTTCCGCCCCGGCGAAGGAGCTCGCCTACGTGCTGCGCGCCTACGACGACCAGGGCCGCTTCGACGAGACGGCCCCTCAGTCACTCTGGCTGGTGGGTGGCAACGCGCCCGCACCGGACGACTCGCTGCTCGCCGGCTACGGCGAGAGCGAGGTCGCGGTCCGCGGCATCTCGCTCGGTAGCGCCGGAGCGGTCGAGGTCCACGGCCACGGCATCCCGTCGGACCACTCGGTGTGGTTCGCAGGCACTCCGGTGCCGGTGGACGAGCAGGGCAACTTCGTGGCCCAGGCGATCCTGCCCGTGGGCGTGCACACGGTCGAGGTGGCCGTGCTCGACCCGGAGGGCAACGGAGAGCTCTTCCTGCGCGACCTCGAGCTCGAGCGCAGCGACTGGTTCTACGTGGGCATCGCGGACCTCACCTTCTCGCTGAGCGAGTCGAGCGGAAACATCGACGACCTGCAGGGCGACAACGCACCCTACGACCACGACTCGTTCGCCGACGGCCGGCTGGCCTTCTACCTGACCGGCGAGTTCGCCGAGGACTGGAAGCTGACCGCGAGCGCGGACACGCGCGAGGGGCCGATCGAGGACCTGTTCGACGACTTCGTGGACAAGACGCCGGAGGCCCTCTTCCGGCGCATCGATCCCGACTATCACTATCCGACCTTCGGCGACGACAGCAGTGTCGAGGAGACCGCGCCCACCAGCGGGAAGTTCTACGCCAAGCTGAGCCAGCACGAGAACCACCTGCTCTGGGGCAACTTCGACGTCGGCTACCTCGACAACGAGCTCGCCCACGTCGACCGGGGTCTCTACGGCGCCAACGCCCACTACCAGTCGCAGGGGACCACTCGCTTCGGCGAGCAGCGGCTGGTGCTCGACGGCTTCGCGGCCGAGCCGGGCACCCTGCCCAGCCGGGAGGAGTTCCGCGGTACCGGCGGATCGCTCTACTGGCTGAGCCACCAGGACCTGCTGATCGGCTCGGAGCGCGTGCGCATCGAGGTGCGGGACAAGGACTCGGGACTCGTGACGAGCGTCGTCCACCTGCGGCCGGAGCTCGACTACGACGTCGACTACCTCCAGGGCCGCGTGCTGCTCTCCCAGCCGATCGGATCGACGGTGAACGATGCGCTGCTCGTGCGCAGCCAGGGCCTCTCCGGGGACGAGGCCTGGCTGGTCGTCCAGTACGAGTTCACGCCCGGCTTCGTCGAGCTCGACGCGCTGGCCACCGGCGGCCAGGGCGAGTACTGGATCAACGACTTCCTCAAGCTGGGTGTCACCGCCAACCGCAACGAGGAGCGCAACACCGACAGCAGCCTCTACGCGGGAGACCTGACCGCCCGACTCAGCGCCGAGTCCTGGGCGAAGGTCCAGGCCGGTCGCAGCGAGGGACTGGTCTCGACGTCGCTCTTCTCGAGCGACGGCGGCTTCAGCTTCGACGACCTGTCGGGCCCGTTCGCACAGCCCTCGAACCGCGAGGCCGACGCGCTGCGGGCGGACCTCAGCCTCGGCATCGGGGACTTCCTGCAGGGCGCGCGCGGGCGCCTGCACGTCTACGCCCAGCAGCTGGAGGCTGGCTACTCGGCGCCGGGCATGAACGCGCTCACCGACACGGAATACCTGGGCGGGAGCCTCGAGCTGCCGGTCACCCAGCGGGTGGCGCTGAACGCCAAGGCGGATCACGTGGACCAGGACCACGGGCTCCAGACGCGCACCGCGGAGGTCGACGTCGAGGTCCACCTGACCGACTACTGGAGCCTGGCCGCCGGCGTCCGCAACGACAAGCGGGACGACGACTCTCTGGTCGTTCCGCTGACCCAGGACCAGGGCGAGCGCACGGACGCCGTGGTACAGGCGGAGTTCGACTCGAACTCGAGCTGGCGCAGCTACGTCTTCGGGCAGGCCACGGTCGCGAAGTCGGGCGGGCGCGACGGAAACGACCGCGTCGGAGTCGGCGGTGCCTATCGCGCCAGCGAACGACTCATGCTCGACGGTGAGGTCTCCCACGGCAGCCACGGCCCCGCCGCCCGGCTCGGCACGAACTACCAGCAGACCGAGGAGACCAACCTCTACCTGAACTACGCGCTGGAGAACGAGCGCGCCTACGACGCGCTGTACGCGCGCAGAGGCAGCAACCTGATCACCGGCGCCCGCACGCGTCTGTCGGACAGCTCGAGCGTCTATCTCGAGAACCGGCTGCAGTACACCGGCTCCTCGACCGGCCTCACCCGCACCATGGGCGTGAGCCTGGTCCCGGCCGAGCGCTGGAGCCTGGGGGGCAACTGGGAGAGCGGCACGCTGATCGATCGGCGGACCAACGCCGAGACCGATCGCATCTCCGGCGGGGTCCACGTCGGCTACGCGTTCGACGACCTCCAGCTCTCGAGCGGCTTCGAGTACCGCTTCGACGAGACCCAGGCAGCCCTGAACGGGACCTGGTCGGACCGGCGGACCTGGCTGCTCCGGAACTCCTTCAAGTACCAGATGACGCCCAGCGGGAGGCTGCTCGGCAAGTTCAACCACTCCGAGAGCGAGAGCTCACTGGGTGACTTCTTCGACGGCGGCTACACGGAGGGCGTGCTCGGCTACGCCTTCCGCCCGGTCGAGCACGACCGGCTGGACGCGTTGGCGAAGTACACCTACTTCTACAACGTCCCGACCACGAATCAGGTCACGGGCCAGGGCACCTCGGCCCAGTTCATCCAGAAGAGCCACGTCGCGTCGATCGACGTGACCTACGACCTGACCGCGAACTGGTCCGTCGGAGGCAAGTACGCCTACCGCCTGGGCCAGGTGAGTCTCGACCGAGTGAATCCGCGCTTCTTCGACAACAACGCGCACCTCTACATCCTGCGCAACGACTACCGCTTCCTGAAGGACTGGGAGGGCTCGCTCGAGGGGCGCATGCTCCACCTGCCCGACCTGGACGAGCGCCGCAGCGGCGCGCTGGTCACGCTCTACCGCTACTTCGGCGACCACTTCAAGGTCGGCGTCGGCTACAACTTCACGGACTTCTCCGACGACCTCACCGACCTCGACTACGACGAGCACGGCGTGTTCCTCAACCTGGTCGGAACGCTGTGAGGCAGCGAGCGCGCCCGCGCTAGGCACGACGGCGGGATCGAGGGCGCCCGGCGCGCTCTCCCGGACGGCGGGGCGCCTGCTACGGTTCCCGCGTGATCCGGAAGCGCGCGGTGATCGGGGCTTCGACGCTGCTCGCAGCACTCGCCTGCACTCCCCGGGCGCAGGGCCCGGAGAGCGCGCGCTTTGCGGTCCACCGCTTCGTGCCCCGGGCGGACGACGAGGTGGGCGCCGGCTTCGCCGTGATCGCTCACGAGCGCCGTGCCGTGCTGCGCGCACACCCGTCGCTCGGCGTCCGCGGGAAGGCCGCACGCGCCAGCGCGCGCGCCCCCCGACTGGCGCTGCCCGAGAGCTTCAGCGGCGCGCCCCGGGCACTCGTCCGCGCTCAGTCCGCGCCGCCGGAGTCGAATCCCGTCGAGATCGCGGCGGTCGACTCGGAGGGCGGGTCGCTGGAGATCGAGCTGCCGGCATCCCTGCGAGGCGCGCGGGCGCTCGAGGTGATCGCGCTGCCGGAGGGCGATCTGCTGCAGACGACGGCGGCGACGACGCTGCCCGAGGATGCGGCGCTCGACTTCGGCTTCGGCCTGCTCGAGCCGGACCGCCGGGGCGCCGTCGAGTTCTCGCTCGCGGTCTGTGAGCAGGAGCGCTGCGAAGAGGCGTTCCGGGAGACCCTCGACCCCCGCACCACCAGCGGCTGGCAGGACCGACGCCTCCCCCTCGCCGCCTGGTCCGGAAAGGTCGTCGCGTTGCGCCTCGTCGCCCGCCGGCTGGATGCGGAGCGCGACGAGTTCGCCCTGCCCGTCTGGTCGACGCCGGTCGTCACCGCACCCGGCCCACGCTCGCCCGACCAGCGCAGCGTGATCCTGATCTCCCTCGACACGCTGCGGGCGGACCGGCTCGACGCCTATCGCACCCACGCGGGCACCTCACCCTTCCTGGCGGAGAAGTTCGGTCGCGAGGGCGTGATCTTCGAGAACGCGGTGGCCGCCTCCTCCACGACCGGCCCCTCCCACATGACGCTCTTCACCTCGCTCCAGCCCTGGGTGCACGGCGAGGGAACGGGTCCGCGACGCGGGCGCATCGACGCCCCGACCGCGGCGGAGCTGCTGCGCGCCGCCGGCTTCCGGACCGCGGCCTTCACCGAGAACGCCTCGATCAACTCGCGACGCGGCTTCGCGCGCGGCTTCGAGGAGTTCGGCGAGGACAAGGGCGGGGTCGCAGGCCTTCCCAAGGGCCAGATCGAGCGGACGCTGGCGCGCGGGCTGGCCTGGCTGCAGCGGCACCGGGACGAGCCCTTCTTCCTGTTCCTGCACACCTACCAGACCCACGCCCCCTATGCGCCGCCCGCCGACTCCCTCGCGTTGGTCCCGGCGGTCACGGGACAGGGCGGCGAGGAGCTGCGCCGCTACGACGGGGAGATCCGCTACGTCGACGATCGCATGCGCGACTTCCTGACCCGACTCGAGCGGGAGGCAGTGCCCGACCTCGTCGTCATCGTGCTCTCCGACCACGGCGAGGAGTTCGGAGAGCATGGGTTCCGGGGGCACGCGGTGACGCTCCACGCGGAGATCACGCACGTTCCGCTGATGCTGCTCGGTGCGGAGATCCCACGCGGGGTGCGTGTGGACGAGACCGTCGCCCACGTGGACCTGCTGCCGACGATCCTCGCGCTGGCGGGCGTCGCAGTGCCCGAGCATGCGATGGGTCGCAACCTGATCCCGCTGTGGCAGGCCGGAGCCGCGAGCGGCGACGCGCCGCCGGCCTTCAGCGAGACCTGGCAGACCAGCGGCTTGCGCTGGGAGGGCGAGCAGGCTCGGGTGGGCGCGCCGACGCTGGCCGTGCGCGTCGGCGCGCGCAAGCTGATCCGCTACCCGGATCCGGCCGGCGCGGCGGCGCGCTACGAGTACTACGAGCTCGCGGACGATCCGAGCGAGTCCCGCAACCGCTACGACCCGCGGCGAGCCGAGGTCGCGCAGCTGCAGCGCCTGCTCGACGGCTACCCGGAGCGCATGGACGCCCGGCGCGCCCAGCTGGCGCGCAGTCTCGGTCTGGCGCCGGTCGAGCGCTCCACGGAGATCGACGCCCAGCGCGAACAGAAGCTGCGCGCGCTCGGCTACATCGTGGACTAGCTGGCGAGGATACGCTTGCTGCGTCGGCTGACCCAGGAGCGAGTCCTGGGTCAGCCTCCTAGGAGCCCGACCCGGGGAAATCCAAGGAGTTGCTCTGGCAAGCGTATCCTCGCCAGCTAGCCGCGTGACCCGGGAATCGCAGGGCGTGCCGCTCCCTCGGGATCGGGGTCCAGCAGCGACAGCGCCAGCGGCGCCAGCAGGAACGCGAGCGCGACGCCGAGGGCGGAGGTCACGCCGAGCGCCCGCAGCACGGGATGCTCGGAGAGTGCCAGCACTCCGAACACGAACAGGGTCGTCAGGCACGACAGCAGCAGGCTCAGCATGCTGACCCCCACCTCGCGCGCATCCCCGCGGCCGTCGACCAGGAAGATGCCGTAGTCGACGCCCATGCCCATCACGAGCACCAGTCCGATCAGGTGCACCACGTTCACGCGCACGCCGAGCCCCACCGCCAGCACGCCGAGGATCGCGGCCACCAGCGCCGACGGCAGAAAAGCGGCGGCGCTCTCGCGCAGGCGCCGGTAGCGCAGCCACAGCAGCGCGAACACCGCGATCGCTCCGGTCGCGACCACCCAGCGCGTGCGCTCGCGGTACTCCCCGTAGACCTCGCGCAGGAAGCGGCGCTGGTCGAAGTAGACGGCCCCGTCCACGCCTTCGACCGCCGTCCGGACCGAGTCCTCGTCCGCGATGCCGTCCAGGTAGGTGAGCACCACCCGACCCGCCTCCGTCTCGGCGACCAGCGGGGCCAGCCAGGTCGACAGCTCCGAGGCGCGCAGTCGCTCGAGGCTCAGGGGCTCGGGCGGTGGCGCCGCCAGCGTCCGTGCGAATGCGCGGAACGCGCCCGGTCGGAAGCCCTCGGCGGCGTAGATGCGGTCGAGCCGCTCGGGCAGCGTGGGATCGCTGCGCAGCGCGTGCTCGTTCGCGCGCTGGAGCGCGGCCGAACGCAGCAGGTCGTGGAGTGAGCGGAAGCCCGCGAGGTGCCCCTGATCGACCTCGCTCGAGAGCGCGTGGTACAGCCGGTCGTTGCGGATCAGCGCCTCCTCCCAGCTCTCGGCCAGCACCGCCGCGAAGCGGTTGGCGTCGTAGCGGGACACCTTCTGGCGCACGCTCTCCTCTTCCTGCACCAGTCCGGGGTCGAGGACCGTGAGCTCGCGCAGGTCGTCCTGCCACTGCACGCGGGGGAACGCGGCGAGGCCGGCCAGGCCACTCGCGAGGGCGATCGCAGCGAACAGGCGCCGGCGCCGCGCGAGTCGCGCCACGCCGGCGCCCAGCCAGGCCGCGAGCACGGGTGCGAAGGCCGGAGCCCGCAGTGCTCCGACCCACGCCGGCAGCCAGTGGAGCGCCACCCACAGCGCGGCGCCGACCCCGATCACCGCCAGCACGCCCATCTGGTGGAAGCCCGGGAAGTTCGCGAAGCCGAGTCCGACCAGGCTGGCGAGGGTCGTGGCTCCCCCCAGCACCAGCGACGGCCGCAGCCGACGCAGCGTCCGAGCCGGCTCCTCGCCGGCCGGAGCCAGGCAGAGGTGGTTGATCAGGTGCACCGAGTAGTCGATCGAGACGCCGACCAGCGAGGCGCCGAACGCGACGGCCAGGCCGTTCAACGTGCCGAACACGAACGTACCCGCGCTCGCGGCGACCAGCGCACCCAGGGCCAGCGGCAACATGCCGACCGCCAGCGCGCGCAGCGAGCGGAAGAACAGCAGGAAGAGCACCGCCACTCCCGCGGTCGAGACCAGCAGCGCCCGCCGCACGTCGCGCTGCACACTGGCCTGGATCTGTACCGCGAAGCGAGCGCCGCCGCTCTGCTCGAACCGCAGCGGCGCGCCGGCCGACTGCTCCGCCTCGCGCTGCACGGCCTCCAGGTCCGCCTGGAGCCGGCGCTGGACGTCGGCGTCCCAGGCCGACGCGCGCGTGCCGTAGAAGACGACGGCGAAGTGGCGGTCTGCGGTGACGAAGTGGCCCGCGTGCAGCGCGAGCCCGCGTCGGTCGTCGCGCAGGCGCTCGAGCAGCTCCGGGAACGCCCCCAGTGGATCTTCGGACGCGGAGGCGAGCGAGGGAGATGCGGGTCGCGCGAGCTCGCGCCGCAGTCTGCGCGCGCGCGCGCGCAGGCCATCGTCGTCGAGGACGGTTGCCGCGCGCTCCGGCTCTTCGAACAGAAAGCCGTGGCGGACCGGGAAGTAGAGCTCGCGGACCTGCTCCGCCTGCGCGGGGTCGATGCGATCGCGCACCCAGGCGACTTCCGGGTGCACGCGCAGCGAGTCGGCGACGACCGTCGCGCCCGCGACCGCCTGATCGATCCGGCCGGCGCCGACCACCAGCACCAGCGTGCGGCTCTGCGCGGAGTCCGACAGGTGCTTCGACAGCGAGGCGAGGAGCGTGTCGCTGCCGGCGGGCATGAAGGCGGTGATGTCGGTGCGCACCCTCATCTGGGTCGCGCAGTAGATCGCGAGTCCACCCGCGAGCAGCAGCGCGAGCCAGCCGGGTCGACCGGCCCTCCCGCGACCGCTCACCCGACCCGGCTCACAGCCCTTCGCGCCAGTAGTCGTAGAAGTTGAACCACTCGTAGGGCGCAGCCAGGCAGTAGCGCTCGAGCCTCTCCGCGTAGGCCTGCGCCAGCTCCTGGATGCGCTTCTCGCGGTCGTCGCCCAGCTCGACCTGCTCGGCGAGCACCTCCGCGAACACCCGATAGCGACCCGGCCCGGAGCGCAGCGCCGTCATGAAGAAGAGAGGGCACCCGAGCAGGCCGGCCAGCAGGTAGGGCGCCTGGGACAGCTCGACCTCGTCGCCGAGAAGGGGAACCCTCAGCGTCCGGCCCGCGTGGCCCGGCTCGATGCGGTCGCCCAGCATCGCGACGATCTCGCCGCGCGCGATGCAACCGCGAATGCGAAGCACCGTATCGAAGGTGTCGCTGCCGGCCGAGATCACGCGCATCTGCGCGTCCGGCGAGAGCTGGCGGAAGATCGCATTGATGCGCGGCGCGTTGTTCGTGAACATCAGCACGTTCACGACCCGATCGTCGCGGTCTGCCAGCGCGCGCAGCGCGTCGAAGCTACCGAGATGTGCGCCCACGACGAAGGCTCCCCGATCCTCCCGCAGCAGCCGGTCGTAGTGGTGGATGCCCTCGACCTCGAAGACGAACTCGTCCCGATGGCCGAACCACAGCGCGAGCCGGTCGAGGATCGAGAGCGCGAAGGCGCGCATGTGCAGGAACGTGGCCCGCACGTCCGGAGCCCGGCTCAGCGCGGCGGCGCCTTCCGGCCGACGCGCGACTCGCCGCAGGTAGGCGCGCGATGCGCTGCGCGCCGCAGGCGCGGTGAGGAAGTAGTAGAACACGATCACGTGCACCAGTGCGACGCTCAGCGGGCGACCGAACAGGCGGTAGCAGCCGACCACGAAGCGCAGACCGAGCAGCGAGCCTCGCTCCGCGACCTCGTTCCACTGCGCGCTGGCGCTCACGCGATCGGCCCCCTGGAAAACAGCCTGCGGAAGAGCGGCTCGACCAGCGTCCCGCCGTAGCGTCCGAAGCGCCAGGAGCGAACCGTGAACTCGACCGCGAACAGCAGCCCCAGCAGCGCGTAGGCGATCACCCCGTTGTAGAGCGCCCAGGCCTCGCGGTCTCCGCCCAGCGCCAGCAGCAACGCGACGCCTGCATTGGCGGCGAAGAAGGCGCACCACATCCAGGTCACACCGCGACAGTACCGGACCTCGTCCGGGGGCAGGTCGGGAACCTGCAGGCGGGCGAGGGTCTCGACCAGCGGCGGTCCCCCGCCGAGCAGCGTGCGGCCGAACGCGAGCAGCAGCGCGCCGTTGGCGAGCGCGGGTGCCAGGAAGAGACCACGCGGGTCGTTCCAGAGCGCGGTCAGCCCCACGACGGCGGCCAGCAGCAGCGCCGGCGGCGCCAGGCGGCGGAGCTCCCCGAGCGAAGGCTGTCGCCAGCGGGTGACGCTCCGCAGCACGAACACGGCGCCCAGGCCGAGCGCGAGCACGCGCGGCTCGAGCCACTCGAGACCCGCGTAGACCAGCAGCGGGTAGGCCAGCGTCAGCAGCGCGCGCAGGATCCTCACGAACTTCCCTGCGCGCAGAGCTGTGCCTCGATCAGCTCGACGACCTGCCGGAGCGTCTGGACGTCGGCGAGCCGCTCGTCCTGCAGCGCGACCGCCAGCCTCTCCTCGAGACGCAGGGCCAGGTCGATCCAGTCGAGGCTGTCGAGCTCCAGATCGTCCACGAGCCGTGCGTCCGGCCGGATGCGGTCGGGATCGATCCCGAGCTCGGCCAGGGTCCCGCGGATTTCATCGAAGATCCGTTCGCCGCTGAGGGGCATCGCCTCCGGGTTCCGTCCAGGCTGACCCCCACTGCTCTCGAGGCCTTCGCACGCGCGAGTATCGCATACGCCGAAGCCCCATCAACAATCGCGGCCGTCACCGCGGACGCGCGCCGGGCGAGAGCCCCTCGGGCGGCGAGCGCGTCGCGCGCTCAGCGCGACACGAGCCGGTACAGGTAGACGACCTCGAGATCGGCCGGGTCGCGCCGGAACATCGACTGGCCGGTCCAGGCCCGACCGAAGGCCCGGATCTCGTCGGCGTCCGTCACCCGCTCGGCGTGCAGGTCGTAGAGCGCGTCGTCGAGCCTCAGCCGTACCCGTGGGTCCGCGCTCATGTTCTTCACCCACTGCGTCTCACTGTCACCGGCGTTCACGTAGAGACCGCCGTCCAGCACGGTGAACGCGAGGTTGACCGAGTAGGGATCCTCGGGTCGCGTCTCGAGCTGGGCCGTTCCGTAGTCGCCGGCGAAGCTCCAATCGGCGGGGGCGGGAGCGGCGACGCCCTCGAGCCGCCCCCCGGGCAACAGCCCGAAGGGTCCGTTGCAGGCGACCGCGGCCAGCCCGATCCCGACGATCAGCGCCCACCCTCTCGAGCCTCTCGACACTCTCGGCCCTCTCGGCCGCATCCGGGGCCCTCCGACCGGGACGATACCCGAGACCTGCGCCAGCGGTCGAACCGCGCGCCCCGCTCGCTGGCCTCCGCCTTCACGCTCTGCCGGCAGGAACGTCCGGCCCGACGGATGCGCAGCTCCAGCCCGTTGCGGGCCAGCGCGAGATCTTCGCCATCGAAGTAGACTGTGGGCAGCTGGCGAGTCTGGGCGCGCCCCTCGGCGCCGGCCCGGATGCGGAGGGCCGGGCGCGGAAGCGAGAACGGGTCGGTCTCCAGCTCGTGTTCGATCTCTCGCAAGGGCTCCCCGCTCTCGACCGCCTCTGCCTGCGCTTGCAGTGGATCTCAGGACCCGAGCGGGAGGATTCTCCGAAACGTCACGGTCCGCACCGCGATTCGGACCGTCGATCCGCCAAACATCTCTGGTACACCCGGATACCTGGAGCGGTCGCGAGCCAGCCAGGGAGGCTCGTCGCCGATTTCGCCGAGCTCTGGGGGGAGAAACGACGCATTTCTTGCGCGCCACCGAGAGCCCGGAATACGCTGAGCCGAGCACACCGTGAAGATCCACCTGCTCAGGCACGCCAAGGCGCTGAAGCGCAGCCGTTGGGAACGGCCGGACGAGCTTCGCCCGCTATCCGGGCTGGGACGCCGTCAGGCGCTCGGGCTGGTGGAGCTGCTGGCGGGCGAGCCCATCGACCGGATCGTCTCGAGCCCGCACCTGCGCTGCCGGGAGAGTGTCGAGCCGCTGGCGAGCGCGCGCAAGCTGCGGGTCGAGCTGGATGGGCGGCTCGCCGAGGGCCAGCGCGTCGCGAAGGCGCTCGAGCTGCTGGCCTCGCTCGAGGATTGCCGCGCGCTGCTGTGCAGTCACGGCGACCTGATTCCGGACCTGCTGTGCGAGCTCGAGGAGCGGGGGGCCGAGATCGTCGGCGACCTGCGCTGCGAGAAGGGCGCGCTCTGGGTACTCGAGGGCGAGCCGGGGAGCAGGCTGCGCGCCACCTACCTGCCGCCCCCGCGTTCGGAGAAGGACGCCGTCGACGATCGCGGCGTGGTTCGCCAGCTGCGCGCGGCCGTGCTCGATCTCGGCAGCACCTCCTTCCATCTGCTGGTCGCGAGCGCCTCGTCGGACGGCGAGCTGGAGCACATCGCGAGCGAGCGGGCGATGCTGCGACTCGGTGCCGTGATCCAGCAGAGCGGCTCGATTCCGGAGGAGATCTGCACCCGGGCGCTGGAGACGGCCCGCAAGCTGGCGCGCGTTGCGCAGCGTCACGGGGTCGAGCGGATCCTGCCGGTCGCGACCGCCGCGCTGCGCGAGGCCGCCAACGGAGCGCTGCTCGCCGAGCAGATCTCGGGAGCCGTCGGCGCGCCCGTACGCCTGCTGTCCGGCGAGGAGGAGGCGCGGCTGATGTTCGCCGCCTTTCGACACCAGGAGGAGGACGCGAGCGACGTGCGACTGGGCCTCGACCTGGGCGGCGGCAGCCTGGAGCTGGCGATCGGCGACGAGACGGCGATCGCCTGGGAGGCGACGCTTCCCCTGGGTGCCGCACGCGTCCACGCCCAGATCGTGCGCTCGGATCCGATGCGCGCGGCCGAGGTCCGAAGCCTGCGAGCGCTGGTCCGCTCACGACTCGATCCGCACCTGGCGGCGATCCGCCGTCGGGCGCCGACCCGTGCCGCGGC